>Ga0310123_10002963_pt1 | contig 13339 bp, 9 predicted proteins | sample CB6_AW_1057_MG_FD_203505 | JGI IMG/M metagenome (GOLD analysis project Ga0310123, IMG submission 203505) | Marine microbial communities from Western Arctic Ocean, Canada - CB6_AW_1057 | ecosystem: Environmental > Aquatic > Marine > Oceanic | place: Canada: Western Arctic Ocean | collected... | reverse complement strand
ACACCGGCGCCCCCCAACTGCCTGAGCAGTTCGTCTGCATTCGTGAAAGACTCACTATTTTCATTGTCGAGGTCACGTTTCATGGAGGAAACTGTTCCCGTAACTTGCCGCGGGCTCGACTAATTCGCATCTTGCAACCGCTGACGGAAAGTCCAAATATTTCGCTCAACTGTTGATAGCTGTAACCTTCGACATATTTCAGGACGATGAGTGCTCGATCCTCGTCTCCCAATGTTTCCAACATCCTGTTCAAATCCAGCGACAAACTGACACTATCTGTTTGGTCAGAGGTGACTTGTTGTTCTAATTCTGTGGCGGGCAGCGTTATTTCTCGCCGCTGCCGCCGTCCGCGTCCGCGTCGCATCGACAGACACGTACGAACTGTAACTCCATGGAGCCAGGTCACATACTTCGAACGCCCGGCAAAGTCCGCCCGTTTCAAGAACAACCGTACAAAGACCTCTTGGGCCGCGTCACTGGCGTCGTGCTCGTTTCCCATCAACCGATAGCAGACACGCCACACACGCTCGCGATGACGATCCAATAGCGTCAAGAAGGCAGGGCCATCGGAACCTTCACGAGCGGCAGCAGCAGCCAACTGTTCATCGGTTTGTTGAGTCTGTTGCACAGTCGTAACCACACGGGTGAGCCTCATTCGCTGTGGCTGTGTTTGCGTGGCTGTGTTTGCGTGGCTGATCCGTTAGTTTCCGTCGCTGCGACGTCGGTCACAAAATAATCGAATCCAGACAGAGAAACGAGGCGCAAAGTATTGTCAGGAAATGAGATATGATTTGATAATTTTCCATTATCTCACCGGGTGTGCTAGCCATTCCAGGTCAGGCTCACACCGGACGAACAGCCCGAACGGCACACATTTGAAGCTATTTCCCCAGGTGCGAGAAGTCAAGCAAAATGCCCCAAAGTAAATTTGAAACCCTGAGAAGTTTGACCAAGAAACTATCTCCGAAGAACCATTCTGCTGCATAAGGCCACGTCGTCATAGCAATGCCACCAATTCGGAGCTCTTGCCACCAGGATCGAATCCTTCAGATTGTCGCAGTCTACTGTCGGTGGTATTATCCCGTCCGATGAACAGACAACCGATGCGTGGCAACGAGCAACCGCGAACCCAGATTATTCACGAACATCGATCAATTAATGGCAATTCCTGTCGGTACTGCACGCTGCAGCTATCTTGCCCACAACACAATACGAATTAGCTGAGAACAGCAGCACGACGCGTAAGCGAGTAACTCGACCGCATTTCCCTCGTTTTTTCTTCGGATTAGTGAATAATCTGGGAGAGTAGACAATGGAGAGATCGTGTCTAACCCGTTGGAACAAGCGATTCAGAACAAGTCGGCCCAAGTGGGCGTCATCGGACTTGGCTATGCCGGCCTGCCGTTAATCAACGCCTTTGTGTCAGCTGGTTTTCGCACGCTGGGCTTCGACGTCGACCAGAACAAGGTCGACATGTTGCACACCTTTAAAAGTTACATCAAACACATCGATTCGTCGGCAATCGAAAAATGGATCAAAGAGGATCGCTTTGAAGCGACGACCGACATGCGGCGGCTTTCGGAAGCCGATTGTCTGTTAATTTGTGTACCAACGCCTTTGACAGAAAGCCGCAATCCGGACCTGACGTACATCAAAGGAACGGCCAGGTCCATTTCTTCCGCACTGCGCCCCGGCCAGTTGATCGTATTGGAAAGCACGACCTATCCGACAACAACACGTGACGTTCTGCTGCCGATCCTAAGCGATAGCGGATTGATTGTAGGCCATGATTTTTTCCTGGCCTACAGCCCAGAACGCGAAGATCCCGGTAACCCCGACTACACAGCTGCTAACATTCCCAAGGTCGTCGGCGGGATCGACGAGCAAAGTGGGCGTTTAGCCCAATTACTGTACAGCCTGGCGATCGTGAAAGTCATCCCGGTCGCCAACCCCGAAGTGGCCGAAGCGTGCAAGATCCTCGAAAACACTTATCGCGCAGTCAACATTGCGCTGGTCAACGAATTGAAGATGCTCTTCGACCGCATGGAGATCGACATCTGGGATGTAATCAACGCTGCCAAGACGAAGCCATTCGGGTTTCAGGCATTCTACCCGGGTCCAGGACTGGGCGGTCACTGTATCCCCATCGATCCATTTTACCTGACGTGGTTGGCACGTCGGCAGGGATTGACCACTCGTTTTATCGAGTTGGCCGGCGAGGTTAATGCGCGGATGCCCGAATACGTTGTGTCTCGGCTTACGGAATTCCTAGACAACCAAAGCAAGTCACTAAAGGGGAGCAAAATTTGTCTATTGGGAGTCGCCTATAAGAAGGACATCGACGACCCACGCGAAAGTCCGTCCTTCACGTTGATGGATCTATTGCTGCAGCGCGGAGCGGAGTTGACGTACAACGATCCGCACATTCCCCAACTGCCGGCAATGCGTCACCACGACGTGCCAGATTTGGAAAGCTGCGAGCTGACCGCAGAATTTCTGGCCACGCAAGACTGCATACTAATCGCCACCGACCATTCAGATTACAATTACGACTTTATCGTCAAGCACGCGCAAATGGTGCTCGATACACGCAACGCCACAAGAAACGTCAAGGAAAGCCGCGAGAAAATCCGAACGGCGTGAAGATAAGCGATGAACGGCAAACAACCCGACCAGACAACGCAGATCGTCTACCTGGTACGACACGGTGAGGCCAAGTCAAAGAACGAGGATCCCGATCGATCATTGACTGAACGAGGCCGAAAAGACGTCGAACAGATTGTAAGCAGGGCCGTTGCTGCCGGTTTGCAAATTGATGAAATCCGGCACAGCGGAATACTTCGTGCCGAACAAACTGCTCAGCTCCTGGCTGAAAATCTCAATCCGCCGTCATCGACCATTGCGGTCTCCGGACTCGACCCGAATGATGACGTTCGACCTATTGCCAGCTTGTTGAGACAGGAAAACCGTCCGGTTATGCTCGTTGGTCACCTGCCGTTCCTAAGCTACTTGGTCAGTCACATGGTTCACGGCAACGCGGATCAAACTGTCCCTCACTTTGAAACCGGAACGTTGATTATATTAAGCCGTCAAGGTGACAAGTGGTCCATCATGTCTGTTATGCATCCAGATCGAGCCGGATGACGAAAATTTGTTTCGGGTCGTTATATCGTTTGGCCTTTGAACGGATTCGCGGCAAACGACCGACCAATACGGAATTCATTCCCGAGACTTTTCTACCAATATTTGGAAAAGTCTCGGTGCCGAATCAGTCGAAAAATGTCCGGACTGTTAAGACGACATCTGACGTCGGTGTGTGCAACAGCCGCAATTGGCCATGCCGAAGTGAAGGGGGCCAAGCTGCGTGACAACGATCTGGCATTTGTGCCGAGTGAGTTCCAGTCAAGCGACTACAGTTTTGATATTCAATCAGTCGGCATGCACCATCCATTCGTGCCCCGTTCGTTTTTTACATACGACGTTTCTGTCGCTCGTGAACCGCATGGGACCGACCGTGACCGCCACCTTAGTCCGACCCAGCTTCTATCCAACTGACGTCGGAAAGATTCTCGCTGCCGTGGAATCGGCCGCATAACTCGCCCGTATAGACCTCACCAAATGTGGTCCGATCTTCGACATCCGCGTGCGGGCCATTGTGTCACAAATTCTATCAAAGATTGCCAAACGAGAATTGAAGCTACTCTGAAAAAACCTCTCACTCAACAAAAGTCGGCTCGCATCCGTCAATGAAACCAGCTCCGTCAGTCCTAGCAACTTCGTCGTCGTCGAAGTTGAAATGAATCAACTAATTGAAGTCATCGTCGGCTTCAGCAAAAGGAACGTTCCTGCCGAGAAGGTTGCTGATCAAACGGCCCACGAAGTCCGTGAATATTTGGGTGCAGATGTCCCAATCAATACTCACCTAGCCAACCAACTCTTGCCCTTACTGCACGTCTTCCGCTTAGCAACTCTACGGGTCAAAAATGCATACGAGTCTCGCGAGGAAGAATTTTCAAATTGCTATGGCAGCAATCAATCGGTCGATATCTTCATCGTTGTTGTAAGCATGAGGACTGACTCGCAATCGTCCAGCGCGACAATTAACGATGACACCGCGACATCGACACATCTTCCGCACAACATTTGGGTCTTTTCGCGGCACTTCGACAGCAACGATGCCGGACAGTCGATTATCCTCGCGCACACTGACAATATTGGCTCCGATTCCTCTCAGCCGCTCACAGATTGAATCAGTTAATTCCTGCACTCGTTCGGAAAGCATCTCAACACCGTAACCGTACAGCATCTCGAGGCTGGCACCCAAAGCGTGCAAACCGGCCATGTTATACGACCCGCCTTCGAATCGAGCAGCAGACGGTTTCAAATTAAATTGCGGATGACTGAAGTCCCACTCATTTTGAACACTGTTCCAGCCGACACCCATTGGTTGAAGAAGTTCCAGGTTGTCTCGGCGCACGAAGAAAATTCCCGCGCCTTCCGGCCCCAACAACCACTTGTGACCATCAACGGCGAGAAAGTCCACGGGCGTTTTCCTGACATCCAATGGAAAGACCCCCAATCCCTGGATCGCGTCTAAGAACAAGTATGCTCCGCGACGATGAGCGATTTCTGCGAGCGCATCGACGTCGTTCCGCCACCCGGTAGCAAAACCGACCCAACTGATCGTCACAATGCGTGTTCGCTCATCGCAGGCAGACTCCAGCATTTTAAGATCAACGCGTTCGTCGACCGTTGGAACTTGTCGTACTTCGATTCCGCGAGACGCTAAGTTGAGCCACGGGTAGAGGTTTGTCGGAAATTCACCGACCGGAGTGACCACGTTGTCACCGGGTTTCCAAGGAAACCCCTCCGCGACCAACGTGATACCCTCGGTCGTGTTGTGAATTAGCGCGATTTCTGTGCTGTCCGCGCCAACAAACTTTGCTGCCAAGTCACGAACTTCTTCAACCCGCTTTCGCCATGCACTCCAGTTGACTTCGCCATTCGAAGCCGCTTCGCAGGACCAGGCAGAAAGTGTTTGCAGTGCGGGACCGGAAAGAGGAGCCACGGCGGCATGGTCGAAATACGCCCACTTTTCCACGACGGGCATTTTACGACGGAATTCCAGCCACCAACTTTTGTTTTGCATCGTGGGTGAACTGTCGGAAAAATTTTTTAATCTCGACTAACGTCGAGCCAAGGGAAAATCTTTGGTCCAAAAACGGGATCACTCATGGTCCGCTGCAAGCCTCGTTGTATGCATTCAACAGAATACTGATGCAGCATCATATCGATTTCAATCGAGTGTTACCCTATGATGACAATCTTGACGACGACCATCAACACATACATCCTACGGTTCATTTTTCCATGTCCGCAATCGTTCCAACTCGCGACGAATTGGCGTCTATGTACCTCGATCAACTTCCGTACGAACCTTATTCGGTCCAGGAAGAAGCCTTGTTGTCCTGGTTCACGACCGATCAAGGGGTGCTCGTGTGCGCGCCCACCGGCACCGGGAAAACGTTAATCGCCGAAGCCGCCTTGTTTGAAGCGTTACACGCTCGGAAAATTGCCTACTACACAACACCGTTGATCGCTCTGACCGAGCAAAAGTTTCAGGAAATGCAAGAAGCGGCCGTACGGTGGGGATTCAACGCCGACGACGTAGGTCTAGTGACCGGAAACCGGCGCGTCAATCCTGACGCTTGCGTGTTGGTCGTCGTCGCCGAGATTCTGTTGAATCGTTTGTTGCACCCAGCAGCGTTTGACTTCTCCGACGTGTCAGTGGTCGTGATGGACGAGTTTCACAGTTTCAACGAGCCCGAACGCGGTATTGTATGGGAATTGTCATTGGGGCTATTGCTACAACACGTTCGGCTGTTGTTGTTGTCAGCAACCGTCGGAAACGCCGCCGAGTTTGTCAGATGGTTAAACCATTGTCACGGGCGACGGATCGAGCTGGTACAAAGCACCGATCGCAAAGTACCGCTTAGCTATCAATGGGTGCCTAACCAGTTATTGAACGAACAGCTAGAACTCATGGCCGACGGTGATGAGACAACACGTAGGACGCCGGCCTTGGTATTCTGTTTCAACCGCGAGTATTGTTGGAGTGTCGCCGAGCAGTTGAAAGGGAAACGGCTACTCAGACCCGGGCAACGAAAGAAACTGATCGAAGAGATCGAAAAATACGATTGGTCGAAAGGCGTAGGGCCGAAACTGAAGACGATCCTGTTGCGGGGCGTGGGAGTCCATCATGCAGGGCTGCTTCAGAAATACAAACGAATCGTTGAGTATTTATTTCAGAAAAAGTTACTTTCGGTTGTGGTCTGTACCGAAACACTGGCGTCTGGAATCAACCTGCCAGCCCGTTCGGTCGTTCTGACAGAATTACTGAAAGGCCCATTTGGGAAGAAGAAGCTCATCGATGCCAGTTCAGCCCACCAAATTTTCGGCCGTGCGGGACGGCCGCAATACGACGATCGCGGTTTCGTGTACGCGCTGGCTCACGAAGACGACGTCAAAATTAGGCGGTGGAAGGATAAATTCGAAGCGATTCCAGGAGACGCCAAGGACCCCTTGCTGATCAAAGCCAAAAAGGCGATGAAGCGAAAGATGCCGACGCGCCGCAAGAACGAGCAGTATTGGAACGACACCCAGTTTGAAAAACTCAGGACTGCTCCATCCACCAAACTCGAAAGCAAGGGTCAATTGCCGTGGCGACTACTCGCTTATCTGCTCAGCATTTCACCGGAAGTCGATCGCCTCCGTCAATTCGTCAGCAGACGACTACTGGACGCGAAGAAACTCGAACACGCTCAACAAGCTCTCGACCGCATGCTGATAACTTTATGCGCCGGCGGCTTCGTCGCACTCGATCCGGAACCGCCACCTTCTCCGAAAAACGAATGCGATTCGATGCCCCAGAACGGCCGACAACCGGTATCGGGAACACTGGCGATACTGCTGTCCGAAGCGAACGTGAAGCTTGCGTCGCCCGATTCGTCGTACGCACAATCGTCAGCCGGTTCAGGATTTGAGTCAGAGATTCAAGATGACTACCGGCCCATGCTGGCAACTCCGACGCCGCAGTTGCAAACACTTCTGAAATTTCGCAGTGTGAATCCGATCTATGGAGCATTTCTACTTCAGCACTTGGGACATGCGGACAGGGACGAGCGAATTCAGGCATTTGAAAGCGTGCTCGAGTTTCCTCGTGCCGCTATTCATCCGCTGCGTGTTCCTGGCCGTGAAGAACTTTCACCAGGACCGTTGGCGATAGAGTTCCTGAATTCAGAATTGTTGCGGCGTGGTCTGGCCACCGCTGATGAACTCGACGGTCCCGATGACGAAAGCGACTACGACCACCGAGATCGCCCGCGCATCCTATCATTGGCGTTCAAATTGCGGTTGCTCTTCGATGCGAAATTCCCCGACGTAAAGGATGTGCGCACACAATCAATTTGGGCGGCTGGCGAACTGTTACGGTTCGGCGGCGATTTCAATAAGCTTGTCACCAGCCGAAAACTTGTCAAACAAGAAGGCCTACTATTCCGACATATCCTGCGGATGATCTTGTTGTTAGGCGAATTTTCCGAACTCACTCCACCCGATGCCGAGGCGGACCAGTGGCACAACGAGCTTCAAGACATATCCGACCAACTGACAGCAAGTTGCAGCAACGTCGATCCAGATAGCACCGACAAGATCATCGAATCTGTCCACGCCTCGGACATCGTGGAACGGGATTCACACAATCGAGATGGGACGATGCCTGAAACTGATACGCCAATCGAATTCGAGGATTTCGGAGTTGGAATTCTTGACTAACGGTTTCCCATATAGTTATGTGATAAGATAAACCAGTTCCGCCTTGTTACGTGCTTGCAAGGACGGACTCGAAAAAAGAAATAGTCACCACTCAAGACGACTTATTCAATGTAGAGAAATTCGGTCGAATTGAACAGGGCGCGACACAAATGCATTAGCGCTTTTTCGGCCGCTTTGGGACCGGTCGGCAGCTCGCTGCGATACAGCTCCGTCTGTTGGCGGAGCAGTTCCAAGCTCCACTCGCTTTCCTGTGCCTGGGGCGGTCGAGCCAACGCCAGGCGAAAAGCCGCTTGCACCTGCTTGTCACGCGACTCTCCAGCGACCCGGGACACCCGCTTGGCGAAATGCTCCACTTTTTCGAGCACCAGCCGATCGTTCAACAAACCCAATGACTGTAGCGTGACGACTGAGGCATTCCGCCGGCAGATCGCACCGGCCACCATCGGTTGGTCAAATACGCCCATCATGGTCAAATGGTAGAACCGCCGCTGGAAGAGGTAGACACTGCGACGCCATTTCGCCGCAGGCGTGGACAATAGCGTTTCGTCAAAACTGACCAGGCCATCTTTGCTGTATTTTAAGCGAACCGGTGGACCGCCCTCCGTCGGGTCGAACAGCCCGGACACAACAAGCATCGAGTCACGGATGGCCTCCGATTCCAGGCGCCGAATCCGTGCTTGCCACAACAACACGTTTCCCGGATCGATCGTCAGCGGATCCGCATCATTGGAAACACCAGACACCTTGCTTCGCGAGGTCTGCCGGTAAACAGACGACATCACAATCTGTTTGATCAGGGGTTTGATCCGCCAACCTCCTTTGACAAACTCTGCCGCCATCCATTCCAACAGTTCCGGATGCGTCGGGCGGTCACCAGACTTTCCCAGGTTTTCCGATGAGGGTACGATCCCCACACCCAGCAAGTGTTGCCAGACACGATTCACCAGAACGCGAGCAACCAGGCCTGATGCCGGAGTGTTCGGAGCCGTCAGCCAGTGAGCTAAAGCGCGGCGGCGGCCACTGCTCGCCGGAATCGCTTCGAACGCGGATGGATCGATGTCGTGCTCGTCGTTCAACACGCTCAAAAACCCCGGCTGCACTATGCGCCCCGGACGTTTGTAGTCGCCCCGTTTCAGCAGACGAGTCTCCGGGGGAGGGCCAACGTCATAGACTGTTTGAATCCAACCATAGGAACCTCGCTGCGCTTTCGCTGTGGTGATCTTCGAGCTGAGGACGCTTATCAGTGATTTTTCTGTCATGTCCAAACCGGCCTCAATTTCTGCAGGCTTGACCAACAGGTCCATGGAAAACTTTTCAATGAACTGCCGCTGCATCAAGTCGCGATCTTTGACCGGCAAGGCGAAAGCCACTTTGACGTCCTCGCGAATGGAATCGGGCAACTCAGAAAATTTCACGTCCTGCAGACGAAGTTCACAATTTCGATGCAAAACTGTGACTTCCTTGTTCAGGCTAGCTATCTGCTTATCAATCGCCGTGTTCTCGACATCTATTTTCTCCTTTTCCCTCGAAGAAATCGCTGGCAGTCGGCGCTTGCTGGGTACCTTCCAGTTCTCGATGTTGAATGCCGGTGTGATCAGGGCAAGCAGCCGATAATAGTCTTCCTGCGGAATCGGCTCGTGCTTGTGGCTATGGCAGCGAGCGCAGCGCAGTGTCAGTCCCAACAAACTTGTTCCGAATATTTCCATGGTTTCGTGTAGGAACGACCACGTGTACTCGACTTCCTGACCCGTGAATTGCGTACCGTTGTACCAAAAGCCGGTTGCGGCCAGAGTACTGACAATCTCTGGAGTCATTTTCTCCACACCGCGCCACTCGACAAGCTCATCGCCAGCAATTTGTTCGGTGATGAATCGAGCATAGGACTTGTCGGCGTTGAATGAATCGATCACGTAATCGCGGTACCGCCACCGCCCGTCGATAAATCCTTCTTTATATCCTGGAAGGTAATTCGTGTTGCCATCGTAATAGACCGTGTCCGTATACCCGACCGTATCAAGCCAATGACGTCCCCACCGCTCTCCGAAGTGCGGTGACGCCAAGAGCTGATCGACTAGCCGTTCGTAAGCGTGGGGTGCCGTGTCGGCCAGATACGCATCCACGGCTTCCGGTGACGGAGGCAGCCCGAGCAAGTCGAAGTACGCCCGTCGTAAAAGTCGAACCGGCTCAGAATCTGAAGACAACGTGAGTTGGTGTCCCTGAAGCTTGCGAAGAACAAATGCGTCAATTGGCGTGCGTATCTGTCGCATGTCGCTCAATCTTGGCACTGCGGGACGAGCCAGCGGTCGAAACGCCCAAAACCGACGGTCTTCATCGCTAACAAATGACGACGTCAATCCCTGCGTTGGCTTCTCCGTGGACATACCAGCCACAATCCATTGACTCAACAGGTTCACCTCATCGGGGGTCAGTTGTTCGACATCCTCCGGCGGCATCTCGCCGTCGATGATTCGCTGTAAAAGCAAACTCTGCTTCGGCTTGCCGCGTACCACGACCTCACCACTTTCGCCCCCTTTGAGCAGCGAACCCAATGTGCGCAGGTCCAATTCGGCATGAAAGTCTTCACCACCATGACACCGAATGCACTTTGCCTTTAAGATTGGAACAATGTCCCGTTCAAATTGCGGTGCTGCTACCGCATCAAGCGGTCCAACTACCCAGCCAAGACTCAGTAGAAGGACGATGAAGCCGAGTCTTAAGCAGAACAAGGTGCGTTCTCTTCGAGATCTTGCGTGCATAGCCACATGTACCATCTCAAACCCGCACAAACAAAGCGAGCACAGCGGTGCCCCTCAAGGTCCAAATACGATAGTTGGAGTCACTATTTACACCGAGAACTATCGACGCAAGTACAACCTAGATACTCCAGATATTTTATCGACCAATCGCTCCTGTACACTTCTGCTCACGTGAAAAGTCTTTGGTCAAATCAACATCTGGCCTTATCGTAATTTGTCCGTTTTGCGAAGTGTAACATTCTTTTCGCGAGAATTCATCCGACTAACCCAGCGATCGTTCCGTAAGTCATTTAAGAAACATGACTTGTGACATGTTTCTTATCGGTTGCGCAATTTCATCTTAGTTTTGATCACTCGTCTTGGCCTTGATCAAATCGACGTTTTGATTACACCACGTTTCTTGGATGGATGAGGGGGCCGGGAGTCCTTTTCGGACAAACCAATGCAGTCGACACAGTCTTTACAGACAGTAATGAGAAATGTGAATTGCACGTCGTGCCGGGTGGATTCGGGCAGTTTGTGGTGTAGGTTATCACAATAGCTTTATACTTAATCTACACTCGGACCAAGGACAGGACGATGTTGGTACTGAGCCGAAAGAAGGATGAGAAAATAGTCATTGGCGATTCGATTTCGATCATGATCGTCGAAATTCGCGGCGACAAAGTGCGACTTGGCGTCGAAGCGCCTCGCGAGGTCACCGTGCACCGACAAGAGGTGTACGAAGCGATTCAACGCGAAAGCTCTCAACTCGCACAGATTCCTGTGGATACCCCGTCAGAGATCTAAGCGATGGTCGACCAGTTTCAAAGCCCAGGCCTACTGGCCTGGGCTTTTAGATCTTGACCCTTTGAGCCGGGCAATTCTACCCTTCTGTGAGCCCACATTCGTCATGGACGATTCCAGTGACGCGCAATTTCCTCCAACGTTTTGTTCTTTGTCTCGGGCAACAGGGTTAACCCAAAAAACAGAGCAAAGAACGAAATCACCGAAAATATCCAAAACGCCCCGGCAGGAGTTTGTAGTACGCTGCTTTCCGAGATCGCGACCATCTTGGGAATCAATAGAATCACCATGGAACTGCCAATCCAGACAACGGTCGTCGTAATTGCGACCGCCTTGGCACGAATGCGAGTCGGATAAAGTTCCGACATCATCAACCACGGCAAACCACCTAAACCAATACAATGAGGGATCGAAGTGCCAAAGATTACAAGCACGACCCATGGACCCTTGAGGTCAAATTGAAAAACGAGTCCGGCAAAAAATGTGGCAAAAATCATCGCAAAAGCTGTCAAATTCCAGAGAATGCGCCGCCCGACTCGATCCACGAGCCACACGGCAATCAGCGTGAAGATAACGCTAGAGGAAAAGATCGGTAAGGTTTGCTTGATCGCTGCGCTAGTCTCCGAAAATCCAGCTTTTTGAAATAGCACAGGCGAGTATGAGCCGACGGCCGTCCAGCCGGTCCAGTTGTTAAAAAACGCCAGCAAGATACCTACCAGCAATGCCATACGCAGGCCCGGCTGCCACAGCTCAGAAAAGCTGCCGGTTTCGGCTGCTAATGATTCGCGAATTTCGGCCATCTCCTGCTCCGCCTGTTGCGGGCCGCTGATGCTCGTCATCACACTTAAGGCTTCGTCATTCCTTCCTTTCTCAGCCAGCCAACGCGGGCTAAACGGAACGAACATCAAACAGATAAAAAACGCGATGACGGGCACTATTTCCGAAACGAACATCCACCGCCAACTCGTTTCGTCGGGAAGATAAAGCGCTAAAGGGTATGCCGCAATCAAGGCGGCCAAAGCTCCAATACAAACGGCAAGCTGAAACATAAATCCCAAGCTTCCGCGCCATTTGGGCGGGGCGATCTCGACGATATACATCGGAGAAGCCACCGACGCGAGGCCGATCCCGATACCTCCCACAGCGCGCATAATAAGAAACGTCCAAAATGTCTCAGTGGGAAGAAATTTTTCAATGTGCTCCGGCAACGCGGTGCCGATTGCGCTCACTCCAAATAGGAGCGCGGCAAACACCAGTGTCCGTTTCCTTCCGAACACATCACAGAGAAACATACCCAAAAACGGACCAGCGATGCAGCCCCAAGAGGCACTCGAAATGATCATGCCATAGCGCAAAGTGCCATTGGAAACGTCGAAAAAATTAGCCACCGGAATTTGGCCTCCCAAAACGATCACTAAGTCGTAACCGAAGAGAAAGCCTCCTGCAGCTGCAATAAAGCAAACGAGAAGCACATAGGACATTCTTACTTCATCGGACTTTCCGATTGAGTGATTGCTGTTAGCCATGACGACGTTATTTTCCTTATGACGATGTTGTGCTTGGCTTCACCGCGTTATGTTCTTCAAGTTTGGAACATAGTCTTGGCCAAATTGATACTCCCGCCGTCCACGAAAATCTCCCGACAACGGCATAATTGAAACCTGACCGCCATCGGCCACAATCGTTTGGCCGATGATGTAACGTGCCTCGTCGGACGACAGAAAAATTGCGACCCGTCCGATATCAGAAGGCTGTCCAATGAATCCTACGGGGACTTCCCTTGCGCCGGCTTCCCAGTCAAAATCGTCGCCTAGCAGTCTGTGGTGGTTCGGAACTTCGACCCATCCCGGTGCGATGGCATTGACACGAATTCCTTTTTGGATGAGCTCCAGTGAAAGTTCTCGAGTGAACGACACTATCGCTCCCTTGGTTCCCGCGTAGATAGAATGTTCCGTCGCACCAGC
>Ga0310123_10002962_pt1 | contig 13342 bp, 14 predicted proteins | sample CB6_AW_1057_MG_FD_203505 | JGI IMG/M metagenome (GOLD analysis project Ga0310123, IMG submission 203505) | Marine microbial communities from Western Arctic Ocean, Canada - CB6_AW_1057 | ecosystem: Environmental > Aquatic > Marine > Oceanic | place: Canada: Western Arctic Ocean | collected... | reverse complement strand
GTGGTTTTTAATGAGCCGCGCGTCTTGCGCCTCATGGATGTTACGAATCCCCGCTTCGTACAGGGCCAGCAGCATTTCGATACGGGTCCATCCGACCGCTTTTTTGTTCTTGTAAACATCGCTTGGATTCATGGCTTAATCGCTTTCTTTACGACTGGGGCTTCATCGGTACCGTCATTATCGCGCCTGAAGTCTCTCAATTCGGATACTGTCACCTAACGAACTTGGCCTACCGAAATCGCCGAGGCGGATGCCAGCTGGGTGGCTAAAAAGCTACTGGTGGTTTGCAATTGGCCGACGGCTGATTCCATCGCCGCAAACTGCTCGATCAAAGACTGCTGTTCTGACTCAAATCGCGCATTTAAGCGGTCGATTGACGCTTGAATGCTTACGATGGTCTCGTCGAAGCGTTCATGGGCAGTCGCCAGTTTTCCCTTTAGTTCTCGTCCATTTTCATCCGTGGTGTCCTGCTGCAGCTCATGAATGATCTTGTCGAGTCGGGCGCCGATTCCCCGGGTAAGGGTCAGCTTGGCTTCCGGTGTGTCGCTCAGCTGTGAAGCGTTTAGGGTGACACGCACCTGCAGGTCATCCGTAACGCCGCCCTCGGCCGTGCCACTCAGCAGATTGCCTCGTCCAATTGCTGCTTCTATCTCACCATCCACAGTGAATGTGCCCACAACGTCTTGCCCACGGCCGAATTCGTCGCCGGCAATTCCAAGTGTGGCCAGTGCCGTGAGCGGCTCGGTAGTCTCAACGCCGCAAAAACTGATTTCTGAACTGCTGCCGATCAGATTTGATGTGATGTTTAACTTGCCATTTTGAACCCCGACCGTCACTTCGCGACCGATCAACCCATCGTCCGCATTGATGGACGCTTGCAGGGCTGCGGCTAACTGGTCCTGATCGTAATCGCCATCTTGCAGGGTGATGAGGTTCGAAGACCGGCCGTCGATCACGATGGCGAATTGATTATTGGAACTATCGATCACCGTCGAGGCCGCCAAGGCATTGGTCGCCTCAATCGAGGCTTTACGAGCCACCGAGGTAATGTCGATGTCGATGCCATCCAGTTTTGTTTCCTGAGTATTGATGCTGCCAAGGACAAATCGGACTCCCTAGTTTGTACTGCTGCCATCCAAAGCGAAGAGCCTGGCTACGTCATTTAGCGTAACTCCTTCGGCCTTCCCGTTGAGCACCTCGTTCAATCGGCCCGAGTCGATGGATATCTTGTTGTTGGCGTCAAACGAAAGGCCCAGTGACGACAGCCGGTTCATCCGAGAGTTCACATTGGGGATCGTACCGGTGACTTCGTTCGTTTCGCTTTCGATTGGGATTTCACCAATACCACTTCCCAGAATGACCCTAGCGTTGGTGCCTGCTTGCACGGGGTTAGCTTCGAAGACGGGTTTTGTAGCGTTCCCACCGGAATCAGTAAGGTTATTGGCTACGGAGATGCTGTTGGTGGCGCCAGTCGTCTGGGACGTTATCAGCAGTCGAAAAGGTGTGCCGCCAGTTGAGCCGTCGTTGATGATCGAAGCGGTCACATCGGCGCCTGAACTGTTGATTGATTCTACAAGCCCCGCCAACGAATTATTACTTTCATCGACGGTGACTTTGACATCTTTTCCCGCACTGACGCGGAACGATATATCACCTTGGGTAATCTCACTGTCAACGCTGGAAAACATGCCGACCGTGGCAATTTGCTCCGCAGCCGCCAACCTCTCCACTTTGATGTTGTACACACCATTAACAGCCTTATCGGTGGCCTGGCCGGTCAACAGGTCTTCATTGCTCGAGGTGACCTGTTTATCAAGAATGGCGCTGGTCGCCTTGCCGGCAACACGGCTGAGTTGCCCCGGAGGCCGATCAGCCGGGCCTCGATGCCGGAAAAGGAGGTCTGTTTTTCGACCACCGAGGTTTTCCGCGCGTTGAAGTTGTCGATCTGCCTTTGTTGAATTTCCAGGAGTCCCTCAATGACACTCGTGGAATCAATCCCGGTAACCAGTCCGTCAATAGTGAGCATGTGGAAAACATTCCTGGCTCCGCCTGTTGTCTCTTGAGGTGATCCACGGACCGCCCGCGAGCATGCCGTTGATGTTTCCAACGAACATGCTTGCAGACGCAAGACTTTCAATCCTTGAAAGCCCGGTTTGTCGAGGGTCCCTACCTCAGGCGAGCTATTGGGTTTTACTGCAGCAAGGCCAGGACCAGTTGGGAGATTTGGTTGGCATTGCCCAACACTGACGTTCCCGCTTGGACCAACACTTGATGCTTGGTGAAGTTGGCTATTTCTAACGCAAAATCGGTATCACGAATCACCGATTCAGCGTTCACTGTGTTTTCGAGAGTCGTTCGCAAATTATTGACCGTGGATTCAAGCGTGTTCTGCTGGAACGCACCTAACAACCCACGTTGCTCGGTAATGTCGTCGATAGCTGCATCAATAACCGGCAACGCCTCTTGCGACTTGTTGGCGGAAGTAACGTCGATATCGTTAAGTGTCTTAAACAGTTTGCTGTCTGTATTAAGCCCTAAACTCACCGTATTGAACTTGCTTACCGAGACCCGGCCAGTTTGATGCTGGTTGGCACCGATTTGGAATACCAGGGAGTTGTCCGTGACCGTGACGTTTCCCAGCACGCCAGTGGCGGTCAACTCTGGACTTCCAGCTGGTGATTCGTCGACTGGGTTGACCGAAACGGTGATGCCCTTAATGGGTCCGGTCGTGCCGGTGGCTAAATTCCCGTTGCCGCGAAAGGTGATACCGCCGATCGTTCCCGCGATGTCGACACCTGCATCGGTAGCCGTCGACGTCGCAAATTCCGATGACGCACCAGCCGCTGGACCAATGTTGGAGTGAACGGAGAGGGTCGCGGTCGAGCCAAATGCCTCTGTGTAGAGCCGCGTCGCACCGCCTGTGCCGCCATTATCAGCTACCACACCGGATTGCGAAGTGAAATGGTTGATTGTTTCGATCACTTCGTCCTGCGACATATTTGCAGTAAGCTTAATGGTAACACCGTTAATGGTTAGCTGCTCGTCCGCGGCCAGTGCTGCCGTTTGCACGGCGGGCGCTTCGAGCACGGCCCTTTCACCCTGCGTTGTTACTTCGATTTCGTAAGTACCTGTTGATGTTTCAGGCGTCGCTAAATGAAACATGACGTTGTCATTACTTATGCTCCCATTGAATCCCGCTGACCCATCCAATAGCTTTTTCGTGCCGAATTGGGTGTTGTTAGCAATTCGATTAATGGTGTCCAGTGCGTTAACGATTTCCGCCTGGTTAGCGGCGAAGGCATCTTCATCGTTGACCCCGGCATTGGCTGAATCGAGAGCAAGACTCCGGATCTTGACTAAAAGGGGGTTGATTTCCGTCAGGGCCCCCCTCCGCCGGCTGTACCAGTGAAATGCCCTTTTCCGAGTTCTCAATCGCTTTGTTCAGACCAGCGATCTGGGCTCGTTGCTTTTCTGATATTACCAAGGCGGCCGGGCCGTCGGCACCACGGTTGACTTTCAGTCCAGAAGAAAGCTTCTCGATGGACCGGGTCAAAGACCTGGATGAAGAAGTAAGATTATGTTGTGCTGTAAGCGCAGAAATATTATGCGCAATGACCAAGCTCATTGTTAACCTCCAATGTCAACAGCGGCCCGATCGGCGATCGTCGTCCTTGACGGTCGACGAGAACGTATAGAAATTGCGCCGCGCAGTCGGTCCCCCGACCGTCGGCTGTTCGTTCGCGTTATCCGTTGCCGCTTTTATTTGTGTGCGCAACCATTCATCCTGAATGGTTCCATCCTTACGCGTCCTGCTTTGAATCGTCGCTTATTCAAGTGCCCCGGAAGTCAAGATCCTTGCCGACACATCCGCTGCCGCCTGATCTGTCAGGTAGTCGCCTCGTGCGACCTTCTCGCGAGCCTGCACCACCACGTCGTGGCGAACCTCGGGGATGTCACGGAGTTGCTCGACAAGCCGAGTGACCGCTGAGTCTGAAGCAGCTTTGACGCTAGCGTCAGACGAGCTGGAACCGCTCGCTTTGCCATCTCCGTTCACATTCGACGAGCGACCTGCGCCGCCGTCGATTTCGCGAGGAGGAATCGGATAGATTTGGTCCTGATTCGGTTCAATTCGCACGGTTTAAGCTCCTTTTCAAGAAAGGCCACCAGGATTATCGAAGTCCTGAAGCCGGACTTGCTCTCCATTTCAAATTCAAGTCCACCAGCTGCCGAGTCGATCTCATGCTAAGGATTGTTCCGATTGGGAAAATCGCGGCAATCTTGCCGGTTACGGCATTGGGCAGCTTTCACTATCGACAGATATTCGCGCAAGATTGCGTGCGGATATCGAATTATTTCTTCAAGGCCGTGGGCAGATGGCTGAGAAATCAGATTCCCAGATCCAACCTGATCAACAGTCGCCGGCTCGACCACCACCCGACGAAGGGACGGTGGCGGAGATTCACCGGACGCGCTTCCGACCGGCCATGCTAGCGGGATTGGGCCTGTTGGTTGCGTGTCTGCTGCTCGGCCTGGTGATGGGGGTCGGTACCAGGTCGATGCAAGCCCGAGCGATAGTCACGGCTCAATCCGACGACCGTCCGATCCCGGCACCGCCGGATCCAGCACCGGTAACCGGCAACTCGCCAAAGGTTGTGAAGATCCAGCGGGCGCTGAATCGTGCGGATGCCCTGTTGATTGACGGCCGTGCCGTCGAGGCTCGCGAAATTTACGAGTCGCTGGTTGGACTGGTCAGCGACGACGCGATTGGCCAATTGCATTATCGATTGGCAGTAGCGATTGAATCCGTCGGCAAACTGCGCGACGCGTTATCAGCTTACCGTGATATCTCCGTTAGCACCGCAGACGTTCGGCTCAGGCTGGCCTGCCAACTGGGGCAAGCTCGGTCGTGGTTGGCAATGGGACGTCCAATGTCGGCCGCCGCATTGCTGTATCCAAGCTCGTTTAGTCCTTCCCTGTCCGGATCGCAAGTCGACGATTTGGCTGGGGACCTCCATCACCTCTTGGCGCTTTCGTTAACGCAAATCGCGGCGGATCTTCGTCCAGCGTCGCCGTTGGACGATGGATTCTGTGCGTTTGGCCATCCCACTTGGTATCCGCTGCAGTTGTTGCGGTACGTGCGACCCAGTCGGACAGAGCCGGCACCCGGGCCCATTGAAAAAAAAGTATCGGTTCTCTACCGATATGGTGATCATCCCGAAGAAATTCAACTGCGTAGCGGGTTGGATCAATTGGAATTGGCCGACGCTCTGGAGCATCTAAGCCGTGCCACCGGAGTGGCCATCGAGTTGTCGCCAGTCGCCCGCAGCAAAATACGCGGCGTGAATGTGCAGGTTCGCACACCCAATAGAAACCTTGGTGCAGTTTTGGACGGGATTCTTCAGCCAGTCGGACTGGGATGGTTGATGGAAACCGAGAAGGTCAAGATTGTCGCGATATCCGAGTTGGATTCCGGAAAGCAGGAGGCCCTCTACCGAAAACGAGCGGTGCGAGCGCTGCGACACGCGGTCACCAACCACCCTGATCATGGATTCGCCACACTTTCCAGCCTTGCGCTGGCCAATTTCGAATTCATTGCCGGACATCTGGAGGAAGCAAAATCACAATTCACCAAATTGATTGATGACATGAACGAGACCGAGGGGATGGTCGAGGCCAGATGCAATCTTGGAAAAATTGCCATCCTCAATGCCGATCACCAAACAGCCGAAGACGCATTTGCCGACGTCGTCGACTCGGATGACGAACATCCATTACAAGGTCCAGCTCAATTGTATTTGGGTAGCCTGCTGTTGGAAAAAGAGGAAAGAGGGGCAGCCATCAGGCCACTTATGCGCGCGTTGGGCAGTGCGAACGACACTCGAATTAAGTCTGCCGCCGCGGTGCCACTGGCCAGCGCCTATCTTTTCGCCAACAACTTTGTCGCTGCCAACACCGCCTTGGTCGAAGAAAGTGAGTTCTTAAAGGACTCGCCGTACGCCAAACTTGCGGTGACCTTTGCGAGTTTGGCTCGTTTTCGGATGGCTAACGGCACGGCGGCGGCCGTCCATCAAGGCCGGCAACTAGTCTCAGCCATTGCCGACGTCAACAGCGACGACATGTTTTCCGTGTCCGGCGTCCTTGTGCTCGGTGACGCCATGCGTTCATTGGGAATGGCTTTAGAAATGGAGGAGCAGTACCGACAATCGCTCGGCCGTCCGCTGCGACCATGGTTACGCGACCGATTTCGACTTGAGCTCCTCGATCACTATGAGCAAATCCATGATTTCGATTCTGCTGGCGACGTATTGCAACAATTGATGGCCGACGCCGATCAAGAAGATCGTTGTTATTACGAGCTGCGATTGGCGGAGTTGGAGTACAACCATGGCAATTCTAACCGATGCTTGACGATCTGTCGTGAATTGGTCCGCCAGTGCTCCGTGCAGGATCATCGCGACCAGGCGTTACGGCTGATGGGCCGTGTCTTTGAAGACAAGGAGGATCATTACCGCGCAGCTATCTGTTTCGCGGGCATGATTCCCCGTGATTATATCGCGGAGAAAGACTTGGAAGGGGCCCGGAAATAATGATTGAATCAAAACGCGACCGCCGATGGATGGATCGACCCAGCCGTCTCCTGATAGTGATGTTCTTGATCATTGCTCCAGTCCACGTTTGTGGACAGCGGCAAAACATGACGGCGGGCCCCACAGACGTTGATACCTTGGACCCCTTTGCGAGACTTCCCGCAGGCACCATGGATATCGAACCGTATACTGCTCGGTTCAGCGACGAGTTGGATCGTGACGCAAATGCGCCACGGAATTCAGGTAGGGCAAGCGGTCCGAGGCGATCAGGCCGCACGGAGAATCGACGAGCACTTCCGGAGCGGCAAGCCATGGTGGGCATGCCAAAGATGCAGGATAGCGAACTACTGCGTAACTTGGACCAACAAATCGCCGAGTCCGCATCAGAAGAGGCCCGTCGCCTACACCTTCTCAAGGAACAACTCCAAGAATTGGGAAACACGCTACGCCAGCAGCGTGACGAAATATCGCGCGAACGGCTTCGCGCGCAAAAGGCTGACGAGAAGGCAAGTCAATCCGAGGAACTCGCTGAAGAGGTAAAACGTCGCGACGTTCACGCTCGTCGGCTCGCTGAGCAGGCACGAATGCGAGCCGAAGAGGCGCGAATCGAGGCGGAAAAACAACGGATCCAAGCTGCCGTCGCGCCGCCGGCTCACGAGGAATCTACCCCAACCAACCCCACCGAAGAAAGCACGGCCTCTGCGAGCAAAGAACCACAACCGCCATCGTTGAGCGATATTCTCCAAACTTCGCCGCTGCCAATTTCAGACGCACCCGTCGATCGGTTGGCCCTGGCGGACAACCTGTTTGGCGCCGGCGAGGACTTGCTGGCACGAGAGATTTATAAACAACTGCTCTCGCAACGGACCACAAAGACAGACGTGGCGTGGCTCCATATCCAAATTGCCAATTGTCACCGCCGCCTGAATCAGCTACCCGAAGCAGAAAAACACTACCGAATCGTCGCTGGAATGCAAAACGACGATTTCTTTTCCCAGTCCGCCCGCTGGTGGCTGGCATCCCTGAATAAACGAGCAGAAATGAAGCAAACCTTGACTGATTGGCAACAAACCCTGGCCGCAGCAAAAGCGGAGATCAATCAATGAGTTTACCATCCAGCGAAATCGAAACAGAAGTGTGTGCTTTCCTGAAGTCCCAGGACGAACGATATCGGCAAGCCATTCATTTGGTCGACGCGGCGGCCACTGAGATCGGTCGAGACGACGGTGGCGCCCTGTTGGTCGAGCGACTTCAGGTCGTCATGGATGAAGTTCAGAAAATGGACAAAGAGTGGTCGCGTTTGAGTAACTCATGGAGCTCCATCCCTCCACAGTCATCCGGTCCCGTTCGCCAGGCCAAGCAATCTGTTGAGTCAACGCTAAAGGAACTGATCCAACGTGTCGACGCGACCGAACAGCAGGCTCGAGACGCTCGTTCACAGCTTTTGCCACGGCTGAATGTCGCCGCCCGCCGGCGACAGATGCAAAAGCTGTACGGCACCCAAACAAGTTCCAACTCGGAAGTGGAGACTTAACGACCCATGTCCAGTCATACGGCTCCCAAAATTACGTTGGCCCGGCCAGCCAGCCCGGCTGACGTCGGATCCGGCACATGCCTCACGGCGGAGAAGGGCCACGGGCTTGCGCAAAGTTTGCGCGAATTGCAGGATTTGCTGGTGGATGAGGCCAGCGAGCTTGTCCCCAAAATTGTCTTGCGATCGGCCACCATGCGGGATGTGATCCAGCAGGCACGGCTTTATGCCAAACGATCCGCCACTGTGTTGTTGACCGGTGAAAACGGTACCGGCAAGGAGCTAATCGCCAAACTGATGCACTATTGCGGGCCCCGAGCCTCCGAACCCTACGTATGCGTGAATTGTGCCGCCCTTTCGGAAACCCTCGTCGAAAGTGAATTGTTTGGGCACCAACGAGGAGCCTTCACCGGTGCTCTGGATTCGCGCATCGGAAGGCTGGCTGAGGCCCAACGTGGAACTTTGTTGCTGGATGAGATCAGCGAAATTCCTCTGCAACTCCAGGCCAAACTTTTGCGGGTCCTGGAAGAAATGGAATACCAGCCGGTGGGAAGTAACCAGACTTTTCGTGTTGACGCTCGAGTTATTGCCACGACGAATCGCTCCCTCGAAAACGAAATCGCCTCCGGCAGCTTTCGAGTAGACCTTTACTATCGTCTCAATGTCCTCCAGATCCATATGCCCCCGTTGCGCGAACGCCCGGACGATATCGAGTTACTCGCCGAACATTTTGTCGACCTCTTTCGAGAAGAGGGAGACCTGCCGGTCACGGGAATTGACCCGCAGGCAATGAACGCCTTGACGGCGGCGCATTGGCCGGGGAATGTGCGGCAACTTCGAAACGTGGTCTATCGTGCCTGTGTGTTGAGTCGAGGGGGTTTGATCCAATTGAACGATCTGCCCCCCTTGACTGATATGCAGCGCCAAACGACCGGACGATTCGAGGACATGTGCCTAGAAGACGTCGAACGTCATCTGGTGCTGGCAGCCATACAACGGTTTGGTGGTTCCAGGAAACACGCCGCGGAGCATCTTGAAGTGAATTCAAAAACGATCGCCAACAAGCTCCAACGCTATGGCATATTGGTGCCCGACGCCGCTTAGCACCATTGCATTGGAAACAAAACCGATTTCGAGTCGGCGCTCGGCCTCGCCCTCGCGCACAACGCCGTTAAATATTTTGAATAGTAGCCTTCGACCTCCGGGAGAAGCAGCGCTGCAGGGTAATTGCAGGCATTTCTCCCCATAGAGGTTGGTTGTGATTTCTCGCAGTTCAGGCTGCTTCTCCCGGAGGTCGAAGGCTACTATGCCGGAACACGCTGTTTTTGCTGTCCCAAAATTCTTCACGGCGTTGCCTCCCGTCCCGGGAGGGTTTCGTGCAATGACACGGTAGCCGGCTCGATCTGCTGGAAAATATTCCCTCGAACGTCAGAAAAGATTTCCCCAAAACGACTTGCCAGCAAGCTAGCGCTGCTCATTTTTTCGGCCAAGATATCAGTGGCCACTCGTAGTTTGCCCACGTCGCCTCAATGTGACTTCATCCATTGGCACGCTGATTGCTGATTGCGGAGACAAGCCTCCCGCCGCGTAGCCACCATGCGATGCTCGCGTCCTACCTACCAGCCGATCCTTCCTCTCACCCACTACCATGACCCAGCCGTTGCCTCTGCCATCCGGTTTACCAAATGCGCCGGTCCTGTCAAAAGAAGAAGAGGACCTTGGGTCAAGCCGATCCGAAGCTGCGTCCATCTCAGTTGTTGAGGTCGATCGGTCGCAGCCGCCAACCGGCTCCTTCGTTGGACTCCTGGCCGCTGCGATCAGCGCGGCCAAAGTGAACCTAGTAAGCGAGGATCAGTTGCCAGATGCCGAATTGGGCGTTCCGAATATGGGGTCAACATTGAGCGGTGATGGATCCGAGAACGCATTGCCTTCGATTGGCTTGCCGATCAACGGCGTAGCGGCTGATATTGCACTTACGACTGAAACGATACAGCAACCGTTGCCGACCAGTGGCTTGCCGGGCAATGGTTTGCCCTCCGAAAACTTGCAGTCCATAGGCCGCGCAACCGACGGCTTGGCAACCGAAGCCTTGTCGACCAACGAATTGGTAAACAATCACTTGCCGCAGGATCCGTTGCCGATGCTTGATCTGCCGGGCAACCAAGCGACTTCCAAGGTCGACGTATTGTCGCCCAACGGTTTACCGACGAACGAAGTGTTACCGACAGCTGTGCCGAATCAAATGATGCCGCAGGAAAACAGAGTGGTGAAATCTTCTTCCCCAGGACGTGCCAATACCGATTCGGAAGTTGCCGAGATGAATAGAGCTGAAGGCAACGAGTCTGAAGGCAGCGGGATTGAAGGCAACATCGGGGGTATCGAACTGGAAAACTCTTATCAGCAAATTTTCGATTCGAGTGATTCCTCGAACCTTTCCAATTCCGACTTTGCCGATTTGGCTCAGGAAGGCGTTGAACCTTTACTATTGTCGCAATCAAGCACCACGGACGCTCCCGTTGCCGCGCCGATTGAGACGGCTGGCAACATCGAGATGGCCAAATTCATTGTCAATGAAAATGTGCCTTCCATCGAATCAACGGTGCACGAACAGATCGTTTCGGCTCTAGATGTAGAGGACGTCGCCGCCGCCGCCAAAGTCGGATCGAGCATTAAGGTTCGTTTGGACCTCCCTTCACTAGAAACGGTGATGATCGACTTGCGAGAGGTGGGTGATGTCATCTCCGTAGCCAGCGAAGCTACCTTCGAGCTGATTTCATCCAACTCGGAATCGCTCAGGGAAACGCTGGAACAAGCTGGCGTTGCCTTGGGAGATTTTGATTTGGCCGGACAACAGCACCAGTTCGAGATCCCAAACGGACAAATGCAGGAACCTCGCGACACTCGTCCGCACCTCGCCAATATACCAGCCGACTCGTCCGGTGATATGACCGAGTCGTCCTCCGCGATGGAGGTTCAATCTAACCGAATCAACGTCATCGCCTAGCAAACGACTTAGTACGCCTTAAGGAGAACTCACCATGGAATCTGCCGCCGTCACCTCCTCGATCGCACAGGAAGAATTCATCCAGCTGTTGGTCGCGCCGCTGCAAAATCAGGACCCTTTGGAACCGGTCAAGCAAGAGAACTTCGTCGCCCAATTGGCTCAATTCTCAACCTTGCAGGGGGTGGAGACCCTCAATGCCAATTTCTCGGAGTTGCTCGAACTGCAGAAACTGGAATCGGCTTCGTCCGGGGATCTTAACCGTTTGCGAGAGTTGTCCGAAGGTGCCGGATTGTTGGGGAAAACTGTGACCTACATGTCGTCTGGCGATCCTCCCGAAGTTGGCAAGGGCCAGGTTACGGGAGTCAATGTGTTTGATAGCAAACTCTATCTGGCGATAGAGGGACGATCCGTGTCGATCGATCAGGTCGTGGCGATCGCCGCCGGTGATGTACCGACCACGGCCGGAGAACCGACGAATGTCCTACAAACGCTCGCAGCAGCCGAACCGACGCTCGCAGCTGAGCTGATTACCGGTGCCGGGTTGGCTGTTGAAGAACAGCCATCGTCGGCTCCCTGAACGTCACCATGACATCTTTACACGAACCGTTTTACGGAAGGACCTACTGATGGCCAATGCACTCCTCACCGCCGTCTCTGGCCTGTTTGCTCACCGCCGCATGTTGGATGTGGTGGGAAATAACTTGGCGAACTCCAATACAACCGGATACAAATCGCAGCGTGCGTTGTTCTCCGATCTGCTCTATGAGACGGTGCGCCCCGCGTCTGCCAGCGGCGACGGTAGCGCAGGCGCCATCAATCCTTCGCAAATAGGAGCGGGTGTTCAAGTTTCTCAGGTGGGTAGAATGTTCAATCAGGGCACTCTTGAATCCACCGGCGGGGAATTCGACTATGCTATCGAGGGGGAAGGGTTCTTTGTCGTCAACGATGGCAATAAAAATCTCTTTTCGCGAGCTGGCGCTTTCTCTCTCGATCCCAATCAGATTCTTGTTGATCCAACCACGGGGCACCCAGTCCAGCGTGTTGGCACCATTGGTGACCCCACCACTATGTCGTCTGGTTTTCAGGTACCCGGAGACAACAATGTCATCATTCCGTTTGGAAATACGATTCCCGGTGAACGATCGACGGTCATTGACGTGTCGGGAAATCTTGCCGTGGAAAGTACACCGGCCGCGCAACAGGAATACACATCAGCGGGTCCGTTGTTGTCGGGGGGCGTACCCGCTACCGCCACTACACTTTTAAATGACCTTGATTCCGTCGGGGTTCCATACGCAAGCGGAGATCAAATCGACATATCCGGAGTTGATGCTGACGGGTCGTTCGTTACCAATCTCCTCTCCGTGGATGCAACCACGACTGTTGGCGATTTGACGGCGGCGGTCAACGCTGCCTACCAAGGAGCTTCTGGCGGTCTCGATGGACAAGGCAATTTTGCGTTTACGGCGGATGCGTCCGGACTGACCAGTTTGCAACTCCGCTTCAACAACATCATTGCGCCTTCGGCTGGTCAACCAAACGCGGATACAAGCGCCAACGGGATTAATTTCACAGCTCACGTCATGAACCTCACCACGATTGGAAAGGATGTTGATTCCATAACGCAGGAGTTGTTCGTGTTCGACGAGTTAGGAAGAATGCACAAACTTGATATGGAATTTACTTGGCGTGACGAAGATCATGCCTGGGATTTAGCCGTGACGACCGACAGTAACTTCGCGACAATCACGGATGGATTTGTCGAGCAAATCCAATTCAACGACGACGGGTCGCTGCAACAGGCATTGGGAATTGGCGTTGGCGACGCGTCCATTACTTTGCAGATGGCCGGTATCGCTGCATCGCAAACCGTCGCCATCAATTTCGGTCCGTCCAATTTCTTTGAGGGTTTAACGCAAACAGCCCTGCCAACCGCGATCGATCTTGACCAAAACGGAATTGCGCCAGGAACTTTAACCAAATTCGATATCAACCCCAATGGAATGATTGAAGGCATTTCCACCAATGGCAAGACGCTGTAAATCGCTCAACTGGCCATTGCGACGTTTGATAACACCCAAGGACTTTCGGCTGCAGGCAATAACTACTACCTCGCAACGTCAGCTTCCGGAACGGCCAATATTGCTTCGGGCGGAGCTGGAAATGGCGGCATCGTTCTGGGCGGACAATTGGAATCGTTGAACGTGGACGTTGCTCTGG
>Ga0310123_10002960_pt1 | contig 13352 bp, 10 predicted proteins | sample CB6_AW_1057_MG_FD_203505 | JGI IMG/M metagenome (GOLD analysis project Ga0310123, IMG submission 203505) | Marine microbial communities from Western Arctic Ocean, Canada - CB6_AW_1057 | ecosystem: Environmental > Aquatic > Marine > Oceanic | place: Canada: Western Arctic Ocean | collected... | reverse complement strand
ACAAACTACCAATCCAAATGTAGCAACAGGCGATGGTATTGCGATGGCGCAACGGGCAGGAGCGGTGGTCAGAGACCTTGAGTTTGTGCAGTTCCATCCGACCGCTCTGGCCGTGCCCGGTGAGAGACCTTTTCTGATTACCGAGGCGGTTCGCGGACACGGTGCGGTGCTGATGTCGGAGCGGGACTTAGCAGCCTGGAGGGTTGTCGATGATGCAACCTCAGACCCCGCACAGTTCTCATTCATGCTCAGTGCTGACCCGCGCGGGAGCCTAGCAACTAGAGACATTGTTGCTAGAGCTGCAGATGCCGAGATGAAGCGGGCCGGAGATAATTATGTTTGGTTGGTAACCGAGCACCTCGATGCTGATGAAATGAGTAAGAGGTTCCCTACTGTCGCAGCAAGACTCGCTAGGCATGGTTTGAGACTCGGTGAACACCCACTACCTGTCGCCCCTGCTGCCCATTACATGGTTGGTGGAATTTCTGTTGACAAACATGGTCGGGCACAACAAGCACCCGAGGGTGGTGATGAGTTGCAATATTCCGGTCTATATGCAATTGGTGAGGCTGCGAGAACCGGTCTTCATGGGGCAAATAGACTCGCCAGCAACTCACTTATTGAGGCGGTTGTTTACTCGCAGAAATGTGCAGAAGTGGTCATTGGTGACCTCACCCAAACGTCTGGGAATACCGCAACCGGCTTGCCGCCATGGCGCGCTGAGGGATTACAAGATATGCTTGAACACGCGCCGCTGTCCACAGACCGGGCCGCCTTGCAGGCGACAATGACTGACGATGTCGGGATAGTCAAGCGGGATGCTAGATTGCAAAGAGCGCAGCGCAGACTCGCTCATCTTACTGATGAAGTGGACCGTATTTGGCGAAGTTGTTTGCCAAGTCAAGAGATCATCGAATTGCGCAACATGGTACATGTTGCTAGTCTAGTGACAAATGCAGCTTTGCTGCGGCAAGAGAATATTGGTCTGCACTACAACCTCGACCATGAGTGAATTGCCAGACTGGCCCGACTGCCGCTGGGTTGGTATCAGTCGTAATTCGATGATACTTCGATGCCTTTGACCAATGCGAGTAGAGTCTGATTTCGCGGAGTTGAGATGCCCAACTCCTCGCCGCGGCGAATCACTTCTCCACATATGCTGTCAACTTCGGTGATTCTGCCCGCCATCAAATCCTGTAACATCGATACCCGGTTGCCAGCAGTCCGCTTACACAGATCTTCAAGCACTGCAGCAAGGTCAATATCGCTCATGTCAACGCCCTCAGCGCTTGCTACCATCGCCGCTTCCTCCATCGCAGCAAGCCCTGCCTCAAACAGTTCAGGCTGCTCAAGCATCGCACCATTTGGCACACCGGCGATGGCACATACTGGGTTGATGGCGACATTCAACAGCAGTTTGACCCAGATGGTCTTGTCAATCTCCTCTGACCATCCCGGCTCCAAATCACCTTCATCAAATGCCGACAACAGACGGTCAACTCGTGGCTCAACTGGCTCAAGGTCGCTCCCTTCGGGAGCGCCGATGTCAATTCGGCCCGGAGATGTCCAACGTACCTCACCAGGCCCGATGCTAATCACACCATGTGTGGTCGAAGCCCCGAGCACCCTATGCTTGCCCACATGACCGATGAGCCGCTCCATATGACCAAGGCCATTGGAAAGTGATAGTGCAAGGCCATCGATTGCCAGCACCTGCTCTGCTATTCGACACAACTCCTGTGTCTGGTAACTCTTGCCACATAGAATCGCAAAGTCGGCCCAGCCCAACCATTCGCTGGGTACCTTGCCTTCGCCTGTATCGATAACAGCCCAGCGGTCGGGAGCCAAAGCAACCGTACGCCCATCGGGCTTCTCCAACAATAACCCAACCGCTTGCAATGCGTGAGCAGCATCCCCACGCGCACAAAGCAGCATTTCACAGCCTGCCTGTGCCATCCGAGCGGCAATCAGGCTGCCTACTGCACCGACTCCAAGAACTGCGACTCGCATCATTCATCACCGCCGTGGGGGGCTAGGTTTTCACAACCTTCCTCCGCGATGCACCATGCTGCTAGATGCAGATACCATATGGTTTCATCAGATTCCACCCAAGCGACTCGGTGAACTTCCGGTCTTTCCTCACCGAACTCCAACAATAAGGTGGAGTTGGCCGGTACCGTCAGATTTGAAGTGAGATTCCAAGCGATTGATGCCTCGACATCGCCGTGGTATCGCTTGGCAAGCACCACGTCTTCAGACGCGTGACTAATCAACGTCGTATTGATGAACGGAAGTAAATCAATCCAAGACTTGACGGCTAGAGTCGCCGGTGCTGGGCCAAATTGTCGTATCGCATTTGCAGAATCCTCGCAAATTATGAACAAACCGTGGTCAGGCCATATCGCAGTGCCATTTTCAGAATCCATCGGCACAACAGCCTGTGGCATCTCGGTGAGGTCAATCACCCATGAGCCATTCTCATCCCGCTCGGGCTCTCTTGGCTCATCACCGAGCGGGCAATCAAGCACTTCCCCATCCTCACTCCACAGCCAAGTCCGGCCAGCGTGTCTGGACAATACCTCGTCGTAGTAGGTGCCTGCGCTGTAGTTGCGGAATAGCCCATCAATGAACATCCGCCAGACGTATGTGCCACCATCATCCATTGTTACATACAGATCTGGTGCCAGAACATCGTGACCAATGCTCGCAGACCAATGACTCCCAGCAATTCCATTGGGGGTGGCGGTGCTTGGCAGGTCAACAAGTGAGCCGGGAACACCTGTGATACAGACATCCGTTTCCTCACCGGCAGCAATCTGACTTGAGCCAGCGAATGACCAGAGTGGATGCTCCAATGAGAGGTTCATCCCAAACTCGGCGTCGCCGCGTATGGTGGTGCAAAGGGTCGGGTCAAGCATCCTGCTATCCCATGTCCAGCCGGTAGCCAAAGGCATCGCACCTTCCTGCTGAGTGACTAGAACATCGTGAGAGACAATGGGAAGGCCGCCACGCTGGTAAACCAGAATATGAAATTGAATCTGTCCCGCTGGGAATGCTGCTGCACCGACGTTAAGCAGCAGAGGGTCTGTGTTGAGACGCTCAACTGCATCTACCTGACACTCAAAGACTGCTGAGGTCTCGATGACGTCGCCGGGGCAATCGATTTCGTAGTTGAATCCAGAGATAGACCTAGTCACCTCGACTCTAATCGTCAAATCGATGGGGACTACACCAGTCGGTGCTAGAGGTAGCACGATTGGAGAGGTCTCGCCGGCCACAAGAGAGAACTCATCGGGCCAATCGGAGGTATCCAACCCCTCATCCCAATCACTGACTGCCTGCACAGGCATCATTCCCGGGAAGGCCAATAGCATCGCCATCACCAGCACAATACCAACTGAGTTTCGAGTGGAGTCTGGAAGTTGCTTGGTCTCATCTAGGACGAGGGCTACGTGCGGTCCATCTTCTGAGAAACGACGCCAAGCGGAAAATACCACAATAATGAGCCAAGGCCAATATGAACCATTGAGTATCACATAGATTGTAATCAGTAGAACAAGCACGAACAATAGGGTCTGAGTGCTGCTTTCGGACGCCTTTTCTGGTCCGAGAAGAGCATGGATAATGCGGTCACCCGGCATCCTCGGGAACGGCAGAAGCAATACCCAACCGAGGATGGATAGGCCAACGCCAGCCAAGCCAAGAGGATGCAACCAGTTTGAGCGTAGTGCGATTTCATCTGCTGGAACCAAGAAGGATACGACAAGGTTAGCGATTGGATTCAATGAGATTGAAGCCGGGATGCTGGATAACGACGGCACACTGGTCGGCGTCATCAACAGTCCGGCAACGGACATTGCAGTTCCAAGCACAATCATGGTGATTGGTGCTGTTAGGCTCACCGCCGCTAGGTGCGCGCGCTGTTTGAACGGGAGCAGGTCCTCTCTGCGCATACCCATGCTTGCAATGATTGCAAAGGGCCAAATCGGTGCACTGGGAGTAAGGATGAATGGGATACCAATCGGCATCAAAGGTCCGACTTCAAGTCCACGATTACTGCCAACCATTCGACGTAATTCGCTGGCCATCAGTAGTGAACCAGTCAATGGTGCAGCGAACCAAATAACAGAATCGAGCAGGTTCGCTGAATCTAGCATCAGAGTTCCTGAACGCTGCACAACAAGCCAAGAAGAGCCTGCTAATATTGTGAAAAGGAAGAATGCTCCCCATGCGAGAACATGTTGCCAAAATGACAGAGCATTTTGCATAGGCGGCTCAGGCAGAATTACCACTACGTAGGGGTCACTCTCTTGCAGAATAGCAACCCACGACAGATGGGACAACCGCTTGTTCAATCCCAAAAGGGATTGATGAGCATCGTTCTGGTCGGCATGCACACCTACGTGCCAAGCAAGTTCAGCACCTGCAGCCTCATCATGTCTGATGAAATATCGGTCAATGATACGACCAAGCATCTCGCGGGGGGGCCACAACTCCTGGTCGATTCGAAGTGGCTTCAGCTCCTGTTCTGAGGTATCACTCACTGTATCATCAACCGTCGGAGAATCTGCGTCCGCTCCGCTCAAACAGTGCACCCCGGCAACTAAGCCACTACTCAACCGCTATTACACCCACGCCACAGATATGTGGAGAGCAGGGTCGTAGACCCTGCTCACTTGTTCTTGAATCGCTTGAGTCGGAAAGTCTCCTCTCTCTCGACTTCCTCAAGGCGAAGTTGGATGAACTCCCGGGCTTCTTCCATTTCGGGGAGGACCTTGTACTCAAGCGCGTTGACCCTGCGCTTGGTCGATTCAATCTCGACCAGCAGCCGCTTCAACGTGGATTCCATCTCCGCCGCCTTGACGATACTCACGATGAGGCTGCCGTACGAGTCAGCCGCCTCGTCGATGTAGGGCGAGCCGCCGACAAGTCCCAACCCTCGTTCAGCCATTGTTTGTGACAGGTGGTGGCCCTCGACTTTCGGTACGACGACTCCCATGATGTTGTGCCGCCGAACCTCGACCTCCGGGTGTTCTGCAACCGCTATGGCGGCGCTCTTCACAGACAGGCCACCTTCGATTGCCGAGGCGAGCGAAATAGCCCGCTTCGCTTGACGATAGATGACCACCAGTCCTTCCTTCGCTTCAATCATCTCGGTGAGCAACGAGCGGAACTCATGGAACAGACCGTCCCGCTTCATCTTCAGTAGTTTGTAGCCGTTCTCAGTCTGCTTGATGCGTCGCTTGAGGTTGATCAACTCGCTGCGAGTTGGTTGGATGTCTAGCGCCATCTTTTCTCACCTCTTTGTGCCGGTAACGGGAATCTCATTCACTCCTTCTTCTCAGTCGGGTGGTACTTGTCAATCCACTTCTGGTCAAGTCTGACCAGATACTTTGAGTCGATGTTAGCCAACAATTCCCAAGCGAGGTCGAGGGTTTCGATAATCGAACGGTCCTCGTCCCTGCTCTGTCGAAGGAATCGGTCCTCAAAGATGTCAGCGAATTTCAGCATCTGTCGGTCACGATCGTTGAGCGCATCCTCACCGACGATGGCGACCAGACCACGCAGTTCACGTCCCTGCGCGTAGGCAGCGTACAACTGGTCGGAAACCGACTTGTGGTCCTCGCGCGTCTGCTCGGGGCCGATTCCGGCGTTCATCAGGCGCGACAGCGAAGGCAGCACGTTGATTGGAGGGAAGATACCCTTCTGGTGCAACTCTCGGGAAATCACGATTTGACCCTCGGTGATGTAACCGGAGAGGTCCGGAATTGGGTGGGTGATATCGTCACCGGGCATGGTCAGAATAGGGAACTGGGTGATTGACCCGGCTTTCCCCTTGACGATCCCAGCCCGCTCGTAGAGCATGGCTAGGTCAGTGTACATGTATCCTGGATAACCACGTCGTCCCGGAACCTCTTCCCGGGCAGCGCCAATCTGTCGTAGCGACTCACAATAGTTCGTCATGTCAGTGTAGATGACCAGCACGTGGTAGCCTTGCTCGAAAGCGAGGTACTCTGCGGCGGTCAGAGCCAGACGCGGGGTGATTAGTCGCTCAACCGCCGGGTCGTCGGCGAGATTGACGAACAATACCGCATTCTCCAGAGCGCCGGTGCGCTCAAGGTCGTGCACGAAGAAATTGTACTCCTCAGCGGTGATTCCCATCGCACAGAATACGACGACGAAGTCATCGTCGCTGTCGATGAGTTTGGCCTGACGAGCAATCTGTAGCGCGATGTCATTATGCGGCAAACCTGAAGCCGAGAAAATCGGCAACTTCTGGCCTCTGACCAGCGTGGTGCAAGCATCAATAGCCGAAATTCCCGTCTGAATGAACTGCTCGGGTGATTGTCGACTGTAGGGGTTAATCGCAGCACCGATGATGTCGGCGTGGGATTCAGGAACGATATCCGGCCCATCGTCTCGAGGTTTTCCAGAACCCGAAAGGATACGGCCGATGAGGTCCTTGCTCACAGGCAGTTTGAACACGTCTCCGAGGAACTTCACCCCGGTCTGCAGGTCAATACCAGATGTACCTTCGAACACCTGCACGACAACTGTGTCGTGACTGGTGTCGAGTACCTGTCCGTTCTTTATGCTACCATCGCTCAACCTGAGGCTGACAATCTCGCCGAAGGCCACCGGTTCGGTGTCCTTCAGGAAGACCAGTGGTCCCTTGACGTCCGTTATTGTTCGATATTCCTTTTCACTCATATTCATCCCTCCTTCAAGCGGCCTCCACCGCTTTTTGAATCTCGGAGCACATCGTTGCCACGAGTTCATCTAGAACCTTGTCGTAACCTTCCTCAAAGCGGCCGCGCATCAGGTCAGTCCGCGACTGAACGTTCACAACGTCCTCGAGTAGGGCGCCGCTGGCAAGAGCCTTCTTGGCCTCAGATTGGAAAGTGAGAATCGCTTTCACCATGCTGTACTGCAAATTGAGTGTGGAGTAGGTGTCCACCGGGTGGAATGCGTTCTGCTGTAGGAAATACTCACGAATCATTCGCGCTACCTCAAGAGTCAGTTGCTGGTCAATAGGCAGAGCATCGGAGCCGACCAGTTGTACGATTTCCTGCAGTTCGGATTCGACCTGTAGAAGGCTGCTGATTTCGGTCCGCACTTCGGGGAAGTCCGAGGCGATGTTATCGCGATACCAAGCGTCGAGCGATTGCGGGTACAGACTGTACGACTGTAGCCAGTTGATCGACGGGAAGTGACGCTGACGCGCCAATCCGGCGTCTAGGCCCCAGAACACCTTGACGATGCGCAGGGTACCTTGGCTGACCGGCTCAGAAATATCTCCACCGGGTGGCGATACAGCACCGATAACCGACACAGAGCCGTCGTCTCCTGACAACGTCTCAACTCGGCCGGCCCGTTCGTAGAACTCGGCAAGGCGACTCGACAAGTAAGCTGGATATCCTTCCTCACCGGGCATCTCTTCCAAACGGCTGGAAATCTCGCGCATGGCTTCTGCCCAACGCGAAGTTGAGTCAGCCATCAGGGCAACGTCGTAGCCCATATCTCGGTAGTACTCAGCGATAGTGATTCCAGTGTACACGCTCGCTTCGCGAGCGGCCACAGGCATGTTCGACGTGTTGGCAATCATGCAGGTGCGCTCCATCAGCGGCTTGCCGGTGTGGGGGTCCTTGAGTTCGGGGAACTCAGTCAACACCTCAGTCATCTCGTTGCCGCGCTCTCCGCAGCCGATGTAGACAACAATCTGCGCGTCAGCCCACTTGGCCAATGCCTGCTGAGTCACAGTTTTTCCACTGCCGAATGGGCCGGGGATACCTGCTGTGCCACCCTTAGCCAGCGGGAATAGGAAATCGAGGATGCGCTGACCGGTAATCAGTGGAATGTTCGGCGCGTGCTTGCGAATGAACGGTCGAGGAGTACGAACTGGCCACAACTGCATCATCGCCAGTTCGCTGCCATCAGAAAGTGTGCAGACCGTGTCAGTGACGGTAAATTCACCGCCATCGATTGAGGTGACTTCACCTTGCTTGTCGGGCGGGACCATGACTTTGTGCAGGATTGTCTCGGTCTCTTGCACAGTGCCGATGACGTCACCGCCTGATACGTTGTCTCCCTTCTCTACCGTGGGTACGAAATCCCAGACCCTTTCCATATCCAGTCCGTCTGCATCGACACCGCGGGTGATGAATACACCCATCTTCTCCTCAAGAGTCGCCAGCGGTCGCTGGATACCGTCGTAAATCTGCGTCAGCAGACCCGGCCCCAGTTGCACCGACAGCGTGTTACCGGTATTCACGACCGGTTCTCCAGGTCGAATACCAGATGTGTCCTCATACACCTGAATAATCGCTTTGTCACCATGCAGTTCAATCACTTCGCCCATCAGTCCCTCATCGCCTACACGCACAAGGTCGAACATTCGAACTTCGACTCCTATTGCGGTCACGACAGGTCCAGATATGCGGTAAATTTGTCCTTGTTCACTCATTTCTTCACTTCCTCATCATTGGCATTATTTCCAGAGATCCACTCCGATAGCCTTGCGGATAGAATCCCGCAGGGTGGTATCCTCGGTGGTGCCAATACCAAGGAACGTGGGGGTAATGCTGTCAGACAGCCGCTGGCGCAGTCTCTCTGGTAACTGCGCCATGTCATCAGAATCAATTACTACAATACCGACCTCGCTTGAGCCTAACAACTCACGAAGGACGGATTCAGTATGCTCCGAATCTGATGGATTGTGTATGCTGGTGATGCCGGCGAGTTGGAAGCCGAGCGTGAATTCGGGATTACCGATTACTGCTATCTCCATCTGCCTTCACCTCCTATTCAATATTCTAGATGTGCTTCGATGTCCTCTTGGGTCAGGCCAGCAGCCTTCCCTCGCACAATCAGGCGCAGATTCTGCACCTCAAGCACCTTGCTTTCAATGTAGTAAATCACCGGGAATGCCGACAGGGGATTGAGCATATTCATCCGATTCAGAAGATTCAGACGCTGACTGGTGAGCACGCTCACAATCGGGTCGAGAGTTCCTCTCTCATTCGACTCTATCAACGCCTCGTCAAAGCCACTGTCATCGAAACCGGGCGCTCGTCTCAGCACTTCAAGCAGTGCTTCTCCACTTTCTGCCTCCGCCGCCTGACGGAGGAATGTCGATGTAATCGCCTTACCACCAACAAGCATCAATTCGTTGCGCTCTTCGGATGACATCCCCTGTCTGAGAGCGCGGAATAAATTGATTATATTTCGATGGTCTATTTCTGTGCGCAGGTAACGCAGCAACACAGGATGGCGGGTGGTACCTTCACGGAACTTCTTGGTCGCGGAGGAGTAGTAATGCCGGTCGAGCGCGTCCTCGTACGCCATCAAGTCGTCGCTCCCGTCCACATTGGCAAGAGCGAGTCCATACTTGGTCCCGGCAAGCGCCGAAGCAGCCTCCTGCAGGTTATCCGAGTTGCTGACCAACTCCAACCAAGGGAGATTTGCTTCGTTCTCTTCAGGAAGTACCTGACTAGAAACCGCTTCCAGCGAAACACCACTGCGGATTGCTCTGAGAGCAGTCTTCACCTTCTGATAGGTGAATCTCTCCACATAGATGGCTACGAGTCCCTTCAAGTGTCCTTGACAGAACGAAAGCACCTGATTCAGGTCTCGGTCCATGTTGTGATTCAATGCAGCCTCGACCAAATCGACGCCGCTCAACCTGTCGGCATACTTGTCGAGTTCTTCCCGATAGCCAAACTCCGCGATGCTGGTCGCGATAGCGTCAGGAGACTGCTGTAGCAACTGGCGCATGCGGGTAGAGTCAATCAGCCCGGCCTTCCGAGCCTTACCACGCGCTGATGCGTTGGCCCAATTGGACTGTCCCACTGATACAGTTGCCATATTTATCACTCCATTATTCTCTACTCAAATAGTACAGATGTCACGTTTGGCAGAGCCGCAATCCACGACTCCTCCAACCTACCATCGAAACGGTAGTCCAAGACGACTGAACCGTCTTTACTCTCCAATACAAAGCCGCCAAGGCCATCGACGTCGTCACCAAATACGAAGCTGCTTCCAACTCGCTCCAGTGCCACACGATCGAGGCTGACTGGTCGCAAAACCATGTCCGAATCTGCCGTGTTCTTCGCATCTTCAAACAGCGACTTCAGCAACGTTGCGCGACTCTTCAGTCTAGCTGAGCCAACCGTCTCTCGCACCGCTTCCTTGGTGCCGTCAAGTTCGACTCTGCGCGCAATGAGCATCGATTTCTGGTTAGACTGCCTAGCCGAAGCGACGGTTTCAGTCTTGATTTGAGCGCACTCACGTTCTGCCTTGGAAATCATCTCGTCGCGTTCCGACTGCGCCTCATGTTCCGCTTCAGCCAAGATACGCTTCGCCTCCTTCTTCGCGGAGTTGACGACGGCTTTCGCCTCCTTCTTCGCCGCAGTGGCGATGTCATCTGCTAATGCGTTCAATGTCATCTCTACTCGCCTCCCTATTCTCATCAATCTTCATCTCAGGATGCTCACAATAGGAACATCGCCAAGAATCCGAAGATAAGGATGGTCTCGGGCAGCACAGTGAACAGCAAGGCAAGGCCGAACTTGGAGCCGTCTTCGGCAATCCAGCCGACAGCGGCGGCACCAATTGGTCCCTGTCCCAAACCTGTTCCGATACAACCGCCAGCCAGCGCGATGCCTGCGCCCAACTTCGCCATTGCTTCCGTACTTGCTCCACTATCTCCATCTGCGCCTTCTTGCGCAGCGGCTGAGTCAGCCACTACAGCGATTATGGTCAGCACAAGCAGGATTAGCAGCCCTTTTCTTGCCCACTTCATCTTATTCATTCTATCATTCCTCCATTTTTTCCAACGTATATTCACTGGAACCTGATTACTCCACCTCAACCGCAGCCGCGGTGAATCCGAACGGTGAGAACTTCTCACCAGCCACCTCGTAGAACTGCTTCATCCACTCGACGAGGTGCAACCGAGTGGTGTGGATATTGGGACTCAACAGACCGAGGCCCAAGGCGAAACCTTGCACTAGTAGCCAACCGAATAGCAATACTAGCAGCATGAAGACGCTACTGCCGACGCCGAGGGCGTAGCCAAGAATACCCGAGAGTAGGAAGCCAGCAAGGAACATTTTGCCGAAGGAAATGTTGCCCGGTAGTGGAATCTTACCGAATTTTACCACGAAAGGAATGATGACAGGCAGCAACAGGAGTAGCAGCAGCAGACCAGAGATGTCGTGATATGCTAGAGTCTCCAATACTCCTACCAAGCCAGTTGCGTGGCCTTCTGAGTCAACGTGTCCGTACAGCATGTCGTTGCCGGTCTCAGCAATTTTGACCCCGGCCACACCAACAGCGAATAGACGCACGTATGAGATGACGTTCGACATGATGCCAACCCCTTCTATGGGGCCAATCATCGCTGCGATGATTGGCGGCATCCCGTGGTATTTGTAACCGGCATAGATTAGGAACAGCAAACCGATTGCCATGAGGACCGAACCGATACTCCCCATCGATGAGAGGAATTCAACGTAGTTTTGGTCACCTGGAGACGTTCTCAGCACCATGAAGGAATACGCGAACATGAAGCCGCCGAATAGGAGCAATAACCACGAGCCGCGGTCGAATATCGCCACCATCGGACCAGCGTTGCCGTGACTGTCTCCATACAGCCAGATGTCACGGAATCCGATGCACAGTCCGAGCAGCACGTGGAATACACCCATGTAGATGGTGAGAAGAACAAGGCCCTCCAGATTGCCACCTTCTGCTGCAGGCAGGACTCGGTGGTATGGGTAGGCCAACTCAAGGCCAAACGGTAGTCCATGCACGCCCACGAAGGAGAAAATGTCCAAATCGTTGGTCGTCAAGTGGAACTCGCCACCATTGGGGTAGAGGTTTGAGAGCCAAGCAAGCCAACCCGGCGCATGGGATTCCACCCAACCCCAATGTCCTCCTGCTGCCTCGCACGCGTGCGCGGTGACGAGACTACCAAAGCCATCACCGATACAAATTCCGTGAGGCAAGACTACGAATCCAGCGACCTCACCGTAAAGGTAGCCAAAGATTACCGCTGAGAAGCCGATGTAGGCAACAAACTTCGAAGCCAAAAATCCATTCTCAGTGTGACCGATGCTCCTGTAAAGAAGGAATGCAATCATCATGGTGGCGGCACCATAGGCCATGTCACCGAGCATCAGACCGAAGAATAGTGGGTAAGTGAAGAAAATGAACAGAGTAGGGTCGACCTTGCCGTAACGTGGGCGACCCATCAGGTCGGTGATGAGTTCCATCGGCTTGGACTTGTTACGGTCAACGAACTTGATTGGAGGAAGTTGGACCTCGGTGTCGTGAAGACCATGCCCACCACCACCGGGGGTGATTTTGAACTGCTCAATGTCAACGTAAAGGCAGGACTTGGAGAGCACTTCTCGAATCTCATCGGTTCGAGAGGTTTCAACCCAGCCATCGATGACGAAAGCGTGCTCGCTGGTAGCGACACGAATCGGACCGAGTGCCAACTGCATATCCCGCTCCAGCATTTCGATGCCACCTAGCAAGGTAAGACCGTCTTCTGCGCTCAACGCATCGAGGCTTGCCTGCAAATCCGCCCTCTCAGAGAACAGCGATTCGCTCTGCGAGGAGAGTTCTGAGAGGCGAGCGCCGATTGGCCCCTCCCCCTCTGGTACGGTAGAGGCGACGAATCCAGCGTCCTCCAGTGCCGATTGAACCTCGGCAGCGGCGTCGTTCTCGCAGAATACTGCGGCAACTGTAGGCTTGGATCCAACGACGAAGGCAATACCTTCACCAGCTGATGATTTGGCGGCTGCGGCATCCTTGACGGTGCCTGTGAAAGCGGTGAGGCTATCGTATCCTGAAAGCAGTTCAAGGTCAATATCCAACGGGGCCAAGAGTGCAAGAGCGCCTTGTTCCTCTTCAATTGACGATAACTCGCTGTTTACAGATTCAATGCGATCAGATACGCTGATGATTTCGTCTACTACCATCGACAGCTCTCCATCCAATTGTTGGCGAACTGAAGTGGCCTTGAGCGGGACTTTGGGAATCTCTACATCGAGTTGTGTTGATGCACTGCGGTAGCGATTCAAGTCACGGCCAATCTTCTCTGATGCCTCATTGGGTTTACCAAGTCTCATGCCTTCCTCGTCACCCGTGTAATCGCAAAGGTGGACCGCCTGCAAATCCGCAAGCGATTGGACCGCATCGTCGATATTCGCAAGCGCTCCCGCAGCGGTTAGTCGCGACATCATTTGAGTAGTCAAGCGACCCATTCACGCAACTCCTGATTCTGTTGGTAATTCTTGGTCTAACCGAGGAAAGTGTCGAGCACCGAGTCTACTGCTGTA
>Ga0310123_10002958_pt1 | contig 13353 bp, 11 predicted proteins | sample CB6_AW_1057_MG_FD_203505 | JGI IMG/M metagenome (GOLD analysis project Ga0310123, IMG submission 203505) | Marine microbial communities from Western Arctic Ocean, Canada - CB6_AW_1057 | ecosystem: Environmental > Aquatic > Marine > Oceanic | place: Canada: Western Arctic Ocean | collected... | reverse complement strand
AGATTTCCAGCTCCATGGTATTGATCGCGGGGCCCAGCCGCAAGGGTGACATCGAAATGAAGCTAACGCTGGGAGTCCACGGGCCACGCGAGATTTATCTCGTGATAGTGTGAAACTTAGCGGCCTGCCGGAACCGTGAGTGCTGGGATGCCGTCGAACGAGTAGGGCAGTGCGGAGCTCTTGGAGTTCCTGAATTGGCGCCCGCCGGGTTGCGAAGCTCCGCGGACACCCCCAGTTTCAATAACCCCCGAAGGAGAAATGTGGTGGCGACCGGACTGTTCGAATTTCGAATATTCAAAGGCTTCGACCGCGGTTGTGGCACAAAACTCTTTCCCGACGGGAGGGTTTGCAGGTTAAGATGAGGCCGGTTCCCAGACGCTTTTTCGGCGGGCTTTTCGTTGCGGTATCGTGCTTGGCCTTGTGGCTCGGGTCCGGCGTCCTCGAAGCGGCCTCGGGCTCGCTTCCCGGAGACTATCCCTCGGGAACCTACCAAGGACGCAATCTCACCGAGCTATTCCGCCATAAGCAGGAAGAGTCTCGCCGCCGAACGAAAAGAACCGCGCGATTCGCTTCCCTGACGGCACTCCTCGCTCCCCAGACGGCGCTTCGCCAGGACGCCGGCGAAATTGCAATCCTCGATGATTCGGGTGGTGTTGTCCTCAGGCCCAATGCATTCGATCTCAACGAGAGCAGTCTGATTTTCAGGCGGCTGGGCGATGGTTTTATGGCGGAATCAACAGCCCTGGGCTTTGACCCGGATGTAGAACTGGAAGCCAGTCCGCTGGCGCTGGGCGATGACGACGCGGAACGGGTTCCGCTGCCGTTCTCGTTTCCTTTCTTCGATCAGGCCTACGCGGAAGTGTTTGTCCACTCCGACGGCAATGTCACGTTTGAGGAGCCCGAAGCTAGTTCCACGTCGAGAAGCTTTGCCCGGATGGCCGCCGGGCCTCCCCGCATCGCCCCCTTGTTCACCGATCTCGACCCGAGCCAGTCGCAAGCCGCCGTAACCGCCCATTTAGCCGCTAATCGCGTTGTTGTTACTTGGCGTGATGTGCCTGAATTCCGGTTTGTCGGCACGGGCAGGCGCCAGACATTTCAGCTCACGCTCCATCAGAACGGCCGCATCGAGTTCCACTACGCCTCGATCAATCTCACCGACATCGTCGTCGGCCTTGTCCCGGGCCGGCTGCAAGGGGACACCGCGGCGGTGGACCTCTCAGAGGGTGTGGCCGAGCCGGCGGCGGGCGGGCTGGCGGAAATCTTCACTCGCAGCACCGCCATCGATACCGTCGCCGTCACGCAGCGCTTCTATCAAAACCACGGCGACGCCTACGACTTCCTGGTGCTGTTCAACAACATGGGGCTTCAGGCTGGACCGGGATCGTTTGCTTTCGAACTAAACATCCGCAACGAAGTCGAGGGAATCGGCAGTCCGCAACCGGACGGGAATCCGATCTTCGACTTTGGCCCGACCTTTGGTTCGCCGGCCCGGCTGCAGAGCTATCTCAACATGGGACCGCTGGCGAACTATCCGGACGACCCAACCGCTCGCATCCCGATTCTGGGCCGGAACACGACGTTATCCGTGCTGGGACAAGAAGCCGGGCACCGCTTTCTGGTTTACACGCGATTCTTGGACCCCGCAACGGGACAACTCTCCAGCGCGCTTCTCGGCCGGCAGAACGCCCATTGGAGTTTCTTCTTCAACTCGGACGGTTCCGTGGAGGAAGGCAATCGCATCGTCGACAAGGGTATGGTGTCGCCTCGCTTTGAAACTACCGCTGCCGTGGAGAAATATAGTGAGCTAGATCAGTACCTGATGGGGCTTCGCTCAGCGGACGAAGTCCAACCCTCTTTTTTGGTGGAGAACCCGTCAACTCCACGCTCGGCCTCTTCACCGCCCGCCGTGGGGGTGACCTTCGATGGAAACCGAAAAGACATCACGGTCGAGATGATCGCCGCCGCCGAGGGTGAGCGTTCACCGGGCGCCAGTGTCTCGCAGAAGGAATGGACTTTCGCCTTTATTCTTCTGGTGCCGGAAGGGAGCACTCCGCCGGTTGCTGACATTGAAAAGATCAATCGCATCCGCACACGGTGGCAGAATTTTTTCAACCAGGCGGTGGATCAGCGCGGTTCAGCCCGAACAGACCTTGTCAATTTGTTGCATTTATCAACCTGGCCGGCGGCAGGGGTGCTGCAAGGTTTTCCCGCAGCGGCTACGGTCACAATCGATTCTCCGCTCCAAAGCAACCTGGAAGTGCTGCTGACGAGCGATAGTCCCGCGATCAGCGTGCCGCCGGTCGTCACGATCGCCGCCGGCTCTTTGGAGGAATCTTTTATCGTTACCGGGAACAGCCCGGGTACGGCCGAGCTGACGGCTCGTGTCGGACTGCCCGGATACGATGAGACAAGGACGATCATCCAGGTGAGGACCCAGACTGCGGACCTTAGCCTGGAAATCGAGTCGGGCGACAATCAGTCGGCTGGAGATGGCGGCAGGCTGCCCCAACCGGTTGTGTTTCGGTTGCGAGACCGTAACAAGCTGCACTACGCAGGGATACAGATCAATATCGCGGCAAGTGGCGACGGCATCGCCACGCCCGCCCGAGCCGTGACGGATTCGACTGGCAGGGTCCGAGTCGAATGGCGACTCGCCACGGCTGGATTTCCCAACTCACTAAGAGCGGAGATCCAGGGCACACCCGCCGTGGGCTCCACCGCCAGCGCTGTTTCGGCGGGCCCACAACCTGTGTTTTCGAGGGCAGGCGTCGTCAACGCCGCCAGCTTCAACCTGGGAACCTCATCTGAGGAACCGGTTTTGACTCCCGGCGGACTTTACTCCATCTTTGGGACGGGTCTTTCCGCCGGCACGGACTCCACTAGTGCCCTGCCGCTTCCCAGACAGTTAGCCGGCACGACAGTCTCCATCAACGGAACTCACGTGCCGCTGCTCCACGTCTCGCCTCTTCAGATCAACTTTCAAGCGCCGTTCGAGCTGAATGGGTCGTCTGCGGAAATCTTGGTGACTTCGGCGGCTGGATCTTCCGAAACTATCGAAGTTCCGACCACACAAGTGCAGCCGGGCATTTTCTTCGATACCCAAACCGGTACGGGCGCAATCTTGAGTGCCGACGGGACTCCTGTCACCCAAAGAACACCTGGACCGGGAGATTCTCTGCAGATCTTTGTCACCGGCTTGGGTGCTGTCGAGCCGGGTGGGCGGACAGGTTTGGCGGCTTCCGCCTCCCCACTATCCCGCACCACGCTGACGCCGCAAGTTTTTATCGGCGGCCGTGAGGCTTCGGTCGTCTTTAGCGGCCTCGCCCCCTTCTTTGCCGGCTTGTATCAGATCAACACGCGGATTCCAGTGGAATTGGCGCCGGGAAGGTATGCGCTTTCGGTCGGTGCGGGCGGTGTCCGCAGTAACGAAGTTTTTCTGAATCTGCAGTAACCTCCTGGCGAACCACCTAATCATGAGAGCGATTGTCAACACACTTCGGCTCTGGGTCGGCGTCCGGCGAGAGAAGGTGCTGGTGCTTGCTCCAGGTGACGGAGGCACGCCTGAGCCAATTGAAGACTACACGCCGACGATGAGGGCACGATACCTGGGTCCTGATGGGGTTGAGCAACAGATTGAGTCCGGGGCTGACCTCTTGGATGAAACAAGCGGAGTGGACCCCAAAAATGAGACAACGGGCTAAGCATCTTTTTACAGTGAACGGCGACAGGGAACGGAGAGAGATGCTATGGCGTTATCACGACGGAAGTTTTCAGCGGAGTTCAAGGTGCGGGCGGTACGGCAGGTCGAGCCAGGAGCCTCGACAGCCGCGGTCGCTAGGCGCCTATGAAATCCATCCCATGCTGCTGAGGAAGTGGCGCGAACAGCTGCGTCAGGACCGCGAGCGAGCCTTCAGCGGCCACGGAAACGGCTCGGACGAAGAAGCTCGCAGCGGAGAGCTGGAGCGGATGGTGGGCCGGCTGGCGATGGAGAATGAGCTGTTAAAAAAGGCCTTGGCGCGGCTCGAGCAACAACGCTTGCCGAGCGCCGCGCCTACAAGCCCGCGCCTACAAGCGGAAGATGATCGCGTTGATCGAGCAGGAACCCGCCACCGCGCTGTGGTTGGCGGCGATGTGCCGTGTCTTGGGGTGCATCGCGCCGCCTACGAGCGGGCGCGCGAGCAGACGACGAGCTGCGAGGAGCTCGAGTTGCGCGAGGCCATCGAGCGCATCGCCTTGGAGCTGCCCGGCTAGGGCTCGGCGGCGCATCACTGCTGAGCTGCGCCGGCGTGGCTGGACGATCCAATGGCAAGCGTGTACAGCGCCTGATGCGGGAAGACAATCTGCTGTGCCTGCGGCGGGTCCAACGTGTGCGCACGACCGATTCGCGGCACGGGCTGAGGGTCTATCCGAACCTGGTTCCCGAGCTCCAGCTGACGGGTCTGAAGCAGCTCTGGGTGGCCGATATCACCTAGATTCGGCTGCGGCGCGAGTTCGTTTACCTGGCGGTGTTGCTGGACGCCAACTGGCGGCGCTGTATCGGCTGGCCGCTGGGCCGCACGCTGGAGGCAGAGCTGACGCTGGCAGCTTTGCGGATGGCGTTGGCGAAGCGCGACGTGGGGCCCGCACTGGTGCGCCATTGTGATCGCGGCGTGCAATACGCGGCCGGCGAGTATACGGCGCTGTTGGCCGAGCACGGCATCGCCATCAGCATGAGCCGCAAGGCGAGCTCCAACGACAATGCCAAAGCCGAGTCGTCCATCAAGCGCGTCTACAACGAAAAGCGGCTGCACGCGGCACCGGACTGCCGGCCGCCGAACGAATACGAGCAGTGGTGGTTGGAGCAGCAGACACCGCAGGGGGTGGCGGGATGAGTTTTCTGAGGCATCGGGAAATCTATCGGTCCGATGGGCGAAGATGGCGGCGGAGATGGCGGCTGGGCCTTTGCGAAAGTGGGGCGCAAAGCGGACGGCTCCACGCCCCGACCCATCGTTTCAATGAGTTTCCAGCCGCCTATTCCTTGGCGGGTTGCGCTCCCGCAGAGCCCGCCTCCGCTTCACCAGCCGGGAAACAGTCTACAATAATAGGCGTTCTCCAGCCCAGCTTTTTCAGCGAATGGGGAAACCCTGCTTAGCGGGTTGTCTTACCTCAGGGGTCCACTGCGAAGAGCGGGCCTCGAAAGTGAAGTTGTGGACGCCGACCGGCCTGAGAAATGGGGAAGGCCGCACCAACCGGGAAGCGACCGACGTTTGCAGCGGTTGGGTCCGCCGGGGTAGTGGGCGCGGCATGAAGGCAAAGGGTGATCGCAGTCAAAGGCGGGAGGCCCCGCGCGAAGGAGCTCGCGACTCCAACGTCGTCTTTCAGAGCGCGGTCGCGGCAGGGGAGTCGGACAGGGCTGAAGTAGTGAAGAAGCGGGGTAAGGCCTGCGGAGCGAGGCCGCTGCCTTCCGGCACGCTTGACAACGAGCAAGAGGGCGAGGCGATTGGCGATGAAGCTGGCAGCGCCTGACAAGATCCGGAAGCTCCAGCGCAAGCTCTATTCTCAAAGCGAAACAGGAGCCACGTTTCCGCTTCTATCAGCTCTATGACAAGATCTGGCGCGAAGACATTCTCGCTCACGCTTAGGCCGTAGCGAAAGCCAACGGCGGAGCGAGGGGAGTGGATGGAGAAACCATCGACCGGATCGAGCCGGCAGGGAGCCAGGAGTGGCTGCGAAGCCTGCAAGAAGAACTACGCACGAAGAGCTATCGGCCCTGCGCCGTTACTTCGTTGCCCTTGCTCACCGTGCTCAATGTACTGTGCCGAGGCGATGTCGCTAGGAATAACGGCATCGCACGCCAGAATACGTGCGCCACGCCGGGCGGCGCTCCTCGTACTGAGGGCTTCTCACGGCCTTCTATTTCGACCAGCGGCTCTTGCTCATCCTCGACACGGAGAAGACGATTCAAGTCAACAGGCCGGTCACACAGACGCCGCTCGGAGCCGCGGCGAACTGATTGGAGTTTACTGGCAGGTCGTCCAACTGATTCCATCCTCATGTTTTTGGCACGCGGGCGGCGCAACGGCTGCACCTCCCGAATTTGACGCTTGTTCGAGCCGCGGACGCAGCGATTAAGCTCTCCGCAATGATGTGCTCGCGGGGAACTGGATTGAGGTTAGTGGCAATTGGCCCTATGTTATTCTGTTCTACTTATCTGTCATGAACGCTTCCATTCATGCTGGCCTTCGCTGGCTGACCCGCTCCGGGATTCAAGATGAATCCGGCGGCTTGGCGGGTTCCTATCGCGCCCCCGCAGGTCAGTATGAAGGGGTCTTGACGACCGCAACCGGCTTTTTCATCAGCGGACTTCTCAGGTGTGCCGAATACCCTCCGGAAAACCCGCCGAAGCAAGCGATGGCCGCCGGCCGGGTATTAATCGAAAAAGCGTACGACATGGAGACGGAGTTGTTCGTTTCCGATTTTGACTCCGGGGGAAATAATCCACGAAAATGGGCTTACTTCTTAGACTGTTTGATTGCCATTCGAGCGCTGATCGATTTGTGGAAGGCAACGAAGGATTCGGCATATATTGGATGCGCGGAAAAGTGCGGGATCGGGATCAAGCGCAACCTGTCGCGAATGGACGGATCTTTTTCCCCGGTGCATGACCTTGCCCGTGACATGCCTTATGAGGCAGACGAACCTTGGTCTTTACAATCCGCGGTTCACCACCTCAAGGCCCTGCCGGTCTTTCTCGAGCTGACCGAGGCCACCGGACTTTACGAATTCAAGGCCATGGGAGAAGACCTTCTCCAATGGACTTTGAAGCGTCACGAAAGCTTTCTGGAGCCCGATTCGGACAGCGAAAGGCTGATGAGCCGCCTGCACGGCTACTGTTACTTTCTCGAGGGCCTGCTGCCGGAGGCCGGGATGGATCCCGACTGCAGCCGGGCTTTGCAGTACGGACTCCTGGAGATTGAAAACATCTCCCAGGAGATTGGGCATGACTACCACCGCTGCGACGTCATTGCGCAACTCCTGAGGCTGCGTCTCTACGCTGACCGTCTGGGGATTATGGAGCTGGATTTTCAGCAAGCTGAAAATGAAGCGGCGGCTATAGAAGAATTGCAGGTCCAATCAGCGGACCCAAAGATCGACGGCGGTTTTGCTTTTGCTCTGAAAGCTTCCACGCCGATCCAACATTACAATCCAGCGACAACGGTCCTCGCGATTCAGGCGCTTCAGATGTGGGAGCAGGCGGCCGCTGGGTCGTTCCGGGAGGGCTGGGAAACCTTGATTTGATCTCTCTTCTAGTATCCGGGGCTCGATCGGATTGCGCTGAAGGCCCTACGCGCGCTCCGTGCGGCTGTATTGAGCGGTCACCGTTGAGCAGAGACCTCCCCGGGGCGTGAACTCTCCGATCAAGCTTGCGGTCACCGGGCTGATAGTTCGCACGACATCGGCCAGCATGCGGTTCACGACGTTTTCGTAGAATATCCCCAAATCGCGATACGCCAGCACGTACAGCTTGAACGACTTGAGCTCGAGGCAAAGCCGGTCGGGCACGTATTCCAAGGTCAGTTTGCCGAAATCAGGAAGCCCCGTCTTCGGACATACCGACGTAAATTCGGGAATCTCTATCTTGATCTGGTAGCCCGGATACTGGTTAGGCCACGTTTCCAACTCGGGAAGCTCGGCGTCGAGACCCGCCTTGGCATGTTCTTCGGTGTACTCGGCCACGATAGATTACTCCGACGGGTCCGACCCGCATTTCTCACCGCTTTGACGGTCGAAGCACGCCACAGGCCCGCCATCACTTCGTTGCGCTTGCTCGCCGTGCTCAACCTGCTGTCAAGTACGCGTCTTTGATTGAATGAGGGTTGTCAAGCGGCGTGCGCCTCCTACTGACACGCCTCTCACGCACTTCGCCTCACCACGTGGGGAGAAAAGTGGGCTAATTTGAAGTGTCATCTTCATCTCTATTATTGTGATTTTACCGCTCTATTACTGTGATTGAACCGCGCCCCAGATCGGTTGTCCTTCGACTTCCGGAAGCTCGACGCCGAGGATGTCCGCCAGAGTCGGCGCGATGTCGAGCATTGATATCTCGGGTATGACCCTGGGCTCAATGCCGGGTCCCCAAAGAACAAAGGACGCACGATAGTCGGACCGGGTGGGCCACAGCCCATGATGGCCCTGTTGGTCGCCCACCCCCATCGGTGTGGCGGCGTTCCCGTCCTTCGCCGTTACTCCAGTAACGGGCTCGAATGCTGCCTGCCACTGAGCCAGGCTGGGAGCCATATCGCGGACCTCGGCCATCGGCACTTCGCGTGCGACTCCGGTTTTCGGTTTAGCGACCAGCGAGCGAAAATACTTCGCCGCCGACGGATCAGTCACGCCGAAGAGTCCTTCTGCCATGAATGCTTCTGCTTGAATCCCTTCCTCGGCAAGCAACACGTTGGGCCGCAACACAAGCTCCTGGGTTTCGAAACCGTGGTCGGAGACGATCACAACAAAGGTTCGATCGGGTAGGACTTCGAGGATATTGCCTATTAGCTCGTCCTGGTGCTCCAGAGTTGCTTTCGCGTTGGCCGAAAATGCGCCTGTCTCGTGTTGCGCTGAATCCAAGTCTCCCAAGTGCAGCAGAAACAGGGCCGGCTTTTCGGTTTCCAGTATGAATCGCGTGGCCAAGGCTTTCTGGTGGTAGTCGAAGTGGGCTTTGCCGAACGCAGGGTAAGCCTGGCGAATTCTGTCGATGAGCCCCGATGTGCTGTGTGAGTCGACTGGCGCCAACAGCCGCGGGTAGTAGTTGGGATCCTCCCAGAATTCCGGCAGATTGAAGTCAATGTCGGCGCCTACGGTCACCGGCCACCAAACAGCTGCTGACCGCTGCCCGTTGGCGTGCGTCAGGTGCCACAGGGTCGGCGTCTTCAAATAGCTGACGTACCACCAGCGATGTCCGGGCTTGTCGGGCTGGTTATTGGAAATGATCCCATGTTTGGGGGCACTGACCCCGCTGATCATCGTTGTGTGAGAGGGCCAAGTCACGGTCGGGACAATACCGACGACTCCATCGGCGCGAACCCCTTCTTGCATCAGCCGCCGCAGGGTGGGGATTTTGACCCCCAATTCGTCGGCGTCGCGCAACCAGCGGTGGTCGAGCCCGTCGATCAAAATTACGAGCAGCCGATTTTGTTGCGCCGGCAGGAGCGTGACAAGGAACAGCAGCGCTGCAAGCAGTTTTTTCTCCGTAACCAAGACTCTACTGTAATGGACTGGTGTGCCAGAGCGCCTGGCAGTCTGTTTGTAAATCCGAGAGCATTATGAGAAATCCGTGCCGCGGACTTACGTGCCGCGGCACCAACCTTTGGGAACGGCTGGTTCTTGTCGCCCCCTCACGGGTCCCGCAGGGCGGGGGAGCCCGGTCTTTCGAGGCAGAGAGTTTTTTGGGCCAGCTATACCCGAGGTTCCGCTTCGCTCCACCCCGGGGCCAGTATTTAAGGTGCCGCTGCGCGGCTGGACGGCGAAACAAAGCCTCATGAGCTGCGTTTCCTTAACGCGGAGTTGGGCCCACCGGGCCTGTGCCACAATAGTCGGTTATGCCAGAACATTCAATAGCGGTCATACCGGGCGACGGGGTTGGCCTGGAGATCATGCCCGAGGGACGGAGGATCCTCGATCTGATTGCCGAGCGCTACCAAACGGAGCTTCGCTGCACAGAGTTTGACTGGAGTACCGAGCACTATTTTCGTACTGGAAACATGATGCCGTCCGACGGTGTGGAACAACTTCGCCGGTTTGACGCGATTCTGTTGGGGGCGGTTGGGCACCCCGACGTGCCGGACAACGTGACATTAAACGGATTGCTGCTGCCCATTCGCCGGACTTTCGATCAATACGCCTGCGTCAGGCCCGCCAAGCTTTACAGTGGCGTGACATCTCCTCTGGCCGGGAAAGCGGGCGGTTCGATCGACATGGTGATCGTGCGCGAAAACACTGAAGGAGAGTACGCGCAGGCGGGAGGTTTCGTCTATCGCGACCTGCCGTCGGAGGTCGCCGTTCAAACCTCTGTTTTCACGCGTCATGGAACCGAGCGCATCATGCGCTATGCGTTTGATTTAGCCCGGCAGCGCGACCGCAAGCGCTTGACTTCGATTACGAAATCCAACGCCCAGGGATACAGCATGGTGCTGTGGGATGACACCTTCGCCGCCGTGGCCAAAGACTATCCCGACATCGAGACCGAATCTCTGCTAGTGGACGCGGCGACTCTGCACTTCGTGCGGCGCCCGGAGGACTTCGATGTGGTGGTCGGATCGAATCTGTTCGGCGACATCCTCAGCGACCTTTCCGCTGCGATCACCGGAAGCCTCGGCTTGGCCCCCAGCGCCAACCTAGACCCTTCGCGAAAATGCCCCTCCATGTTTGAGCCCGTGCATGGATCGGCTCCCGACATCTACGGCAAGGGAATTGTGAATCCGCTGGCGATGATTCTGAGCGTCGCCATGATGCTAGACTTCCTGGGGCTCAAGGAAGGCGCAGCCGCCGTAGAGCAGGCAGTGGCCGGCGTGCTCGAAGAGGGCGAGACCGTAACGCCCGATCTGGGAGGAATCGCGGCAACCGCTGACGTTACCACCGCGGTGATCGCGAAGCTGACCGCTTAGCGCTTGCAGCGGGGGCAACCGTGGACTGCTAGCCACGCCTCTGTCCAGCTGTTGAGATTTTCCTTTCAGGCGGTTCAGCGTGTTCACAGATCTTTGGCGACCCTGACGATGTCATGCTCGCATGCCCGCTGCTGCTGGTTGCTGTTGGTCAGGGACATCTAGGGACATCTGAGGCCGGCTGTTCGGTGACATGTTGGGGCGGCTCTGGGCGCTGCCTGTGCCCGGAGGGTAACGCGGCGGGCGCGGGACAGCCGGAGCGGAGAGTTGCCAGGGCAAGGGGGGAACGGTGTCGGCAGAGCGGGCCGCTGGCGTTGCCGGAACGCCTTGATCCGATCTGAAGGCGGACCGGCGAAGAAAGCAAGATCGAGCGTGAAGCAGTGCGAAAAACGTTGCACCCCAATCGTGGTTTGGCTATGCTGTCCGTGTCGGGATGGCCAAACGGTAAGCCTGGCTTAGCTGAGGAGGTGTGGGAATGAAACCCAAGAGGCCGCTCGATGGCGACGATCGGTCAATGGGTCGCGTGCTGAGCGAGAGTGACGCTGTCCGCTTTCTAGCGGACGCCTTGCCGGTTGCGTGTTGCCTATGTCGATTCGGACCTAATCTATCGATTTAACAACCGGGCTTATGAAGAATGGTTCAACGTCGAACGCGGGATGATCGCTGGACGGCCCGTAAGCGATCTCTTAGGCGAGCCCGCTTTCGAAGCAAACAGGAAGCACATAGAGAAGGCCCTGTCAGGCGAACTTGTGCAGTTCGAAACGGAAGTCCGCTACGGGGACGGGAGAGCGCAGCATATTCGGGCGAGTCTCATCCCCGACATCCGAGAAACCGGCGAGGTCACAGGATACTTCAGTTTGGTCGACGACATCACGGAAGCGAAGCAGACTGACCGGCGCACCCGAGACGTATTCCTGGATTCCACCCCTGAGGCCACTGTAATCGTCGACCACAACGGCGCAATCACACTGATTAGCAAACAAGCGGAAAGATTGTTCGGGTACAGCCGTAGTGAGTTGCTGGGGCGGCCCATTGAACTGCTGATTCCGGAACGCTCCCGAATCAAACATATCGAACACCGCAAGGCGTATTCCGCCGACCCCAAAGTCCGGTCCATGGGAGAGGGGCTGGAACTATTCGGCCGACGCAAGGACGGCAGTAAGTTTCCCGCCGAGATCAGCCTCAGCCCCATGCGACTTGATGACGGGCCAGTGGTAGCCGGCATCATCCAAGACGTTACTGAGAGAAAACGGATCGAGGCCCTGCTTCGGCAGAGCGAGTCTAGAAATCGCGCCCTTCTCAGTGCAGTGCCGGACTTGATCTTGCGTCTCAGTCCGGAGGGCGTCTATCTGGACTTCGAGGCGGCAAAAGGATTCGAGCCCTACCGCCCTTCTGAAGATGTTTTGGGCAAACGCATTGATGACATCATGCCGCCGGAGATCGCCCTCCAGGCGATGAACTATATCCGGCGGGCCCTGCAGACCGGCGAAACGCAGGTCTTCGAGTACGAGCTTGTGGTTGGCGGTGTGATGCGGCACTATGAGGTCCGGCTTGCAGTCAGCGAGCGAAATGAAATTACTGCAATCGTCCGGGATGTAACCGATCGCATTGAGGCCCAAAAGGAAAAGGAAAAAATGGAAGCTCAACTGCGCCAGACTCAAAAGCTGGAGGCGATTGGCACACCTGCGGGCGGCATCGCCCACGACTTCAACAACGTCCTCACTTCGATCATGGGCTTTTCCGCCCTGGTGGAAGACGAACTGCCGCAAAATAGTCCCCAACAGGCGCATATGCGGCAAATACTAACTGCAAGTGAACGTGCGCGCGATCTAGTCAAGCAGATCCTCACGTTTGCCCGGCACGGGGAGCAGCAGCGGAAACCGGTCGAGATCGCGTCCGTGGTTCGGGAGGCTCTCAATCTAATGCGTGCTTCGGTTCCGGTCACCATCGAAATCCAACAAGATATCGACGAACTGTGTGGAACTGTTTTGGCTGATCCGACCCAGCTTCACCAAGTCGTTGTGAACCTTGTCACGAATGCCTACCAAGCCATAGGCGATTCCGCCGGCATTGTGGAAGTTAGCCTTTGCCGGGTTGAAGTTGATTCCGCAATCACGAGAATAAACTCTACCTTGCGAGGTGTTCCTCAAGTCCGCCTAACAGTCAGCGACACTGGCCGCGGCATGGATCTGCCGGTCCGAGAGCGTATGTTTGAGCCCTTCTTCACAACCGAGGAATCGGGACGAGGAACCGGGCTGGGCCTATCCGTCGTATATGGCATCGTGACCGCACACGGCGGGTGTATTATCTATCGCGGCGAGGTTGGGAGAGGAAGCAGTTTTAGCGTCTATCTTCCTCGGCTCGACGAGAGAGTCGACCGAGGACCTGAGAAGAGAGAAGCGGTACCCAGTGGAACGAAAAATATTTTGTTTGTCGATGATGAAGCGGCAATTTCTCAGCTAGCCCAGGAAACTCTGCAGAGGGCAGGCTACCATGTCACGTCGTTGACGAGCAGCATGGAAGCCCTCCGTGTTTTCCAAGAGAATCCGGACAGCTTCGACCTGGTGTTCTTGGATCACTACTGTCCGGTTAAAAGTCAAATAGAATCAGCTAGTTAGGGTCATCGAGTGAGTTTTCGTGGGAGTCGGACGGCTGCAAGGCCTGTAAAATTGGCGTTTTCTCGAACAGGGTAACGCTGAGAATCTGTAGAATTTGG
>Ga0310123_10002957_pt1 | contig 13353 bp, 8 predicted proteins | sample CB6_AW_1057_MG_FD_203505 | JGI IMG/M metagenome (GOLD analysis project Ga0310123, IMG submission 203505) | Marine microbial communities from Western Arctic Ocean, Canada - CB6_AW_1057 | ecosystem: Environmental > Aquatic > Marine > Oceanic | place: Canada: Western Arctic Ocean | collected... | reverse complement strand
ATTCACCACGGAGACCCTTCCCCACCCAGCGCTGTAAGATTCGGCCGCCCCGCGCCGCAGTTTTGGACCGCCGTCAACACATTGGTCGTGCCAAAGTATCATTTGGCGCTGGAGAATTTGGGGCTTCGTCAGCAGCTCGCGGTGTACCAACAATCCATCAAACGTCCAAAGCTGCGCCCGCGTGACCGCGTATTCTGGGTCTGGTTGTCCAGATTGTCGCACGATTGGCGCTCCATACTGGTTATCGTAAAGCCAGAAACGGTCGTCCGATGGCACCGGCGGGGATTCAAGCTCTACTGGCGCTGGAAATCTCAGACCAGAAGTCCGGGCCGACCCAAAATCGACGCCGAAGTTCGAGAACTCATTCGCCGCATGTCGCGCGAGAATCCGACCTGGGGCGCACCACGGATTCAATCGGAACTTACTCTGTTGGGATACGTGGTCGCCGAGAGAACCGTCGCCAAGTACATGGTGCGCACGCGAAAGCCGCCTTCCCAGAGCTGGAAAACGTTTTTGGACAATCACCTGACCGAACGGGCAGCCATCGACTTTTTTACAGTGCCGACTGCGACATTCCGTGTGCTTTACTGTTTCGTGGTCCTGCTGCGACATGATCGACGCCAGGTGATTCACTTCAATGTTACAGCGCATCCCAGCGCACAGTGGACGGCCCAGCAGATCGTAGAGGCCTATCCGTTTGACGAGTTACACACGAGCTGCGTGAAACGTGATGCCGATGGTTTGTCCATGTCACATCCGTCGTGCGCGACCTTCGCTTGCACGACAGCCATGGTGCCATACGTGTTCCTACCCATGCCTTCTCACCCTCCAGCACCCACGATCACCGATTGCGATCCGGCAGCGTCACGCGGATGGAGATTTTGCTAGGGACAGGTAGTTGTATAGCGCTATGCCAATTTATTTCATGTTGTTGGTACACTGGATGCGCCGGGCCGCTTCCCGCGCCGCCTGGACCGCCGGCAGCAACAGCGCTACCAATATGCCGATGATGGCAATGACGACCAACAGTTCGACCAGGGTAAAAGCTTTACGGTTCATGGTGAAACTCTCCAATTCGTTCCCGTGCTCAACCTAGAAACATCATATTTACCTGGTCATTATGAAAGTAATTGCTGCACGACGTGGGCGTTGGTCACGTCGGCGTCGGTTAGGCGTTCTTGGCGTCCAACGTGTGGGAAGGTCAGTCGACGGTGATCGATTCCCAGCACGTGCAGCAAAGTCGCGTGGAGATCGTGTACGCTGACGGCGTCTTCAACAACCTCGTAGCCGAACTCGTCGGTCCGACCGTGGACACAACCTCCCCGAAAACCGCCTCCCGCCAACCACAACGAAAAAGCGCGGCGGTTGTGGTCACGTCCGTCGGCTCCTTGTGAGACGGGCAGCCGACCGAACTCGCCGGCAAACATGACGATGGTCGAGTCAAGCATTCCACGCTGTGCCAAATCCGCTACCAAGGCGGCACACGGCTGATCCGTTCGTGCAGTCAGATCGCGCAGGCTCTCGGCATTGCGACTGTGGGTGTCCCAGGGCTGCGAATTCATGAAGACTTGCACGAAGCGGACCCCTCGCTCCACCAGCCGCCGCGCCAACAGACATCGCTGGCCGTATTCAGAAATTGTGGTATTGTCCAAACCGTACATCTGCCGCGTCTGTTCCGTTTCGCCTGAGATGTCCAACACCTCCGGAACCGAAGTCTGCATTTGCGAGGCCAATTCGTAGTTGGCGATCTGGGCGGCGAGTTCTGAATTGTCCTGATGCATAGCCAGGTGCGCGGCGTTAAAGCTGCCGAGCAAGTCGAGTTGGTTCCGGCGAGCCGCCACAGAAACGTCGGGCGGTCTTTTTAGGTTTAGCACGGCGGATTCGCCGGAGCCAAAAGCTGTCCCCTGGCAGATAGCCGGCAGATAGCCGGAGGACCAGTTCCTGATGCCGTCAACGGGAAGCCCACCAGGATCCGCGAGCACCACGTAGGCGGGCAGCTCAAGCCGCTCGGTGCCCAGCGCGTAAACCAACCAAGAACCCCACACCGGATGCCCGGTGAGAACACGGCCCGTATGGATCGCGTGCAGCGCCTGCTCGTGATCGACTGAGGCGGTTTGCATGGAGCGCACGAGTGTAATCTGGTCGGCTATCTTGGCAGTGTGCGGCAAGAGCTCGGAAAGTTCCATGCCGCAATCGCCGCACTTGGAGAATCGAAACGGTGAAGCCAGCACGTTGCCCACTTGTTCATGGAAGTGCGTCTCCAGATCGCCCGGATATGGCTGGCCGTGAAAACGGTTCAGCATCGGCTTGGGATCGAACAGATCCATCTGGCTGGGTCCGCCATTCTGGAATAGGCTGATCACCGCCCGGGCGCGCGGCGGGTGATCGGCTGAGCTGGCAGCCAGCGGGTGTTCTTTCGCCGGCGGATCTGCACCAGCAACAGCGCGTTCGCTTTTCAATAGATGTGCCAATGCCAACGGACCCAGACTTCCTGCGCACCCATTCAGGAACATGCGACGATTGAGTCCAAAGTGGTTGGTCGGCCAGGTCATGATCGAATTTCCTATACCCGCTACTCAATATACAATACGCTACTCAATATATGATACGCTACTTCCCGCCAACAACATCTGGCAGAAATCGGTCCAGACGCGTTGTTCCGCATCTTGCTCATCGGCGTATACCGCGCGCTGTTTGCTCAAAAACTCCTCGGATGCCTGGAGTTCCGCAGGCCAGAGAGCGCGGCCCGCGGCCAGCAGCAGTGCGCGCTCGATGCGCGGTCGATCGTCCGCTCCGGCCTCTCGTTCCAGCCTGCGGGCCAACTCACCGGCGCAGTGCCGCACGAATTTGGAGTTCAACATCGCCAGCGATTGCAGTGGGACTGTCGACGTGTTCCGCTGTGGACAACTCGTGACCATGATCGGGGCGTCGAACAATTCCAACATGCTGAGCATCTGCGTGCGCCGTTGCTGAAGAAAAACACTGCGGCGCCTCGCGCCCGGGTGATCCTCATTCACTTTCACCAGCCCGTCGGGCTGTCGCTCAGTCGGCACATAGGGTCCCTCCTGCTGATCGTCTAATCTGCCCGAAACACAGAGCAAAGCGTCACGGACCGCCTCGGCCGAGAGACGCCGCAGAGGATACCGCCACAGCAGACGGTTGTCCGGATCCTTGGCCAACCCGTCTTCGCGCGGTGCACTTTGTTGCCGGTAAACGGCCGACCCAAGGATCAAGCGGTGAAGCGCCTTTATACTCCATCCCGACCGAACAAACTCGACAGCTAAATAGTCCAGCAATTCGGGGTGGCTGGGCGGCGAACCGGACAGCCCCAGATTCGCCGGTGTCGTGACCAGACCCTCGCCGAAGTGATGCATCCAGACACGATTGACCATCACCCTGGCGAACAAAGAGTTGTCAGGCGAAGTAATCCAGCGGGCAAACGCCAGCCGGCGGCCGGAGCTGTTGGTCAGCCCAGCACTGTCGATGTGGTAATTGTTATTCTCACTCTGTAACGCCACCGGCACGCCCGGCGGTACCACCGTTCCCAGTTCGTTGTGCTGCCCGCGAACGAGCACGTGATGGTCCGCCGGTTGGGCGTCCACATCCACAAGTACCGCGACCTTGGGCAGTGGCGCGGGCCGCGTCTGCTCGTGACGCTCGATCGCCGCCTGGATTCGCTCGTGCACCGCCGCAAACTCGGCAAATTGTTTTGCCAGGTCTTCGTCACTTACCTCCAGCTCCTGCTTGTGCATCTCGACAAGCTGGCCCTGCTTATCGCTGCGGTCCTCTTGAGGTGTTTCCCAGGCTTTGAGAACCAGGGCGAGTTGATCGGACGAAATGTCGCTGAGTCGCTCTTCGATCACCTTCCTGCGGTGCGGCAGGCCAGCTGACCCAAGTTCGTCGCGCAACTCCTGGATTTGTTCGTCCAGCTTCGCTACACGCGACTGGTAGGTGTCCCTCTCGGCCCGCGTTCCGACGGTTACGACGCGATCGTCGGGGACGGTCCAGCGGTCCGGGTTGTAAGCCCCAAAGAAGATCGCCTGGAGGCTGTAATATTCGCTCTGTGTTACCAGTTCAAATTTATGATCGTGACATCGGGCACACTGAATCGTCACACCCAGCAAACTGTTCATCGTAATTTCCAGCATCCCCTCCAGGACGGTGTACCGGTCAATCCGCACCTCGTCTGGATTTCCGTCGCTTTGGCCACTTCCATCTTGGGCATTACGCAAGAAGTGAGTTGCCGTCAGTCCATCGATCATTTCACCTGTGACGTCACCGTCCGGCTGATATCCGGCCAGTTCGTCGCCTGCCAATTGTTCGCCGACAAATTGGTCATACGGTTGATCTTCGTTAAAAGCACGGATGACCCAGTCGCGGTAGCGGTACGCCAGCGGCCGATCGGTGTCCGCGGCGAAGTACCCGTTGGAGTCCGCATAGCCACCCGCATCCAGCCAGTACTTGCCCCAGCGGACGCCGTAGTGTGGCGAAGCCAGATAGCGGTTCACCAATCTCTGGTAAGCGTCTGGCGCGCGGTCAGCCTGGAACGCGAGGATGGCCTCAGGGGTCGGAGGCAAACCGGTAAGGTCGAAACAGACGCGGCGGATCAATGTTGCGCGTTCTGCCTCCTTGGAAATCGAAAGTCCGGCACTCTCGAGTCGCTGCTGCACGAAGCGGTCGATGGCTGTGCATACAACCGTGCCATGGTGAGTCGATTCGGGAACGGTTGGCCGCACCAGAGAGCGAAATGCCCAATGGAGGGCGTCACGCTTCGTGGCGGGATCGTCGGGTCTTGGCAGCCCGTCGGCTCCCTCTTCGATCCAACGGCGAAGTATCCTTTGGTCGGCGGCGGGCAAGGGTTCGTCAGGGGGCATTTCCCCAACTGAGATGCGTTGCCAGATCCGGCTTTCGTCCAGCCGCCCGGGCACGACCGCCGGACCGTTTTCTCCACCCAGCGCCAAAGTTGCGGCACTGCTGAGATTCAGTCCAGCCTTGGGCTTGATCGGCCCATGACACTTGACGCACCGCTCCTTCAACCGCGGGAGCACCTGCATCCACATTGTTGACGCAGTCTCATCTGCCGAGGCGTTACCGGGCGTCAACGTCAGCAGAAAAATCAGGCTCAAGTATCGCATGGTCAAAGGAAGTTTGGGATGCACGCTCGGAACAACTGGGGCACAGTACAGACTACTAGGATACCAAAATCGCCGGACGCGCGCAGCGATAACTGGGCGAACGCCCCTGATCATGGGGATAGTCAAGCTTCACAGCGAATAGCAGGCGGACGCGTTCGTCGATAACGCCATGGAGGCCGACACCCGTGAGTCATCCCCATCCCTCTCACCACGCTCGTTCAAACCAGTTCGCGACTGTCCAAGCGGTGGATGGTTGCCGCATGCATGGCGTCCCAGTCAATTTGATACCCTAACCCGGGACTTTGCGGCGCATGGACGTAGCCATCCGCGTCCGGCCGGATCACGTCGTGCATGCCATATTCGTACGGTTCGTAGGGGACAGCTTGCTCGAAGTACGTACTCATCCCCGACCCCAACATTAAATGCAGATTCGCCGAAGAAACCATGGTATTTCCCCACGACATGATTTCGCAAGTCATCCCCGCGGCTTCGACGAGCGCCATATATTTTCGTGCCGGTGTAAAACCACCGCAGACGGTCACATCTGTGCGGGCCCGAGTCCAACAGCGGCTCTGCAAGGCATGTTCGTAAGCCGGTAGGTCCTGAATCCAATTTCCGGATGGGACGATGGGGATATCCACGCGCTCGGTAAGCTTTCGGTAACCTTCCAGGTCGTAATCCAGAAGCGGCGCCTCAAACCAAGTGAACCCCACATCCTCAAGTTCCTTGGCCATCTCCAAGGCAGCTGGCCAATCGTAATTGTTTTCCACATCGAGCATGAAATCGATATCGTCATTGGGGAACGTCTTTCGCACCGCGCGGATCAACTCGCGGTCTTTTTCCAGCAGGCACCAGCAGTGAAACTTGACGGCTCGAAATCCTTCATCAATTTTTTCCTGGGTAAATTCCAGATAGGCTGGCACATTGTCGAACAGTGGCGTGCTGGCGTACGCTGGCAGGCGCTGCCGCGCCCCGCCGAGCAATTGGTAAACGGGCAGGCCGGCGTGCTTGCCCAACAAGTCCCACAGTGCGATGTCGATCGCCGCCAGAGACTGCGGGGCCAACGGGAAAACGCGCGGCCAGAGACTGTTCCAGATGTCCTCTCGTTGCAATGGGTTCTTGCCGACGAGTGCGGGAATCATGTGACGCATCGTCTCGGCCGTATACCGATCAAAGTCATACGATGTGTAATTGGATACGCCGCCGACGCCCTCAACGCCCTGGTCCGTAAAGATGCGAACCAACGTGTTGGTCATGTGTTGTTCAGGAATGTCGTAGGACCAGGTAAACCGCTGTACGGCTGGGGCTACAGCAAGGACTTCGACGCGATCGATTTTCATTTGAGTTATTCCATACCTCTGGCAAAGGAAACCCTTGCCCTGCTACACAGTAAAGTGGATAGTATACTCAAGCTGAAAGATGGCGGGAATTTGATCGCGGCAAAAAGTCACCAAAAGCCGCAAAAAGTGGCCGGAGAGGTGCGTGGAATGACTACGGACTTTGAAGGAACAATTGCCTTGCAGCTTGGTCGTTTAGAATCGAAATCCATGAAAGAGCCGTACGAAACGTATGTATAAACGAAATGCCTTAGCGCTCGGATTGTTGCTGGCCAGTCCACTTGTCGCCGACGATACCGTGCAGGACTGGTATCGGTACCCGCGGCCCGCCGGCACGCCGCCGACGGTGCGTCCCCCGGATAGTGAGTTTCTCAAGATACTGCCCCTACCGCGTCCCGCGCCACAACTTAGCGCGGAGCAAGAGCAACTCGGCGTTGCCATTTGGTGGGCCGATGGCACCCAATTGATGGATTGCCTACAGCCGCCCAGCGCGGAGGATTTGAAACAGCGGCCGATTGTACGCACCGTGGCGGGAGAAGATGAGCCGCTGGTGATGGGGCTGTGGGGGGTGCGCGAGGGTGGACAGGTCACCTTGTCGGTAAAACAATCGCCGTTTGCCGTGACGCTGCGTCACGTCGAGTTCGCCCCGCGCTACGTACCGGGCGCCTACTACGAACACGAGATTCAAGGGGGCCGGCGGATCGGCTTTGCCAACTACCTGCCGAAGCAGGCGACGGGACAAATCGAAGCCGGCCGCAACACCGTCTTTTGGATCACCGTCGAAACACCCGGAGATGCGCGGCCGGGTTCGTACGAACTCGATCTGTCCTTGATTGTCCACGGCAAGCAGGTTTTGGATTTGGCGGTGGCGGTTGAGGTAGCCGATTACGTCTTGCCGCGAGCGGACATCGCTTATGGCATGTACTTCCGCCAGCACATTCTGCCCCCGCGGTATCGCACACAGGAAATGCTGCGAGCCTATTGGCGTGACATGGCCCGCCACGGCATGACCAGCACCGCGCTCTATGCCTACGACCGTGTCCACGACGAGTCGGGACAGCTGTTGCCACTGGCCAACGTCCCGGCTCTTAACCGGCTCAACGATATGGTCGAAGCCGGGCTGGTTACCTCCGAGGTGCCGGTGATGTTGCTCAACGGCTCGTTGGTCGATCCCTTTCGTGCCGACCATCCCGACATCATCGCTCGTTTCAAAACCGAGGCGAAAAATCACGATTGGCCTCCGTTTCTTTGGTACGGCCCGGACGAACCTGCCGTCAACGATGAATCGCTTGCCGAACTCCAGGGGCTCCAGCCGACCCGGAAACATTTTCCGATCGTCACCGCCATCAGCGATAAAGCGGCTGAAGCGTATGCTTCGCTGTTGGATGTCTGGGTGCTTCACGCCGGCACGCTCACGCCAAAGATACGCCAGCTCGCCGCCGAGTCCGGCGCCGAACTATGGAACTACACCTGCACCAATCGCGGCGCGGGCAACGCGCCATTCAATCGCTTTTACGCTGGCGTCTATACCTGGGCGTTTAACCTCAAAGGCAATTTCATCTGGTGCTACACGGAAAACTATGCGTGGGAAGGCGATCGCGGTGCAATTTTCTGTTGGGTATTGCCCAGTGACGTCGGCCCGGTGCCCTCGATCGCCTGGGAAGCGCGACGGGAGGGCGTGGAGGACTACCGAACTCTGCGGCTGCTCGAATCACGCATCGCCGCGCAGCCGGCTAGCCCCGCCGCTGCCGAAGCGAAAGCCTGGCTGCAATCGCTCCGTGATAGAGTGGACTGGTACCTGGCCCGTGACATACCGCCGAGCCTCTACCCCTGGGACGCTCCGGAGCTATGCACGCTTTGCCCCAACTTCCAGCCGGGCGAACTGAGCCAGGTGCGCCGGCAAGCGGCCGATTATCTTGCTAAAATCAAGTAAACCGATCACACTGGAATGTTGCAAGAGCAACGACGGGGCCTGTTTGGAGATCCTTGTTATGTCACGCGGCAACAAAAGAGGCTTCACCCTCGTTGAGCTCTTGGTGGTGATCGCCATCATTGGTATCCTGGTCACGTTGCTACTACCAGCGGTCAACGCGGCGCGGGAAGCGGCGCGCCGCACGCAATGCCTCAACAACCAAAAGCAAGTCGGGTTGGCGCTGCTCAACTACCATGATACCCTCGGCGCGCTGCCGATCGGCGTGGTGTTTAGTCAAAAAGGTTCCCGGAGCACTCCGCCTGATCACACGGGTCTCGTCATGCTGCTGCCCTATCTGGAGCGGGAGGATGTACCCTACGACTTCACTATAAGGCAATACGAGGGGATCAACAGGCGCGCTGTTGGGCTGACGATTGGGTCCTATTTGTGTCCGAGCGACGACGCCTCCGGTCGCCTGGTTTTTGGTGTGGCTTCCCGTTCGAACGTGGTCTTGTGCTTTGGCAGCGAGGGTTTTACGTCCAAACGCTGGACATGCTGCGACGAGCCTAATCAGCCTGAGGATGTGGAGACGAACGGAGCCTTTCAGATCGACGTTCCCCGGAAACTGAGGGAGTTCACCGACGGAACCTCGCATACGGTCCTGACCTCGGAGGTCATCACTGGAAAGACCGACGAAAGTCCGGCTGATTATCGCGGTGTGTGGCCATTTGTGATTCACGGCTCCAATTACCAGCACTTTGACACCCCCAATAGCAGCAATTACGACGTGATGGGCCTCGGCGTGTGCGTGGATGAGCCGGATATGCCCTGCGTGACGGCACCGGGGCTCGATGCGTCCACATGGCACACGGCGGCGCGGAGTCGCCACACCGGCGGGGTCAACGCGGTTTTCGCTGACGGACACACCGCCTTCGTCACTGATAGTATCGCCTTGGCCATTTGGCAGGCGCAGGGCGCAATTAGCGATAACGTTGTCATTGAAGGTGGATAGTGTAGAGCAATTGTCCCAATCGCTTCCGAACAATTGGGACAACTGTTCTACACTTGGCGGTTTGCTACTCGCAGAATTTAGTTTGGTTGGATATTAGGGATGAGCCGATGAGCAGGCCAATGAATCGGCAGAGATTCCGGCGAGACCGCTGCTTGAGCTTGTGGCGATTCATGCTGATTCTTTTTTCCGGCTCAGCTCTTCTGAGCGGTTGCGACACGTCGGACCGAGTCAAGATCGTCGGCACCGCGACCCTAAATGGACAGCCGTTGGAAAGAGGTCTCGTCACATTTCGGCCGCAGCCTGGCACGGCAAGCCCCAGCGCCGGGGCGAAGATTACGAACGGTGAGTTCTCGGTCGCACCGGAGGGCGGTCTGATGCCCGGCACGTTCCGTGTCGAGATCACCGCTACGCGTCCCACCGGTGAAGAGGTTCGCACCCGGTTTTCCGACCAACCGCTGGCGCTCGAAGAGCAGTATATTCCCGACAGGTACAACAAGAAGACAGAACTTGAGTTCACCATCCCACCCGATGTGGGGACCGTCACCAAGAAATTTGAACTCACTGATTGAACGCGGCATCTGTTGTGTTCATCGCTCTGCTGCCCCGAAGGGCAACGCCGTGAAACGTGGCTGAGCATGAAATTCGTTACCACCAGAAATTGCCTTCTTGTCGTTGTGCTGTTATCAGGCTTGACTGGTTTCTTTGCCACTCGCTTGCTTCCCAGATTAGGTAATTCCTCCCGAGACATTCGCAATGTTATTCTCATCAGCATCGACACGTGCCGGGCCGACCACCTGAGTTGTTATGGCTTTAAGTCCAAAACCACGCCCAATATCGATGCCGTTGCCGCAGAAGGCTTTCTCTTTGAAGCCGTAGTCTCCTCGGTTCCGCTAACTTTGCCTGCCCACAGCTCGATGCTGACCGGCACCATCCCCCCCTATCATGGCGTTCATGACAATTTTGATTATCTCGACGATACGAATGTCACCTTGGCCGAGATTCTGAAAGAGGCTGGCTTTACGACCGGTGCTGTCATTAGTGCGTTTGTTCTCGATGCCCAATTTGGCATCGAGCAGGGTTTTGATGCCTATCATGACCATTTTGAGAGTCCGCTGGAAGACAATGAGGTCGAGCAGAGGCAAGGCGAGGAGACAACTCGCGTGGCCTTGGACTGGTTGGAGAAAAATCGAAGCGATCGGTTTTTTCTCTTCCTGCATTACTACGACCCTCATGCGAGATATCAGCCGCCAGAGCCGTTTGTCTCCCAGTTTCCGTCCGATCCTTATGCCGGAGAAATTGCCTATGTGGACGACTGCATTGGTCAAGTCATCCAACAACTGAAAGAGCTGAAGTTGTACGATTCAACTTTGCTCATTATCACAGCCGACCATGGTGAAATGTTGGGGGAGCACGGTGAACCAACTCACGACTACTTTGTTTATCAAGGCGCAATAAGAGTTCCCTTGATATTCAAGCTGCCTGGCCGCGACAAACCAGCCAGAATCAAACCAATCGCTGCGCTTGTCGATATTGTTCCAACTGTCTGCAGCCTCCTTAAGATCGACACCCCAGAACAAGTTCAGGGCGTCGACCTTTCGCCCAGTTTCCAAGGGCGAGACATCGCCGAACAGAACAGACACGTGTTCTGTGAAAGCCTCACGGCCACGAAGTATCAGGCGAATAGTCTGCTGGCGATCGTTAGCGACCAGTACAAGTACATCCAAACAACCCGTCCGGAACTGTATGACCTCGTCGAAGATCCCGCCGAATCCAACAACCTTGTCGAACAGCTCGGACAGCAGGCACTGATCATGCAAGACAGACTGGCAGAGCTGTTGGAGCAGTCTGTTCGCGGGGATTTTCCAGATGACGCGATGGAAATGGATGCCCGGACGATCGCGCGGCTGCAAAGCTTGGGTTATGTCGGTGGAGCAGTGACGGAAGACTTTCGCTTTGACGAGACGAAGGATGATCCCAAGGACCTGCTGGAATACCATCTGTTAAGAGCACGAATCAATACTCATTTCATCAAGGAACAATACGACGAAGCCCAGATTTGTGCTGAGAAGATGATTGAGCAGCGGCCTGAATGTTCCGTCGGCTATGAAGAATCGGGCAAAGCGGCCATGGCGAAAAAGGACTTTTCAAACGCGGTTGTCTACCTTCAAAAGGTGATTGAGATGGAGCCGGACAGTGGTGGAGCTTATGACAACCGAGGGTTAGCCTACCTGAGCAAGGGCGATTATGGACGGGCCATTCCTGATTTCGATAAAGCCATCGAATTGGACCCCGTGAAAGTCGGACCCTATAACAACCGGGGGCGAGCTTTCACTGGCAAGGGCGACCACGATCAGGCCATCCGCGACTTCAACATCGCGATCGAGTTGGATCCCGAGCATGCGCTGTTCCACAACAATCGGGGCCTCGCTTACTGGGGCAATCGCGAGTATGCGTTAGCCCTCCGAGACTTCGACAAGGCCATCGAGTTGAATCCCAGGGATGCCAAGACTTACTACAACCGGGGGCGCGCTTACTGGATCAAGGATGATTACGAGCAGGCCCTGCGAGATTTCAACAAGGCTATCGAGTTGAATCCTGGCTATGCCAAGGCCTTCAACAACCGGGGTTCGGCGTACTCGAGCAAAGGTGATCATGAACGAGCGATCGACGATTTCGCTACGGCGATCAAATTGGATCGCACCTCAGCCGAGGCCCATAGGAACATGAGTCTGGAGTTGCTCCGGCAGGGCAAGGCGAAAGAAGCCATCAAATACAGTCGTGAAGCGGTGGGTTTGCAAGGGGATTGGCCCGAGGGACTCAATGATCTAGCGTGGATGCTGGCCACGATTGAAGATGACCAGCTTCGCGATGGGGTTGAAGCGGTTCGCCTTGCCGAACAGGCCAGCCAACTGACGAACCACAAGACCGCATCGATCCTGGATACTCTGGCGGCGGCCTACGCTGAAACAGGCCAATTCGACAAAGCCGTCGACATAGCCGAGACGGCCATTCAACTTGCCTCGGCTGCCGGGGAAGGCGCCTTGGCGGAAGACATCCGCAGTCGGCTCGACTTGTACAAGGCCAAGCGTCCATATCGCGAGTCGATCCGTTCTTAGCTCGTTAACCGATTGCAGCCGAGTTCCGCAAGCGGAAACCCTATCGGTTACTCAACGCATAGCGTTAACTTTCATACGTATCGCGTAAATCAAGCGTTTTGAATTGGCCAACCACCGAAAGTTCTCATAATCGCTGGCACTATAAACGGGCTCTCTGGTACAATGGTCGGGAGTCACCGCGAAAAATCAAAGTTCATGAACATGCGATTCTCCCACACCTCTGCTTTGATTTTGACTGCCGCTGCGTTCATCTTTGCTACCCATACGTACAACGCTGTTAGCGCAGCGATCACCAACACGAAGGATTCCGCCGAATTCAATCTAAAGAACTGGGAGGGTGATGTTGCGCCGAGTGCCGCCTACGGCAGTGTCACTGATTGGTCCATTGATGGCAGCGGAAATTACCAGGCCGTGATGACCAACGTGGGTGGCGCCATCGGGGGAAATGGTCTGGCCAGCGGCGCGACGGGGTGGACCGTGGAATTCAGAATGAAAATGGACCCTAACAATCTACCCACGGGTCAGGTGATCGAGTGGCAGTTTGGCGATAATACGACGAACCCAGGTCATTGGTCGTTGGGAAGTGTCGACGCCAGTGGCGGCGTGTACCAGATATGGGATCGATCCGCTGGTGGCGATCTCGTATTCGCAGGTGGCGATATTACCGAGTTCGTCACCATTCGCGTGGCGACCGAAGGTGGGCCCGGCGACGTCAGGTGGTATGCGGATGGTTTTGATCTCGGGACGCATCCGGGGGCAACCGCTGATCTCAATCGTCAATGGCTCGGGGACATGGGGAGTCTGGTCTCGGACGGCACCGTTATCATGGACTACTTCCGCA
>Ga0310123_10002956_pt1 | contig 13359 bp, 10 predicted proteins | sample CB6_AW_1057_MG_FD_203505 | JGI IMG/M metagenome (GOLD analysis project Ga0310123, IMG submission 203505) | Marine microbial communities from Western Arctic Ocean, Canada - CB6_AW_1057 | ecosystem: Environmental > Aquatic > Marine > Oceanic | place: Canada: Western Arctic Ocean | collected... | reverse complement strand
CGTTCGCATTGCGCCATGACTATCCCGCCATCATTAAACATTCGTTATTCGTGGAACAGCATGTCCATCACGACGCCAAGCCAAATCGAATCGACCTTTGACCGGGTGAAATCCGAGGGCCGCATGGCCTTCATGCCGTTTGTAACAGCCGGCGATCCTGACATGTCCACCACGCTGGCGCTGATTGGCGAGCTGAGTGATCGCGGCGTCGACCTGATTGAGGTCGGCTTCCCCTACAGCGACCCGATTGCTGACGGCCCGGTCATTCAGGCCGCGTACACTCGCGCGCTGAAAAAGAAACTGCGTGTCGATGACATCTTCGCAGGCATTGCTCAACTCAACCACGACCGGGTTCTCCCCTTGGTGGCCATGGTGTCGTATGCCATCATCTTTCGCACGGGCCCCGATGCATTCCTGAAGCGGGCTGCCGACGCCGGTTTCTCCGGCCTGATCGTTCCCGATCTTCCGGGCGATGAAGCCGGCGAATTTTCCGAGCTGGTTCGGTCACGCCAACTCGACCTCGTGCAACTGATTTCGCCGCTGACACCGCTGGAACGTGTCGAGCGCATCTTGCAGACGGCCAGCGGGTTCGTGTACTGCATTTCGGTGGCCGGGACGACCGGAGTCCGCGACCGACTGCCGGATCCGCTACGCGACCAATTGAAGTGGCTGCGATCGAAGACCGATTTGCCGTTGGCGGTCGGCTTCGGCATTAGCCGGCCGGAGCAAGTTCAAGCGCTACGAGGTCTGGCCGACGGTGTGATTGTCGGCTCCGCGATCGTGCGGGAACTCGAAGCGTTGGCGAACAGTTCGATTGACGCCCAGGACGTCTTTTCCCGCATCGGCGAATTTGTCTCGGAAATGCTGGCGGCAACCGAGCACGATTCTGCGGCGAGCGGCCCACGTTAGCCGCACACGGAACTCGTGAACCGCCGCTCGCCCCTCCACACCGAGTTTCAGACCGCCGCTGGGCGGCTGTAACGGTTATCGGGATTACCGGATCGGTGATGCGCTCCTGAACCAGCGGCACCCACGCGGATCCTGATCAACAGCCAGCTCTCGCGAAATTTTTCTGCAGGCACTTCAACGAGATCTGCTGGTTTTTCCTGCGGTCGCAGCATCGGCAAAACTCCGGCCGGCAAAGGCGTCAGAATCGTAACCCGGTTCCAGCTAGGTAATTTATGCGCCATGCGAGCCGGTGTTTCAAGCGCCTTCGGCAGACGGGCCGATGTTGCCCACTACGGAGAGGTGACGGATTGCCTCGGGACGGCCGATGGATTCCGGCAATTGTGGACTGGACCATGACCGCTTCGTAGACGATCACATGCCACACATGACGAATCACCTTGTCCGTCTTGGAATCCGAGCCGTTCTTGTTCTGGCTGTCATGGCCCGAACATGTTCGGCATCCGATGCTCGCCAGACACCCCTGGTTCGGGCCATCCAGCACGCCAAGGCGTCTGTTGTCAACATTCACAGCGAAAAAACAACTCACGCCGGCGATTCGCTATTTTCGATCAGCCGTGGCCGAAAAGTCAACGGTATGGGGACCGGCATCATCCTTGATGCCCGTGGTTACATCGTGACCAACCATCACGTCGTCAACGGTGTCGACTCGCTACGGGTGACTCTTGTTGATGGCTCGACCTACGCGGCCAAGGTCATCTCGTTCGACAGCAAACGCGATCTGGCCATCATCAAAATCGAGGCATCCAGAGATCTGTCGGTCATGCCGCTGGGAACGTCATCCGATTTGATGCTCGGCGAAACAGTCATCGCCGTCGGAAATGCGTTCGGGTACGAGCACACCGTCACGTCCGGCATCATCAGTTCCCTGTCACGCGACGTCGAAGTCAACGAAAAACAATCGTACCAAAACTTGATTCAAACCGATGCCAGCATCAACCCCGGCAACAGCGGCGGACCGCTGATCAACATGGACGGCGAAGTGGTCGGCATCAACGTCGCCATTCGCGCCGGCGCGCAGCGCATCGGATTCGCCATCCCCATCGACGATGCTCGCAAAATTATCGCTGAGCTCATCAGTATCGAACATCTCGACCACCACTATCACGGCCTGTTGTCGCGCGACCGGAAGTCGGGACGGCAGCGTCAGATGATTGTCGAAGCCGCCCGGCCCAACAGCCCCGCAGACAAGGCCGGCTTCAAAGCGGGAGACGTCGTTTTGCAGGCCGGGAGCATCAAAATTATCGACCGCGCCGACTTCGAGCTCGCGCTCTTGAAACGCTCGGCCAACGAAAATATTGAAGTCCGCATTCGCCGTGGCAACGAAGATAAAACGCTATCGCTGGTGTTGGCCGATCAAACAGATCATCCGGTTTTACAAAAAGCCGGCAATGACGTCGATCTGGTTCGAGAGAAGCCGGCGACGATCGAAAAAACCTGGCGCACCCTGGGCGTGCGCCTCGACCGCTTGCCGACGTCGCAGCGCGACACTGTCGGCGATCAGTACCGGGGCGGAATGCGGATCACTGCCGTGCGCCCCACCAGCCCGGCCGCGAAAAATGGAATTCGCCCCGGCGACATCCTCGTCGGACTGCACATCTGGGAAACCACCAGCAACGAGAACATCTCGTATGTGCTGGAGCATCCGCAGTTGACGACGTTCAACCCGCTGAAGTTTTACATCGTCCGCGGACAGGAAACGCTGTATGGGTATCTGAAACTCGTCGAACACACCGAGTAATGCGCGGGTCATATTTTCCGGCCATTTACAGTTTGAGGAGTCACTCTTCCGCCGCACCGTCCTGTGGGACATGAAGCGTCTTCGCTCGAGGGCCGGAATTTTATATTCTGGATGTTGTTTTCTGGAATCCCCAAAAAGGTCCTGTCCGCCGTGTCTACCGATGCCAACGAATTTGCGCACATCGACTGGATTCGCACTCGCGTCGGAGGTCAAAGCGGCGTTCGGCTTGGAATCGGCGACGACGCTGCGGCAGTACGCCTTCCCGAAACAACCGACTGTCTGGTGACCGTCGACATGTTGATGGAAGGTGTCCATTTTACGATTCCGCCGGCCACTGCGCAGCAGATCGGCCGCAAAACGCTGGCGGTGAACCTCAGCGACATCGCTGCGATGGCGGGACGGCCGCGGTCGGCCGTGGTTGCCGTCGCCCTCAATCGTCACCGTGGAATCGACTTTGCCCGCGAACTGCACGACGGGATTCAGCAACTGGCGGACGAATTCGACGTGGCGATTGCCGGCGGCGACACGAATGTGTGGGACGGTCCTGTCGTCGTCAGCCTGACGTTGCTGGGAGAACCGACCGGAGACGGCCCCGTTCGGCGCAGCGGGGCGCGTGCCGGCGACTGGATTATGACGACCGGCCGGTTCGGCGGAAGTCTCGCGGGCCGACATTTGACATTTCGCCCCCGCGTCGAAGAAGCGTTGAAACTGAACGAATCGGTCCGGCTGAACGCCATGATCGACGTCAGCGACGGTCTGGTGGCCGATCTGTTTCACATTCTCGACGAAAGCGGTGTTGGGGCCGTCCTCGAAGCAGATACAATTCCGATCCACCCCCAGGCCGGCCAAGCCGATGACGGCCGAACTGCGCTGGAACATGCGCTGGCCGATGGTGAAGATTTCGAGCTGCTGCTGACCGTCGCCCCGTCGGAAGGTCGAACGCTGCTGGAGCATCCGCCGGTGAAAACCGAGCTGTCGAAGATCGGTGAGATCGTCGAACAACGCGGGTGTGAACTCGCAGACCCGTCAGGCCAAACGACACCGCTCGGACGGAGGGGTTGGCTGCATACGTTTTAGCCGTCCGCCATCCATCTAAAAATCATCAACCACCGGCTGCCACGTCTTGCCAGCAACGCGAACTGATCGTCCGTAGCTCAGGGCAGACGACCCGGCGTGGTGGCACGGATGCTCCATAAAGTTCCGCCTGCGGTGATGTACAGCGTCCGCAAATCGTCGCCGCCGAACGTGCAGTTGGTGACTTCGTCGCGGGGAATTGGCACGAACTCGATTAGCTTGCCGGCCGTGCTGAAAACGTAGATGCCCCCTTTATTTTGGTCAGCCGTTTCGTAGGGCAGATTCGGCTTGTTAAGACCGCCGGCCACGTACAGCCGGCCCTGTTGGTCCTGCACCATGCCGTCCGGTCCGCGACCGGAGCCCCAATCGTAAATCAATGTTTTCTTTTTGATGTCGACCGTGCCGTCTTTACGAAGATCGAACCGCCACAACTTCCGCGCTCCGCCGACCTTGTCGTTATTGTTATCGGCCACGTAAAGGAATCGGTCCTCAAAACTGACGAGCACTCCGTTAGGCCGGTCGACTTCATGAGTGATCATCCGTGTGACGAGTCCGTCGGGGTCGATGCGGTAGACGCCCTCGACTTTGCATCCCCGTTCGTCAAGGAGTTGCATTTCGGTCCGCGAACCGTATTTCGGATCGGAAAAGTAAATCCGTCCCTGGGAGTCGACGGTGACGTCGTTCGGTTGGTTGTACCGTTTGCCCTGGTAATTGTCGGTCAGCAAGGTGACGGTCCCATCCAGATCGGTCCGGGTGACGCGGCGAAACCGGGGCTCGCAGGCCAGCAGTCGCCCTTGGCGATCGAACAGCAGCCCGTTTGTGCCGGCCCCTTTGCGAAAAACGGAAAGTTTGCCGTCGAGACCGTACAGGTTGATGTTGCCGTCCCCGCTCATCAACAGGCCCTTTCGGGAATTCCACGCCGGTCCCTCCCCGGCCCCGGTTTCGGTCAGCATCTTCGACTTCGTGCCGGAGACAAAGACGGCCTCGCCGGCACAGACATTGCCGGTCGGAGAGAAAACTGTGGTGAGAGACAGAGCCGTGAGAACATGTTTCATTGTGATGCACCTCGACATTACAAAGCCTTGCCAACCTGTGAATGCTTGCTTTTTCGACAGAATTCTCTGAACAGTGATCGACAGGACGCCGGCCTTCATCGGCCGATTGCCAGCAACTTCTTGCTCAACGAACCTTCATCCGTTAACATACAGGAAGCAAACCTCGAGGTTTTGTGAGACCTCTGCCATGTTCGAACCGGGCTTCGTTTGTCGACCCTACAACTACTAACCCAGGGAACCCCGACAGTTCGGCCGCGTGTCTATCCGAGTTCATCTCGGCTCACACAACCCGGGCGCGGGGTGCCCACCTTTTGTTTACGGGTTCAGTACATTCGCCCCCCGGACGGCATTTCGGTGGAGGTTTTCTCTTAAAATCTAACGCATCAATCGGCGGCGATCATCATGCCCGACAATTGAGACAGTTGCGAAACACTTGATTTTTAAGCCACGGAAAAAGTGCGAAACACGAATGAAGCCAAGTTTCGTTCTTCCGGAATCGCGCGACGCGGACCTCGTTAGACTTCGACACCCTCTGTGTCGTTTCGTGCAACCGGGAAACGCTGGCCCTGTTTACTGATCGATAGGATCGTACAGAGAGTCGCACTTCAGACTTTGGTCAATTCCGTTCATCAATGGACGAGATTGCTGTAGTTCGTCGTTTGTTGCTTGGTAGAGTACCAGCGCAGTAAAGCGTTCCGTGCGAAAGGCCCGTAAGTACGCGCTGTTGAGCAATTCGAAGCAAACGAAGTCAACGTCGCGGGCCAGAGTTTGGCGCCGACATAATTCGACGTCGGCCGGGTAAACATCGAGTTCGTCGTATTCGTCACGAAAGGCCTTCAGCGCCTGGTCAACGACGAGTTCCGGGTCTGGGCCGTCGAAAAAAATATTCAACGACCAAAAAGACGTCTCCGGGCTGGAAGCGGTGATCGAGACGCCGCTTTCGTTCGGTTGCTCGCTTAATTCCCAGAAACCCGGGTAGCGAAACCGAAATCCGTGCGCCTCATAAATTTCGTACATCAGAGTTTTACCGCCGATTTTCCTGACAGATTTCCTTCAGATTTCATAAGCCATCGGCGAGGGGTTGAGACAAGTCGCCAGATGAGGTATTCTAAGGGTATTTAACGGTAGCGACGCGAAAAACTCAAGGTCGATCTTTGCGAGCAGGACGACGGTCGCTAGCGTCGCCGTCAGGAAGGCAAACCGCATCGGACGCAGGTTTATCGGCGTTTTGGCAACTTTGCCCGGTCGAATCAGGCCGGGAGTACAGTGAGGTATTCAACATGACGACTTCCAGAGCAGAAGAGGTTGCGGAAGTCCTTTGGGAGCTTAAACGCGCAGACAAAGTGGCTACGTTCACCGCCATTGCGGGGCGTGCCGGCTTCAGCGCCGGGGCAAACGGCAGGACATTGATGACCTGCCTGAAAACTGTGCGGCGGGATTGGCCGCACCTGCAATGGTGGCGGGCCATCAAAGACGACGGCCTGGTCGACAAAGATTCCGAGCACGAAGCCAAACTTCGTGAATCGGGTTTCGACATTGAAGAGTCCGGCGAGAATGTCACGCTTTCGGCCTTTGAAGAGCATGTGATGAGTTGGGACGAAGGAAGCCAGGACGAGCTGGCGGAAGAATCCGCAGCGGCCGACGGCGGTTCCCAATGATCTGGGTCACGACCACCAGCTATCGACCAGTTGCCGCTAACCGGCGCGAGAAGAATTCCCGCAGCGCCGCCGCCGTGTGACTGCCGTTGATTTTTGCGACGTTTTCCGGTGTCCCTTCGGCGACAACGGTGCCGCCGTCTGCGCCGCCCCCTGGTCCGAGGTCGATCACCCAGTCGGCCGCGGCAATGACGTCGAGTTGGTGTTCGATCACCACGACGCTGTTTCCGAGGTCCACCAACCGCTCCAGCAAAGCGACCAGCTTCGCGATGTCGTGCGGATGCAGACCGGTGGTCGGTTCATCCAGCACGAACAACGTCCGAGTGTCTCCGGTGCGACTTAATTCAGCGGCGAGTTTCACGCGCTGGGCCTCCCCGCCAGACAACGTCAACGAAGACTGGCCCAGACAGAGGTAACCCAGCCCCACCTCGCACAACGTTTCGAGCCACGCGCGCAGCTTGGGGAAGTTTTCAAAAAACCGTGCGGCTTCGTCGATCCGCATTCTCAGCACGTCGGCCACGCTGCGTGCGGCAAATCGGACCGCCAGCGTTTGCCGGTTGAAGCGATCGCCCTTGCAGTCGGGACAGGCGACGTGCATGTCGGGCATGAACTGCATTTCGATGCGTTTGCTGCCCTGTCCATGACACGTCTCACAGCGGCCGTCGCGGGAGTTAAAACTGAACCGCCGAGTCGTGTACCCTCGGATTCGGGCCTCGCGTGTCTGCGCAAAAACTTTGCGGACCTCAGTCCAAATTCCGGTATACGTGGCAGGATTCGATCGGCCGGTTCGACCGATGGGCCTTTGATCGATTTCGACCACCCGGCTGATCTCTCCAGCACCGTCCAGTCGATCATAGGGACCGGTGACACCATGATCGCCGGAGAGCGCCTGTTTCAAGGCCGGCAAAACGGTCTCGACCAGCAGCGAACTTTTGCCAGAACCGCTGACCCCGGTCGCACAGGTGAAGACTCCCAGCGGCAGATCGACAGTGATTTTTTTCAGATTATGGAGATGTGCGCCACGGATGGTCAGCATGTGTGAGCGATCGACCGGCCGCCGCTGTGTGCATTTCGGCAGCCCCGCTTCGCCGCGAAGAAAGCGGGCCGTTGCCGATTCGGACTGCTCAGCCACCTCGTGCGGGCGGCCGGCTGCGACAATCTGTCCGCCCTCTTTCCCGGCCCCCGGACCGAGATCGATGAGATAATCGGCCCGTCTCATCATCTCGGCGTCATGTTCGACGACGACCAGGCTGTTACCCAGATTGCGCAGTTGCTTGAGTACGTCGATCAAGCGGGCGGTGTCGTGTGGATGCAGGCCGATCGTCGGCTCGTCGAGCACGTAACAGACACCCGTCAGGCCCGATCCGAGACAGGCTGCCAGCCGCGCCCGTTGAAACTCGCCGCCCGAGAGAGTTCGTGTGGGCCGATCAAGCGAGACGTAGTCCAGGCCGACTTTTTGTAAAAAATTCAGCCGAGTCACAACGTCCGGAATCGTTCTCTCGGCGGCGGCGCGACCTGCGGCAGAGAACACGGTCTTCTCGTCGCTCGATTTGAGATACACGTCCAGTCGAGCAAAAAATGCTGCCGCATCGCTGATGGAGAGTGCGGTGAGTTCGTAAATCGGTGTGCCGGCCAGCTTCACTGCGCGGGCAAACGGGTTCAGCCGAGCCCCGGCACATGCGGGACAGACCGGACGGCTGAAGACTGTGGCGTTGGTATCAGCAAGTTTGTTCCGAGCGTCCTCGGCCCTCGAATCGGTTACGATTCCCAGCCCGTCACACTCGGGGCAGGCGCCGTACGGACTATTGAAGCTGAACGAGCGCGGTTCGAGTTCGGGAAAGCTGAGATCGCAGTCGGGACATGCGAATTTCTCGCTGAAAAGTCGATCGTGCCAGACGTCGGCCTCGAAGTGACTGACCAGGCAGATTCCCTCGCCGTGCGCCATGGCTAGCGTCACCGATTCGGTTAGTCTCGAACGAATCCCATCCTTGATGATGATACGGTCGACGACGACCTCGATGTCGTGTAATTTTCCGCGACTCAACTGTGGCGGATCGGCGGCATCGACAACTTGGCCGTCCACACGTGCCCGCACGAAACCTTCTTGACAGATTTTCTCAAAAACCGCCCGGTGCATTCCTCGGCGTCCGCGGACCAGCGGCGCCAGAATCATGACTTTTTTCCGCTCTTGCAGCGCGAGAATCTGATCAACGACTGCCCGCGTTGTCTGCCGCGAAACAACCCGGCCGCACTCCCAGCAGTGCACCTGTCCGGCCCGCGCGTACAGCAGTCGCAGATAATCGTAAATCTCCGTCGTGGTTGCCAACGTACTTCGAGGCCCAGCGGATCCGGCCCGCTGACCGATGCTGATGGTCGGGGGCAGCCCTTCGATCAGATCGACGTCGGGCCGTTCCAACTGGTCAAGAAATTGACGTGTGTAGGTCGAAAGGCTTTCCAGATAGCGTCTCTGCCCTTCGGCAAACAGAGTGTCGAACGCCAGCGAACTCTTTCCACTGCCGCTGACTCCGGTCAGCACAACGATGGCATCCCGCGGAATATCAACGTCGAGGTTGCGCAGATTATGGACGCGAGCTCCCCGAATTCGAATAGCGTTGTCGCTGAAAAAAGCAACGTTTGTCATCGGGAAGTCGAATTCTCGATGTGCCGGAAGCAGAGGCCGAAACTCGAAGCGGGCGCCGGCAGGCTACGTTTCGCGCAGCATTGTGAATGATTCAGCGGTTGAACCGGTTGGCGGCTTTCAGTTCCGCTCCGGTTCTCCGCCCGAGAGGCGCAGCCGCAGGTACGAGGCGCGGGCCACATTGCGTTCTGCCGATTCGAGATGCTCCTTCCGCAGTTTCTGTAGATGCGCCGGCTGCGTGTGGATGAACAGTTCGTTGATCGTAGGAATCTCCAGATCATCAATCAGTCCGAGGTTGATCCCCATCCGCACACTCGAGAGCAACAGCATTGTTTCCTCAGAGCTGATGGTCTGCGCGTTCTTGAGGATGCCGTAGGCGCGGGAGACCTTATCGTGCAGGCTGTCGCGGTTTTCCTTGACCAGCGCGTCGCGGACCCGCCTTTCGTAGGCCACGATGTTGCTGACGACATCCTTGAGGTTTTCGATGAGTTGCTGTTCGCTCTTGCCGAGTGTGACCTGGTTTGAGATCTGGTAAAAATCGCCCATGGCTTGGCTACCTTCGCCGTACAAACCGCGGACAGCCAGGTTGATCTTGTGCAGCGCCTGAAAGACCTGCTGGATTTCCTTGGTGATGACCAGCGCCGGCAGATGCATCATCACGCTGACCCGGATGCCGGTCCCGACGTTCGTCGGACACGCCGTCAGGTAGCCCAATTCTTCGCTGAAGGCGTAAGTCACGTGCTCTTCAATGGAATCGTCGATGCGATCGATTTCAGCCCAGCATTCGTCGAGGGCAAAGCCGCTGCGCAGCACTTGAATCCGCAGGTGGTCTTCCTCATTGACCATCAGGCTGACGTTTTCCTCGTCGCCGAATCCGACACCTCGCGAGCCATGGCTTTCCGCGTGCTCGCGGCTGATGAGCTGCCGTTCCACCAGGAATTGCCGGTCGAGGGTTGCCAGCGTGCTGACGTCAACGTAATTCAACGCGGTGTTGAACTTTAGGTGCTCAACCTTCTCGCGCAACAGATCTTCGATATCGGACCGGACGACATCGTCGGCACGGTTCGGAAAAGGAAACTGGGCCAGGTTACGAGCCAAGCGGATGCGGCTGGAAACAACAATGTCCGAATCGGGACCAGTGCCCCGCAACCACTCGCCACTGGTGGTGGTGAGAGCATCGAGATCCACGGTTCACCTCCTCGAAGGGCCTCAACCCGGTTGTCTATGCTCGTCAATAACGACCGACTTCTACCGACAGCTTCACCGAACCTCCGCCCGCCCCTGGTGTTTGGTCGCTACTTCCAGAAGGCGCGAACAGCCAACGCTTAGCGCCTTTTCAACGAAATTCTATGCAAGATGGTCGCGAAAACCGCCCAGAGGGAGTGAGGGAGCATTGAAACGTGTTTCCTAGGCAGTGTTTCTCCCCCTCTCTTCAGTTCCTCGTCTCTCCCTCTCCTCAATCAATGATTCCATGGCGATTTTTTAAATGCCTCTTGTCACGACGCGACCCGGAAGACAAGTTATCTGGGCTACCCCAATATGTCGCTTGTTTCCTGGGTGTTGCCTTATTCTGAACTCGGTGCTTCCGTTATCAGCTCATCTTCCAGCGTCTGGATTTCGTCGCGGAGCAGGGCGGCCTCTTCATAATCTTCCTTCTCCACGGCTTCTCGCAAACTGCTGCGCAGCTTGATGAGACGGTACTGCCGCCGACTGGCGTTCGGAGCGCGCTTGGGCAGCTTGCCGGTATGCTGAGTCTCGCCGTGAATGTTTTCCAGCAACGGCAGGAGTTCTGCATGAAAGGCCGTGTAATCGTGAGGACAACCCAGCCGTCCCTGGCTGCGAAATTCACGGAACGAGATTCCACAATTCGGACAGAGCAGTTTATCGAGTTCTTCCAATTCGCGGTCGCCGGCAGCGGCTTTGATTTTGCTGGAGAGGTCGTCCGCTTCGTCAGTCGATGGTTGGTTTTGCGGGCTGGTCAGGTATTCGTGGGCGCAAGACTCGCAGAAGTGCAATTCCTCGACCACACCCTCACGAATCTCTGTGATGTGCAAGGTCGAAGGTTTGGAACAACGGCTGCACTTCTTCATAAGACTGCTTCATAGGACTGCATATTACCGCGCCAACGAATAAAATTGGCAACACATCTGCTGTGAAGTCGTTTCAAAACCGGGAGAGCGAGTCTCCCAAACAAGCTGCATTACGAAGTTTTAAAATCGCTTCGTGTCAAATCTGTCACTGCGGCTCGAACAAATCTGAGAGTCCCCAACGATTTGGCAGCTAAATTCTAGCGTTCATCAAACTGCTGTCAAGCGACCCGTTGAGGTCGCTTTGCGACGTAACGGCAAGCCGTTATTATGGATGGGGCAATAATTGCTAGTATGTTCTGCGACGGGTCCACCAAAAGCAGCCTGCTTTTCGAACATCCCGCACCGATTGGGTCATATGTTCGGTCGTGTGGGACCGGCTTCAGGACGATCGATTTGTATTTGCGGCGCAGCCTGCGACAACAACCGCTCTGTGTGGATTCCCATGAAATATCTCCCCAATTTCGATCAGTTTTGTCGGCTTGCAAAAGACAGCGACCTTGTGCCGATCTATCGGCAACTCGTCGCTGACACATTGACGCCCGTCAGCGCCTACTGCCGGATCCGCTGGGGGCCCTGCTCGTTTCTCTTCGAAAGCGTCATTGGGGGAGAAAAGATTGGCCGGTACAGCTTTCTCGGTTCCGATCCATTTTTGCAGTTGGAAGCGTTCGGCCACGAGGTCGTCGTCACCGAGGGAGAGAAGAAGCAGCGTTTTCACGCGGACGACCCGCTGGACGAACTGGCCAGCCGGTTGCAGCAGTATCGGGCCGTTCATTTGCCCGGTTTACCGAGGTTTTTGGGAGGCGCCGTGGGTTATGCCAGCTACGACGTCGTCCGCTATACCGAACATCTGCCCGACGCTCCCCAGGACGACCGGAACTTGCCGGACTTGTCGTTCGCGTTTTACGATCGGATGGTCATTTTCGATCAGATCAACAAAACCGTGCAGATCGTGGCCCACGCCAGGACAACAGAAACCGATTTACGTCAGGAGTACGACCGCGCTTGCAGCCGTGTCGATGAGATCTGCCGTCAACTTCAACGGGGGGCTTCCGATCTGCAACTGACCGACATTTCAGTCGTCGGCGAGGCAGCCTGCCACTGGCAATCGAACTTCACCCAGCAGCAGTATGAAACGGCTATCGAGAAGTGCCTGGAATACATTCGCGCGGGCGACATCTTTCAGGTCGTGATCAGCCAGCGGCTGCAGCGGGAAACGCAGGCGCGGCCGATCGACATCTATCGCGCTCTGCGGGTCATCAATCCCAGCCCGTTCATGTTTCTGTTGAGAACGCCGGCTGTGAATCTTGTCGGCAGCTCTCCTGAGATTATGGTCCGCGTGGAAGAGGGCAAGGCGACGGTCCGTCCATTGGCCGGCACTCGCCGCCGGGGAGACACCGACGAACAAGACCAGGCGCTGGCCGAAGAGCTGCTGGCCGACCCTAAGGAACGGGCCGAGCACGTTATGTTGATCGATTTGGCCCGCAACGACGTCGGCCGGGTGGCGGAATACGGCAGCGTTGAGCTGAGCGACGTGATGGTCGTTGAACGCTACAGTCACGTGATGCACATCACCTCGAACGTCGCCGGGCAACTCAGAGAGGGAACGACTGCGCTGGACGCTCTGCGAGCGGCGCTGCCGGCGGGGACCGTGTCCGGAGCACCCAAGGTGCGCGCCATGGAGATTGTTGACGAACTGGAACCGCACCGTCGGGGTCCATATGCCGGTGCCGTTGGTTACATCGACTTCACCGGAAATATGGACACCTGTATTGCACTACGAACGCTGGTCATGCAAGGACAGACGGTCTACGTTCAAGCGGGCGCTGGCATCGTCGCCGACAGTGTTCCGTCGGCCGAGTTTCAGGAAACGCTGAACAAAGCCCAGGGCTTGCAAAAAGCGATCGAAGTTGCCGAGCAGCAGCTTTAGCGCCTGTTCAGATAAATTCTGCACAAAATGATCACGAAAACCGTCGTGGACACCAAGAAATGTTCGCATCAGAGGGAGGAGAGAGTATGTTTTTCTCCCCACATTTCCATCTCCCCATCTCTCCTTCTCCCCCTCTCCCTCAAGTGACAGCACTTCGCCGTCAAAAGTGATCGGATGCCCAAAGAATCACTTCTTGATACGGAAATAAAATGT
>Ga0310123_10002955_pt1 | contig 13360 bp, 7 predicted proteins | sample CB6_AW_1057_MG_FD_203505 | JGI IMG/M metagenome (GOLD analysis project Ga0310123, IMG submission 203505) | Marine microbial communities from Western Arctic Ocean, Canada - CB6_AW_1057 | ecosystem: Environmental > Aquatic > Marine > Oceanic | place: Canada: Western Arctic Ocean | collected... | reverse complement strand
TCGTCCGCTCGATTGTTGGCCTGACCACACGTCTCCGTTCTTGTCCACCTTCGTCGAGTAGGCGTGAAAGTACGGGGTCGGGGGGTCATACTGCGTTACGGCGTTGGTTGTCGGGTTATACCTCGTCAGCTTCCGCATTCCACCCCAGACGCTCCCATCGGGGGCAAAGGATCCGCGGCCTCTGCTTCCAGGAACCTCGACCGGGATCTCCCGCACTTCACCGCTCCGGATGTCAAGCCACACGACCCAGCCCCCGCTCGATCCGCCGAAGAAGTTTCCATCCGGACTGACGAAGTTACCATAGGTATTGTTCACATGTTGCAACTCGTATTCGTCATCTGGCCTAGCGATGCCGTTTGGGCTGTCCATCATCGTTCTCGTATCCCACCGCAAGATCTTGCCCTGGTGGGTCCGCCAGATTGAGAGACCGTCGGGGGAAAGCGTGTGATTGCCCTGTCCACCTGTGAACACGTGTTGGACCTCACCGGTGCGGGGATCTAATACGCCAACGTTCCGTGCCCAGGCTTGGGTGAACCAGACGCGCCCGGTGTTTTCATCGAACTCCAACCAGTGCGTTCCCGGATGGACCCCAAGGGGGTTATTGGGATCCCTATGCTGCTGAATAGGCTCCGAGGAATCTTTAGACAAGAAAGCTTGATAGAATCTATCCTGTGGATCGTCATAGGCCGGGTAGCGGGGCTCTGGAAGGCGATATTGAGTCACCTCGCCGGTGTTCGGGTCCAGCCTCCCGATAAGCGGACTCCGATTGGTGTTGAACCAGATATTCCCCTCCGTGTCACCGGAGACGTCATGTATATTGACCAGCGCCCAAGGCAACTCATACTCTGTAATGATTGCCCGTGTGGCCAGCCCTTTCGGGCGATTGAACGGCACGATCAGCGGCACCTCCGAATCAAGCCCCCGGACGCTTGCCAGCCACTCCGCTAGCATCTCCCCATTTTCGGTGAGTTCCGTGTAATCCCGCCCAGACGAGCCCACCAGAATCCGCTGGCTGTAGTTGCTCATGCGGTGGAGGATCAGACGCCAGCTCCGTTCGTCGAACCTGCGGGTGAACGGACGTGCGCTCCCATGGCATCCCGTCGAGCAGCTGTTGACCAGCGTCCGCTTCACCTGATGGCTGCCCTCCATGTTGAAGAGCCACTCCGCTCCGGTGAGCTGATCCAGCAGGTCCTTATCGGGAGGAAGGAACTCGTTATCCGATCTCCGCTCCACGAAAATGTCAGGCAGCCGCGTCGCGCCGTCGATGTGGACCGAGTCTTTCTGGTACTGGTGAAAATGAAGCGGCCGAGGGATACGCAACACGTAGTCCCCACTCGGGAGCTCGGGAAACTCGAATTCACCGATCTCGCTGGTGTACACCGTAGTCCGAATGGCCGTCTCGTGTGAGATTAGCTGCACCATGAGACCATCCACCGGCTGATCCATAATGCCCCGGACGCTCATCTTCACTACGCCATTCGGGCCCCCAACAAGGTCGCTCGCCGCAGCCTCTGACCCACCGCTGGCCTGCTGAACGTTGGCCGTCTCTGGCTGCGACCACCCGGAGACCGCCCATCCCAAGACGGCGGCAACACACAGTGGGCTGACCCAAATTAGACGTCGCATGAAACCCCCCCTACACCAGTTAGAACAATCTTACGTGTGAATACTCATTTAACATGCATCATCCGCCGGATGCAAGTGATGGATGTGTAGTGGAACACACAAACTACCACGACGTTCGACGTTGTTCAGCCCGGCCACCGTGCCTGCCACCGCTCCCTCATCCCATCGCGGTCGATCTTCTGCCCACGTAGGTAGACCATGTCGATCTGCCTTGTGTTCGCGATGTCGTCAAGTGGATTCGCGTCCAGAACGATGAAATCTGCGCTCCGACCTGCTTCTATCATCCCGATGTCATCGCGCCCTAAGGCCATTGCTCCGTTATGTGTTGCAAAGACAATCGCATCGTGCGGTGTGAAGCCCATCGTTATCCAGTTCTCGAACTTGAGTTGCTCGTACCACCCGAACCCGCGACCGGCCGATCCGTTGTCGCTTCCATAAACCATAATCATACCCGCACCGATGAGCTGCCTCGCAACGTCTCCCGTCCTCATGGAGCTCTCGCGGGCATTCCTGACGGCCTCCGCGGTCCTCGGTCCCCCCCCGTCTCCGTCCCGGCCCTGCAGAGCCCGAACCTGGTCTGGAGAAAGCATCTCATACAGAACAGGATCCTCCCACGCCTCGTTGCCCAAGGCAGTAGTGTTACCGGGGTCCGTGAACCAGATCGGCCTGTCGCTCCTGGCTACCAGATCCCGCACGATCCCGAGTAGTTCCTCGTCCGGCACGTCCCCGCTCCGAATCGGAATATGAACTGCCCCCACCATGCCCGCCCGGTATAGTTCCTTCGCATCCGCCAGTTTGACAGTATGGGCCGCAACTGGAACCCCCAACTGGGTTGCTTCATCGATCACTGCTCGGTAAAGGGGCGGCGTCAGTGTCTCCACACGTCCGCCTCGATCATCCACCCAGATCTTTATCCATGGAAGCTCGATATTCCTCGATGTAAATGAGCTGACATAGTCTCGAACTGCCCTTCGGGCCTCTCCCTCCGTCGCTACCGGGTACATAACATCGTTCCGGGAGGGGTGACCGCCGGCTCCCCCGCCCGGGAAGGCGATCGCCGTACCAGTCGTGAAAAACTGAGCTGCATTCGGGATAATGTCTCCGTGCAGCTGCAACGGTACATCCCCCCACGGATAGCGCCCCCCCACCGGTGGCACGTCTACCTCCGAGCGTGGAGTCTGGTATACCTCGATATGATCCCCGGGGAAAACCTCGCGCTCCATCACATCGGCGATGCTGACCACTGTGCTGAACCCCATGTATGCGAGTCGCTCCAGCTGCTCGATGCAGTTCTCTCGGTTGAAGTTCGCTTTGGAGGTCGTCCCCTCGACCACATCCTCAAAACAGAGGTGCCCGTGTAGGTCGACCTTTGCCGGCATCACGGTCTTACCGCTCAGATCCACGTGAGTTGCCTCCTCTGGGACCTGCACTTCACCCTGCTGACCTGCCAGCGTGAACCGGCCGTTCTCCACCACGAACACGGAGCTCTCGATGGCCGCGCTGCCGTCGCCTGGGATCAGCCGGGCCCCCTCGAAGACCATCACCCCAGTCCCTGTGTCGCCCTGCAAGACTTCGGCTCCGCTCTCGGTCTCCGAAGCACACGACGCAGCCAACAGCGCCCATCCCACAAAGAGCACAAACACACCACCAGATTTCCAACATCGCATTGGAGCCTCTCCTAAAAATGAGACAGATCGGCCTGTTCGCGCTAATCTCACAGCGCTCTTTCCGCTAAGACCGGCCCGACGTCTGCGCCGTAAGACTGAACGGACTGCCGTTGTCACCTGGTCGAGCGCCTACGGTTGCCGGATCCCCGGTCACGGCTATCGACTAACCGAGTTGGCTGGTGCTGCCGCACCCGATTCGGTGAGCTTGGCAACCAGATTCCAGCCGATTGAGCGATCGAAGACATAGGCGGAGCCGGAGGCTGAGCCGCTGTCGTCGTCAAGCCGAGCACCAGCAACTGCCAGATCGCCACTGATCGCTACCGAGTAACCAAATTCGTCGCCCGTGCCCGCGTCGGAAGCAGTAAGCTTGGCGATCTGATCCCAGCCTGTGGAGCCATCGAAGAGGTAGGCGGAGCCGGAGGCCGAGCCAACGTCGTCGTTATCCCAAGCACCAACGAGCGCCACATCGTCACCAATCGCTACCGAGTAACCAAATTCGTCGCCCCTGCCCGCGTCGGAGGCGGTGAGCTGGGCGATCTGGTCCCAGCCTGTGGAGCCATCGAAGAGGTAGGCGGAGCCGGAGTCGGGACCGCCGCCGTCGTCCAATGGGGCGCCAACGATCGCCAGATCACCGTTGATCGCCACCGAGGTGCCGAATCGGTCGACTGCCGCAGCGTCGGAAGCGGTGAGCTTGGCGATCTGACTCCAGCCTGTGGAGCCATCGAAGAGGTAGGCGGAGCCGGAGTCGGGACCATCGTCGCGGTCACCCGGAGCACCGACGATCGCCAGATCGCCGCTGATCGCCACCGAGGTGCCGAACTGGTCGTTCGCCGCAGCGTCGGAAGCGGTGAGTTTGGTGACCTGATCCCAGCCTGTGGAGCCATCGAAAACGTAGCCGGCGCCGGAGGCGGAGCCGCCATCGCGCTCAAGCCGAGCACCGACGACTGCCAGATTGCCATTGATCGCTACCGAGTAACCAAATTCGTCGCCCCTCTCAGCGTCAGAAGCGGTGAGCTTGGCGATCTGACTCCAGCCAGTTGAGCGATCGAATATGTAAGCGGATCCGGAAGCCGAGCCGTCGTCGTCGTTGCCCCAAGCGCCAACGATCGCCAAATCGCCGCTGATCGCTACCGAATAGCCGAATTGGTCGCCTGCGGCTTCGTCCAAGGCGATCAGCTTGGCCAGCTGACGCCAACTGTCCGAGCCATCGAACACATATGCGGAGCCCGAATCCAAACCGCTATCATCATCAAATGGAGCACCAACGATTGCCCGACCGGCGCTGGTCGCTAGGGAGTAGCCGAATTGGGTGTTCGAGGCTTGCTCGAAAACCCGTTGAATAGGTTCCGGATCTTGAGTAAGCCCCGGCGGGGCAGCGTAGCTGGCCGCAAACACTACCGATAGCCCAAGGATGCTTACGAGGTATTTCTCTGGTCTCACCACTATGCCCCACCAAGGGGTTCGAGCCGCAAAGAGCTACGGCCTGACATATTTTCGCAGTGTGTGGGGAGCCACGTCCGCTGCGTACACGACGGTGTCCGTGGGGTCCGCCGCCACGCCTGAAGCACCGGAGATTCGGGTCTGGTCAGCCACAGCGAGGTCGGGGTCCGGAATGAAATACATGACCTCGCCGGTTCTGGCGCTCCCGACATAGATACCCCTCCTCGTACCCGGGTTAACTCTGGAGTTTGAATGTGAGTCGGTTACGTAGAGCATGTCGGTCGCCCTATTGATGGAGATCCCGCTCGGACGGCCAAACTGCGTCCACTCGTCGATGAAATTGCCGTCTCCGTCGAATATCTGGACTCGATTGTTACCACGGTCGGCGACGAATACTCTCCCCTGAGAATCGATGGCAATGGAATGGGGCGTGTCGAAGTTGCCGGGCTCCGATCCCGATGCTCCCCACGCCATTATGAAGCGACCTTCTCTAGAGAACTTTACCACACGGTTATTGGGCCCTTCCCCATCTGTGACGAAGATCTCTCCGTTTGGAGCGACAGCGACATCGCTTGGCCTATTGAACGTGTCGGTGCCCTCACCCGTTACACCGGGGGTGCCCAGCGTCATCAGGACTTCACCTTCCGGACTGAACTTCAAGACGACGGCGCCCATTTGGCCAGGAGCAACCAGGACATCGGCGACCCAGATGTTCCCTTCGTGGTCCACAGCGAATCCGTGAGGCCGGCCCACCAATCCCACACCGAAACTAGTCAGGAACTCCCCTGACGGCGCAAATTTCATGATCGGTGGGTTAGAGGCCCACGGCCCCAGACAATCGGCGTTTATGCCGTCGGAGTGGCCGGGAACCACCCGAGGATCTCCAAGCACCGCCTTAAAGCATCGATGCAGCACCCAGACATTGCCTTGGGGATCGATATCGACCCCGATCAACTCCCCCCATTCTCCGCCATTCATGTCGGGTGGGGGCTCCGGTGCCTCGACTTGGCGATAGGGGTTGGATTGGGCTGCGGCAGGGATCGCGACTACCGCGATGGCCGTGATGGCCGCGATCGCGAAGCTAGCTCGAGTTACAGTCGACATGGCGTGCTCCCTTTCCTTCTGCTGAGGGTGTTCACCGCCTGACATATTTTCGTAACTGGTGCGGGGCCACGTCCGCCGCATACACGACGGTATCCGTGGCGTCCGCCGCGATACCCGATGCTCCGGTGATCCGGGTCCACTCCATATCTTCCAGGTCGGGATCCGGAATGAAATGCATGAGTTCGCCGGTTACGGCGCTCCCGATATAGATGCCCCTCCTCGCTCCTGGGGCACTTCTGGAGTTCGAAGTTGAATCGGTTACGTAAAGCATGTCGGTCGCCCTATTGATGGAGATCCCACTCGGACGGCCAAACTGCGTCCACTCGTCGATGAAGGTGCCGTCTCCGTCGAAGATCTGGACTCGGTCATTTCCGCGGTCGCCGACGAACACCCGCCCCTGAGAGTCGATGGCAATGGTGTGGGGCTGGTTGAAGTTGCCCGGCTCCGATCCCGTGTTTCCCCACGACAGGATGAAATCACCTTCGCTTGAAAACTTCACCACGCGATTGTTTTGGCCATGACCGTCGGTCACGAATATCTCTCCACTTGGAGCGACAGCAACATCGGTCGGACGATCGAAGGTGTCGACACCATCCCCCGCCATACCCACCTTGCCAAGCGTCAGCAGCAGTTCACCGTCTGGACTAAACTTGTAGACCACATGGCCCACTCCGGGCGCCGACGTGTAAGAATTGTCGTCCACTGCCCATACGTTTCCTTCGTGGTCTACCGCGAGGCCGTGAGGCCTACCGAACACCCCTTCTCCAAAGCTCGTCAGGAACTCGCCCGAAGGAGAAAACTTCATGATCGCTGGGTGAGCGGCCCACGGTCCTAAGCAGTTGGCGCTCTGGCCGTCGGAGTCGCCGGGAACTATCCGAGGATGTCCAAGCACCGTCTTAAAGCATCGATGCAGCACCCAGACATTGCCTTGGGGATCGACATCGACCCCGATCAACTCCCCCCATTCTCCGCCATTCATGTGAGCCGGGGGCTCCGGTCCTTCGACTTGGCGATAGGGATTGGATTGGGCTGCGGCAGGAATCGCGACCGCCGTGATGGCCGTGACGACCGCTATCGCGAAGCTAGCTTGAATTACAGTCGACATGGCGCGCTCTCCTTCGGTGCGTTGCAAGGAATGAGACGATATGCCAGCTGATCGTTGCCCGCGGAATCCAGAAAGCCGGTGCGGATTCCTCCGCACCGGCCGGGGCTCACGCAGATGCTTTGCGATGGACTCAAGGTTGAGCCGTTAGTCAGTCCTGCGTCGCCAACATCGACGCGCCTGAACTCAGCTCGTCCCGCACGATCAATCCGCCCTTCATCACAAATTCGACCCGTTCCATCTCAGTGATGTCCGAAAGAGGGTCGCCGGAAACGCCGATAATATCGGCCACCATACCCGGTTCCATCGCCCCCATGTGGTCGTCCCAATCGTAATTTAGCAGCTCGGCGGCCACGGTCATGGCCGTCTGCAGAGCCTCCGCTTCAGACATCCCCCAATCCACGAGTATCTTGAATTGGCCTGCCTGCTTCCCATGCGGAATCCCCGCCCCTACCGCACCGCTTCCAAACGGAAACTCCACACCGGCTGCACGCAGTCTCCTGAACGCCGCTTCCTGCAGTTTGAGGCGACTGTTCCGACCTCCGGTCTGTGCAAGGTCGCCCGGTTCCAGCCTGACGAGGTCATCAAGGGTAGGCACCAGCACCGGAAAACCCATATCCTGGAACGCCTGGAAGGATTCGTCATCAAGGTCCTCGGCATGAGTTGTCGCGTCCACCCCTGCCCTGATGCAGCTCTCCAGGCCCTCTCCTCCGTAGGCGTGGCAGACGACTTTCATGCCCAACCGGTGCGACTCATCGACAATCGCATCGACTTCCTCGAACGACATGGATGGCGTGTAGAGCATGGTCCCATCCGGATTCCAGTGATTTTGTCGTCCTACGAAGTCCTGTGTGGTGTATATCTTGACCCAGTCCGTGCCATTGAGCTTCGACTCGCGTACGGCTGCGCGAGCCAGCCACGGCCCGTTTATGTTCTTCTGTTCGGTAAAGTTTGTTCGAAAGCCAGGAGATTGAGCCGTGTACGCGCCACCAGCCCTCTGATTTAGTGACTGCCCGGTCACCTGCATTCGTGGGCCCTGGATGATACCGGCGCTGATCGCGTCCCGCATATCGACATCGCCATAACCGCCACGCGTGTCCACGTTCATGACGGTTGTGAAGCCCGCGTTCAGGTTCTTCAGACCGTTTGCTACCGCTTGGAATGCACGCTGCGCCTGCGTACCACCGCGAGGGAATACGTGGACGTGGGTGTCGATCATGCCTGGGAGCACAGTCGCGTCACTCAAATCGATTACTGTCGCGCCCCCAGGGATGTCTACGTCAGGGCCAACAGCCTCGATCCGCCCCCCCCTGATCAGGACCACCTGATCAGTCAACATTGTACCGGACCTGGCTTCGAATAGGCGGCCTGCAAGGACGGCTACCACTTGGTCCGGTGGCGTCAGGTGCTCGGACCAGTATTCGTTTTGGGTCCCCCGGCCAGCCCGGCCAGAACCTACTGACCCGACATCGGGGGGAAGGCCCAATTGCGCACTCAGATCAGTGCCGGACAATCCGATCGCCGTGGGCAACGTCTGAGCGGCAAAGGCCAGAGCGACAGCCACGAACACGGTCAGGACCGTGCTAGTGATTCGGCCAACCACTTCTTTACCGTCATGCGTGGACATGATCGTCTCCTCAGGTTCGGTAGAATCTCCGCTCGTCTCAAACAACAGCTACAGAAGTCCGGCCCGTCAAATGGCTTCTATTTCGGCCTCGTGCAGGGGGATGCACGTCAGAGGTCCGTACGTCCGCCCGTGCGGGTCGTTACCCGTCTCCCAGGCCTCGCTGTAACGCAGCTTGTCGCCGATCCGGTGGCCCTGCAGAAAGAGCTCCCGTCGGCGCTCCTCAATCACCAAGGCTTTTATCTCGGCAGCAGTAGTGCCGCCGGTGTACGCCGGCAGGCCGGCGTGCGAGTCGGAAACATGGTCAAGCTCACTGACCGTCGCACGAAGGTTGTTGATGATGGTCACAGCCGCCGCACCCCCCGCCGCTTCCGCGGCCATTAGCTGAGCTTCGCGCCCGGTCCCTATCGGCATGGGCGACGCGTTGGTCGCGTACTTCAGCTGCCGATACATCGGGAATGATCCGAGAAAGACGAGGCCGTCCTCAACCGACGGCGTCCGCGGATCCGACACTCCCCCTACCTCCAAGTCGTGGAAGCTGCTGTGAACCGAGAGACTGCTGCCGTTGTTTTTGACACTCCGGGTGACCAGCGTGTTCGTGCGGCGGTAGGGGGTCGCATCGAAGGTCGCATTGTAGACGAAGTCATTGGGAACTGCGTTGGCATCCGCCAGCGTGGCCCCCATGTCACCAAGATTAAGATTCGTCCTGGCACGCCCCACGAGAGCCAGCTTCCCAATCGCGTCGCCATCCGACCCCGCGCTACTGGCCAAGCTTGCCGCCTCGCTGAATTTGGTCTTCGCAATTGACCATGTCTGGTCGCGGCTCAGGGGGGGTACCTGACCGTCAACGGTTACTTGGCAGTACGCCTCCCCGAGCAGCAGATAGCTGTACGCCTCGAACACGCGCGCCTTGGCCAACAGGAAGTCTTTTTTAGCGGGTGCCGTCTCAAAACCTTCAATAAGCTCCCTGGCGACCACAGCCTGCTGCCGTGCGGTGTGGAGCGGGAGGTACGTCGCCATTGTAGTGCAAGCCGTTGCCCGTGTCTGTTGTCCGAGATCGACCAGACGTTGCAGACGTAGCCCGTAAACAATCTCGTTATTGGTTGCGCCCCCATACCAAAACTCGTCTGTCCACGTGGAGGTTGCCCACACGTAGCTGCCAAAGGCGCACTCGAAATCAGTTTGTACACCCAATACCAGAGTTTCGGCGAGCGCCGCAGCGTTCAGATCGTCTGCGACCAAGAAGCCCGGAACCTCAACCTCCAAAAGATTGTCCAACGAGTCACAACCGATCGTCATAACGATCGGGAACAGACACAATCCTATGAGCAGGACCCGATGCGGAAGGCGTTTCTGAGCCTGCCTCGCATGGGCTCCGGTTACTCTAGTTTGATCATTCATTTTTTTCTCTCTCCTTGCGTTCGTGATTTCAGACTGGATTTAGAAGGTCACATTCAGTCTGACAGTCAGATCACTAATCGGAGGCATCCCGCCTTGGGTCTCCCCCTGAATATCAAACCCAGCTGTGTTGAACTCCGGGTCGACGGCTTTTAGGCCACAGTTTGTGTCAACGTCCACACGCGCCGTGCTCTGATCACGAGCAGCCAGGTTCGCGCTGCTGCAGCCGTGGGCCGTTTGCGACTCTTGCCACCACAGAAGTGCGACGTTGTGCATTCCCACGAGGATGCTTGCTCGTTGCGCGCCGAGTAGCCTAGCGGCAAGGGAGGTGGGCAACTCGTAGCGGAGAGAGAGCTCGCGCCATCTGGCGAATCCGTTGTCATGATGGACGTTCGGAGAGCGCGATAGAAGGGAATAGGCCATGAAGATCGGGTCGTCCTGCACCTGGATGGCCCTGGAACTGCGATTGTGCAGCGCGCCGAGTAAGTCGAAGGACCGCATGTTGCCGCCCCGAAGGTCGAAGCTGGAGAAGATTTGCCAGTTTTCGAACAGCGTCATCGATGACGACACATTGAAGGTGAAACTTGGCTCCGGCTGACCGTAGTAGACTCGCCCTGCCTCGCCACACGGAACGTCTGGGCCACCCATCATTTGCTTATTCGGACCCGCCCCGCCGTCACACAACCAAGTGTCTGTGTTTATAGGACCATAGTCCCCACTCTTAAATTCCGCGTAAGTGACCTTGACATCGTGGAAGCCAGCTACGGGGAATCCCTGTAAGTGACGCTGGCTTCTGGAACGGCCGACAGGAAGAACACTCTGTCCTCCCATGTCCACAATTTCATTTCCCATCGTCGCGAACGCGATATTGAGATCCCACCAGATGGGGTCTTGGTTCAGAACCTGTAGATTCAGGGCGGTCTCAGTGCCCCAGGCGTCAATCTGACCGATATTGAGGAGCTGAGTGCCGGGATAGCCCCTCGATTCGAGGACTGGGCGCGCGACGATCGCGTCCTTGGTCGTCCGCGTGTAGTAAGTGAATTGAAGCTGCGCTCGCTCATCCCAGAGGCCCATATCGAACCCGACTTCGATCTCCTCACCTCGTTCAGGCCCGAGGTCTGCGTTGCCGAGGCCAGTTGGTGAGAATGCTGGCTTTCCGCCCTCGGCAGTCACCGTTGAATAGAGCGTTTGGCCTGCAAAGAAGTCGGGCTGCTGTCCGGAGGCCCCCCATGCGCCTCTGAGCCGCATGCTCGAGACGAAGTCAGTCGACCAGAACGGTTCCTCGCTCAACACCCAGGTCGCGCTGACCTTCGGATAGGTTGCTACGTCAAAATCACTGCCGAATGCGCTGCTATCGTCTGCACGAACGGCGGCGGTCAGGAAGAGCCGGTTGTCCCAGTCGAACTGCTCCTGGACGTAGACTCCAAGCGAGGTGGTTTCGAGGAAACTCTCGTCGGCTTCCGTGACCGCGGCAGCGCCCACGGTGGTGAGAGCCCTTGTTGCGAAGTGCGAACCGTCGACCTCATACCTACGACTCGTCTGGTTGTAGTACTGTAGTCCGACTGACGTGATGCCGGTCAGCTGGCTGATCAAAGGAATGGTCACGCTGGAGCCGATATCTAGCGTCGTGATTGGGGATACCCTCATGTCGATGGTCTTCTCACCGTCTCGGCCCCGCCGTCCAAACTGCGGTCCGACATACTCCACCCCTTCTGGGTCTTTAAAGGTGATCTGGTCTTCCCGGTGGTTGCCTCGGTCAACTCCAAACACCACCCGGTTCGTGAGCCACGTGTTCGGCGAATGGTTCATCGTCACGCTCCACGTGGAGCGGTCCAAGGAGATCATGTTTTCCCTGCCTTTGACAGCTGCTTCCCACGCAAAATCCCGAAGTCCTCCGGTGGGTCCGTTATAATTGACGGAGCGGGAGGACGTCATGTTTCGCCAAACGTTAGTGGGATTCCGCGTCAGTGCCGAAAGGACCGACGCGCTCACGGAGAAGCTCAGCGTTTCGTCCAGTGCGGAAAAGAAAAGGTTCAGCCTTCCCGTTGTGCGCTCGTCCCAGTCCCTGTAAGTAACCCCATCAACATCGGATCGGTTGATCGATGCCAGGTATCGGAAGTTCGATGTGCCCCCCTGGACATTGACGTTGTACTTCTGGATCTGTCCGCTCTGGAACAGAGGTTGGCCCCAGTATTCGGCACGTGGCACGGACTTATCGAAGGTGTAGCAGAACAGGGTTCCCTGGTTTGGAACCTCTTCTAACCATCCGGTCGTCAGGGCATCCGACGGTATCGGGTCGCCCCGCGACTCGGGGAAGTAGCACACCGGAGTCATTCTATCGGCAACGTTGGGCATCCAGGATTGCCCGTATTCGGCCGATACCGTGAACACCGCCGGACCTTCGGTCCCACGTTTCGTGGTGATCTGGATCACCCCGTTCGACGCCTCGGTCCCATACAACGTGGATGCCGCCGGGCCTTTGAGGATCTCTATGCTCTCTATATCCTCGGGATTGATATCGTTCAGCCGCCCGACGCTCTCGTCACGCTGGGCGATGGTGGGGTCCGTATCCATTCGAATGCCGTCGATGTAGATGAGGGGGTCGCCGGCGATCGATAAACTCGACGATCCGCGGATGCGGATCTTTCCGCCACCACCTGCGGTCCCACTACCGACCTGCATTATCACGCCCGGCACCCTGGTTCCGATGGCCTCTTCGAAGTTCACCGAGGCCACCTCCGTCAGTGCAGTCATGTCCATCCGCTCGACGACGTTTCCGATGGCTCGCCGCTGCGTCCCCCCGGCCGTCCCGGTGACCACGATCTCATCGAGCGAGATCGCCTGGCGGGACATCTCGAAGTTCAGGTCCAGCGTCTGACCTGCGCCGATTGTCGCCGTTTGCTCCACGGTCCGATAACCGAGCCGCTCCACGCGCACGGTATGTTCGCCGGGCGGAACGTTCGCCAGTTGATACCGCCCGTTGACACCGGAGAGTCCTCCGATGTCCAATGCGGGAACATAAACCTGAGCAGCGCTGATGGGCTGGCCTGTCTCAACATCCATCACGTTCCCCGTCAGGCTAGACTGCTGGGCAGCAACGGCGGAGGAAGCACACCAGAGTGCCACCAGGACACTTCCTATTGAGAATAGTGATCGAATCATTGGGATCTTCCCTGTCTCTGTGGGGAACGTGACTCTTACTTTTTCGTCATTATGGTAACAGTGGTCCTTAGGATGGGGCCCGTAAACGAAGACGTCAAGGTGTGGGGGAATTTCCGTAAACAGCCGGTGGCTGGCGCTTTGTCTCCTGCTGAGCCAGGTTAGGAAGGAGTCTGTATCTACAGGTTGAAGTTTTCATCACTGAGCAATGGAGGTTCGAATGTCGAACGAACGCTACAA
>Ga0310123_10002953_pt1 | contig 13376 bp, 11 predicted proteins | sample CB6_AW_1057_MG_FD_203505 | JGI IMG/M metagenome (GOLD analysis project Ga0310123, IMG submission 203505) | Marine microbial communities from Western Arctic Ocean, Canada - CB6_AW_1057 | ecosystem: Environmental > Aquatic > Marine > Oceanic | place: Canada: Western Arctic Ocean | collected... | reverse complement strand
GAAAATGAGCACAATCCGGCGAAGTGCATTGCCGTCGCCGCCGAGCAACGCAACATCAACCAAACTTCGTGATAGAAAAGGTACGTAGAGTGCAAGGCCAGTGCTCAACAAGCTAAGCACAAAGACTAGCAGTAGTCGGCGCCAATACGGCACCACGTAGGCAAGCGCGCGTCGAAACTGGGGCTCTAACAAGGAAAGCGTCCGACGTCAGGCATCTGACGTCAGTCTGGCGGAAGTACAATCAAACTGGTCGTGGAATCAGCTTCGAGTTCAAGCGTTCGCAAGTATCGGAATGTACTAGCCTCGTGAATATCGATCGTCTGGCCAGCTTGCCACACATACAACAGTTGACCGTTCGAACTTGGTGTCAATTGCATTCTCGGCCGACCACGGTCAAAGATTTGCCGCGCACCGAGACGGCGATTCTCCAGGTCAAACGCCCAGAGCTCATAATGCCCGATTGGGGCCTCTTTGACGAAACCGTAGGCCTTCGTGCCGTCCGCCGTCATATTGAAACCGACTCCGGCTGCTGGGCCAAGCATGTAAAAATAGTCAACCTCTTTCTCGTTAAGATTGACGCGCGCTACGCCCATCTGCCGCCCATCCCGCACAGGCGAGGGCACCGTGAACAGACCAGTGTAGATCCCAAACTGTTGATTGAGGCCTCCACTGAAACCGAACCTCAACGACCCGAGTCCAGGTTCAAGCGGTTCCGAGAGGTCCCATCGGTCAACTTCAGTGAAATTAGCCGTTTCATAGATTACGACTTGGTCAACAAAAAGATACAGAAGTGCACCATCCGGCGAGATCAGCATGTTCAGCCGCTGTCGCTCTTGGTCATCCGGAAAAGGAATTGTTCGAATGACCTCATGAGTTGACAAGTCGTACTGCGACAGTTCATTTGGACCAATCTCAAACCGGTCGACGAGCTTTGTTAATGAGCGCGTCAGAAAAATAACGTATCGTTCCTGCGGATCCACGACGAAGCCTTCAATCCGAGTCCTCGTGCTTCCTCCACTCAGTGTAAACGTGTCTAGCGTCGAGCGGGACGCGATATCTATGATCTCGAAATGCTCCGCCGTCATGTCATTTAAGTAAAAATGCTGGCGGTTCGCCGAGAGCGTTAGGGCCCTTGGAATCCCTGATGTAACCTGGATCGCGTCGACAACCTGCTCGGTCGCCTCGTCGATAACATAGATCTCATGCGCATATCCGCCAAGGAACAGCGTACCCTCGCCGCCCCTTAGGGTCGCGCCTTCGTTGTCCTGAGCGTGCATTGGCACGCTAACCAAGAACAAGATCGCCCACACCATACGGACCAGATTCATCATCGCGGTCACCGGAGATCCAGAATCACGGGAAAATAAGGTCGATCTTCCGCCAGTCTTTCTGCGCCGAAGAACACGCAGCTGTCCAGTCGGGTGCATGATTCAGTTGGTCAGGCACCTGCGCCGGCCAGAAACACCCGAGATGACAGTCGAACAAATCCCGCTCGACCGGAGAACAAAGCCCTGCGGTGCCACCTTCGATGTCAACCTCCCAGCCCGGGAAGAAGACGAACGAACACCCCAGAGGAACTTGCGCATCTGTTTGTTGCAACGCTACGACATCGCCGGGTTTGGTCTTACTTTCAAGATATTGCTGGACCCGGTCGGCCTTCTGATTAATTGGTTTGAGATGCTTCATTAGTCACTCGTCCTTCAAAACGTGCAAGATACGTTGGGTTACGCTCAGCGATCTCGCCGTAGATACGAAGACATATGTCAGTCCACTCACGGATCCAGTCACAGTAGTGCAGATTCGGCCCTTCGGTCGTTCCATACCGGGTATGGGCCTCATGATAACAGCCGCCGGCACATAGCGGCCTCGCCCAGCACGTTCGGCACTCAGTCTTGTTCTCAACGTGATGACGGTCCAGAAAGTCATTTTGTCGTTCCCGATCAATTCCTTCGGTCACCGTCCCCAAAGCGTGGTCGTCTGACCCGGCGAACCGGTGACACAACGCCACCTGCCCGTCCGTGGCAACACCCATTAACCCGAGGCCAGCCCCGCACGGATACGCTTTACTTGCACCCTTGTGAATCTCCTCCAGGGTGTCCTTCACGTTCGCAAACGCGTGATGCCGATTTTCCACTGCGCACTCAAGAAATTCATGAGCGAGACCACGAAACTGCCCAAGCATTTTGTCAAATCCGCCATCCTCAATTGCGTATTCCTGACCCGGAGACGTCGTAACGGGAGCAAAGCCCACTTCTCGAAAGCCAATTTCCTCAGTCAAATGCTTGAAGATCCGCTGTACATCCAGTGTTTGCTTAGTGAGTGTCACGCGGGCACCGATCGGCTTCGCGCGGTGGCGGCGCAGCAATTCTTTAATTTTTGGCATTGCCACGTCATAACTGCCGGCACCGCTGTGAAACACACGGAACTTATCCTGCAGGTCCTGCGGCCCGTCGATTGAAATTGTTACAGCAACATCGTTCTCAATGAGAAAATCAATAATTTCAGGACTCAGTAGGGTTGCGTTCGTCGTCAGATTGAACTCAACTCGCTTGCCAACTTCGCTCGCGCGCTGCCGAGCATAGGGAATTGCAATCTTTAGTACGGGAAAATTCAGGAGCGTCTCGCCGCCGAACAGGGTCATGTGCACGACTTTATTCGGCCCCGCCTCGCGAAACATAAAGTCCACGCTCTGTTTAGCAGTCTCCTCAGACATGAACTTCGGCTGTTTTCCATTCGTTGTGTCAACGATCTTATCCTCCCCGTATTCATAGCAGTACGTGCAGGCGAGATTGCACTGGTTGGTGACGTTCATCACCATCGTTGTCAATGGAAAAGGCTCAAGCGGAATTACCTTGGGAATTGGTTTTGGGGCCTCGTTCACAGGCACAATGGCCTGAACACGAAGAAGTTCATCCATCCCTTCGTCGAGTTCGGCCGCAGACAAGTGCGTCCCCAACATCCCTTGAATATCCTCGCGTGTACGCGACCCAGCATCTAGCAGTTTGAGAATTGCCTGGCTCGCGTCATCAAGTGCAAAGATTGCCGCACTTTGGAGATAGAGAAAGGGTTTTCCAGACGCTTCGAACTGATGCAAATGTGAGGCACGGAAATGTGTCATCATTTAGCGACCAACCTCCCACGAAATTTAGCGACCAACCTCCCACGAATCCCACCGCATATAAACCGGCACAGTAACTACCAAGTGCCCACGCGCTTTCAGTGGCGTATCGGCACCCTCAGGCGTATACGTGGCGACAACCCAAACGTCCCCGATGTTGTTCCGGTTACCCACTCGTTCGGGGTTCGGGCCGTCCACCGCCGGGGTGAATACCCCGTTCTGGCCCAGGGAACCGACATACTTCAGGTCTTCGTCACCGTAGGTCGCGGCATACTCTTCAAGACTCCAATTGGCCGCGACCACGCCGAGATTTAAGTCATCATCCGTGTTCGGCGCACCGTCAGGACCATCGTGCCACGCCACAGTGTCAAACTGTTCATATTGCTTCGGCACGACAACACCGCCTACTCGGGCCATGCCGCGTAAGGGCGCGACCGTGATCCGGTCCACCTGGTCATATACCACTATCCCACGCTCCAACATTGTCCGGCCTACGAAAACGTCTCGATCGCCAACACTCGCGCCGTCATCCACCGAGATTCGCACCGTGGCCACACCAGGCGTGACACTAACGACCTCCAACAACTTGACCCCAGCACCAAGATTGACGTCCTCTGGCGCTAACTCTTCGGGAAGGTTTGCACCGTAGATGCTCACCTCTTGACCATTGGCCGACGTACGCACCGCCCGAGGATAGACCCCAGAAATGCTCGGCCCCGCGTCAACACGTGTGAGCGTCACGTCGAGGCCAATCTCATCCCACGCACCTCGAAACCATCGTCCAGACATCGAAGTCCAGTCCCGCTCAACAAACATCACCTGGCGCCAAGCAGCGGCTTCGGCTTCGGCTTCGGACGACCCTCGCCACTGATACCCCGTGTAGACGATGGACTGACCCGTGTGAGTCACGGACCGTCCATCACGAGCGTAAATCAACGTCGTGTCAGTGGTGAACTCAGCACTGCCGCTCGGCCCGGCGCTGATCGTCATACTCCCGAATACGGGACCGCTGCCGGGATGGTTCCCTGACACCGTCCAAGACCCTTCAAGCTGCGGCGCACGGAGATTCGCCGACCACGCGGCCCACGCGGACGAATGCAACGGAAACACTTCGGCCAGATGATCAATCGCCCGATTCATCGGATGTCGCCGCTCGGGCGTCTCATCCGGAGCTGGAGGGTCACGCCGCATCATCCCGCCTTCTCGAAAGCCTTGCCGGTCAACAGTGGGGTAATACCCTCGGTGCATTGCCACCAACAGTGCCCACTCTTCCTTGGTGCGGCGCTGATTTAGTATCCGCCCCATTGAGTGGCAGGCACTACAGGTCAACTCAGTGTCCCGGTCGGCCTCGTATTCATACTCTATGAGCCGGTGTTCGACTTCAAACGCCCCGCCTCGCGCTTCTTCCGGCGCGAGCCCTAGGTTGTTCGAAAGGTACCCTACGATCTCCCGAGCCTCATCCGGGTCGAGAATCATGTCGTTGAGGCTAACCATACGCTTGATCGTCCGCTGCCACCCTTCAGGAGTCGTCCGCCGGTATGAAATTCGAGACAAAATTCCCGGCTCGTCGGTTATATGACAGATGCCACAAGCCTCAATAACCGTTTGATTGTCTATTGAAATTCCATCGGTGCCTTCCGGGTCAGCCTGACCAAACGCCGAGGAAACCGGTAGCCAAGAGGCAAGAACCAAGGCCGTGAAAATTCGCATAATCATGACTTCGACAGTCTAAGAATACCGGAAAATGATGCCCCTTTTTAACACAAGGACCGTACCAGCACAATTGAAGTTAGGTCTCTTTACTAAAACCATTGATAAGTGCCCCAGACGCGAGCAGAAGCGACAGGGCTCCGAGAAAATCAGGCAGTATCACCGGGGGATACCGTTCATTATAGGCCTCGAACAGGTCGGGGACGTGTCGGTGGTGGCCCGCCATTCGAACTAACGCTGGCAAATCAACATTTCTAACGAACCTCACCGCTACTCGACCGATAGCGGAGGTCTCCAGCCCAAGGCGCTCCTCGAGCACCACTTCCCGGCCGGCAATGCCAGGCCAACGCTCAATCTCGAGGCCATTTCCTGGTGTCAAAGCGATCTCAGCGCTGTTTTTCAACTCGGCAAACGCCTCCTGTACTGCCGGATCATGGCGCACAGAATCCAGATCAATTGCCGACGGGGAATTATGATCCAGATCGTAATTGAGCTCTGACCGTCCGGTCCAAAACGGATGGTTATGCGTAGTCGCCCCATCGCGAAAGTAGGCCGCGGCTTGCGTCGCGTAGGTTGAAAATATCTCCACCTCCCGGGCGGTGTAAAAGCTGCGCGCCACCTCGCCCATATCAGGTCTCACTAAGCAGGTATTAGCCACAATGGCTGCCATCCAAGCTGAGGAAATAGCCTTCTTCACCCCAAATGACGACAACGGGTCAATGAACGAGGCTGCGTCTCCAACCAGCAAGAACGTGGAACCGGCGCAACGACTGGCGGAATATACCGACGCGTCACATGCCCACGGTTCCTCAGAAAGCCGCGCATCGTGTGTGAGACGCGAAATCTCACGAGTCTTGGCGAGTTCCCGCTGATAGGTCGCTGCAATTTGCCCAGCTTTGTCTAGGTCGGTCTCACGCGGATCGACCATTACAGTTACATAACGCCGCGACGTACTGACCGGAACTGACCAGGCCCATCCATCATGGTAAGCCTCGGCTAGCGTGTGACTCGGCTCAGCCAGAGACCACCCCTCTGGCCGCTCCCACACTCCGGCGATCGCTAATGTTAACGGCATCGTGCCCTGACGTCGGAAGCCTCGCCTTGCAATGATTCCGGATCGGCCAGAGCAATCGAGTACAAAACGCGCCTCAACCGCAACCGTGGTGCGGGGGCTGCCATCGGCCACGACGTGTACGGTTGCGGTCTCGTCAGTATCAAACTCCACTTGCTTCACCGTGCCCTCGACAACAGTGGTCTTCGCAGCTTCAGCTTGCTCCCGAAGCAAGCGATCGAATTTTCGCCGAACAACCTGGTAGCCAAGTTCGTCGGCCGCGAAGTGCTCCGACCTCAACTGGTCACTGCCCCACCAAAATGTATTGCCCGTCGAACGGTAGAATTCTGCTTCGTCGATAGCCTCCAGGACACCAATAGCGCGAAAGAGCTTTCGGCAACTAGGAGGCAATGATTCTGCGAGCGTTGGCACGTGTGATTGGTTCTTCGTTAAGAGCAGCACCGCGTGGCCCCACGCTGCCAGAACACGCGCGGCTGAGGCCCCAGCCGGGCCGCCGCCGATAATAACGATGTCTGAAGTCGAAGGTAGGTTAATCTGCGACATCTCCGTGCCGAGCCATCCCAGCGGACGGTATTAGGAAAGAAAACGGAAAAGGGGATTATATGCTGACACCACGAAACAATGGGATTGATCGAGTGACAGACATCAAGGGATCGATGACAATTGGCGATCTGGAGCGTACGAAATGCAACTCGCCATTATCTCGGACATTCATGACAGGCGTGACCATCTTGCCGTCATCCTCAGTCAGGTAACGGATGCCGATGCACTCATCTGCTGTGGCGATCTGTGCTCGCCATTCACTGTCGTACAGCTTGGCGAGGGATTCACGAAGGCTATCCATGTGGTCTTCGGCAACAACGATGGCGACCTCTTTAGGATTACGCAACAGGCAAGCCGATTTTCCCACATGACACTACACGGCGAGTTTGCTGAACTTACTTTTGATGGTAAGCGTATCGCCGTGAACCACTTTCCTGAGATTGCCAGAGCATTAGCCGCATCGGATCGCTACGACCTCGTCTGCTATGGTCATGACCACAAGCATTCGATCGATACGAATGGTGATACGTTGATAGTGAATCCTGGAGAGGTCTATGGCGGGCTGACAGGAGTAACCAGCTACGTGGTGTACGACACGGTGCGCGGTGTAGCCGAACGACGCGACATCGGCTGACCATAAAGCATTTCTCGCACGTGATTTCACCTGTGTCGAGTGCCTTGGGCGAGACAAGTATTATTAATGGAACATGGAATGAAGATTTTGAAGACAAGGTAATAGAAATCATGCAACAGTTCATTGCAACGGCTTGCATCAGCTTCATCTTCTGTGCCGCACCCCTCACAGCTCAGGAGATCACCAAGTACGTGCGCTACGCCTACGAAGGGGCCGAGTCCTACGGGGTACTCAAGGGCGGAGAAATTCACGAGTTGCGCGGTAACATCTTTGAAACAGTGGAACTCACCGGCCAGATTGTGGCGCTAGACGACGCGAGACTGCTCGTTCCCGTTCAACCATCTAAAGTCATTGCGGTCGGCTTCAACTATCGGAGTCATCTCGGCGAGCGTAAGCCGACCTTGTATCCCGGGCTGTTTGCCAAATACCCGACGTCACTGATTGCTACGGGAGAAGAAATCGTCTTCCCTCCAGGTGCCAGTAATGTGCACTACGAAGGGGAGATGGTGCTCGTAATTGGCCGACGTGCAAAACATGTGTCCCGAGAAGAAGCACTGGATTATGTCTTCGGCGTGACGGCCGGAAACGATGTTAGTGAACGGGATTGGCAGGCCAGCGATCTCCAATGGTTTCGAGCAAAGGGTTCCGATACCTTTGGTCCCCTTGGGCCAGTCCTCGTGCGCGGTTTGAACCCGGACGATCTGTTGCTCCAGACTAGGTTGAACGGCGAAGTCCGTCAGTCACAGCGGACAAGTGACCTCTTCTTCGATTCATCGGAGATCGTCAGTTACGTCAGTCAATTCGTGACGCTAGAACCTGGAGACGTCATCTATACGGGGACGCCTGGAGAGACCCAGAGCATGCAACCAGGCGACGTCGTCGAAGTAGAACTGGAAGGAGTCGGCATCCTGCGTAACATCATTGATAGCGCCGATGCTCGATAATTTTTCTGCCTCCCGGCGCTGTCGTTCATCATCACCGGCCTTTTAATCGACTGGGCTGCGGCAAGACCCGCGAACTGGTACCAAGTTGGAACTGTTAGGAACCGGTAGACAGCTGATTCGCTGGTCAGTTGCTATCCAGGTACTGATTCATACCCTCTTGCCAATCGTCCCGCCGTTCAGTGAAAAAGTCCCACACGACGCAGTCCTCAACCACCCACGCCTCGTGTTCGGCGTTCGCGGGAATCACGAGCATTTCTCCCGCTCTAAGCAACACCTCTTGACCGTCAATGTTCAGGCGTATCGCACCATTAATGACGCACGTGAACTGCTCGGCCGGATGGCAGTGTTTCGCGACGTGGGTACCATTGGCGAGGGTCAACTGAGCAAAGGTGCCCTTATCTCCCCACAAAACGCGGCGTTGAACGGAGTTGGAGATCCGCTCGACTGAAATGTCTTCCCAAGTCACCGGTTTCATAACTGTTCCACCTCCCCTCTCACAGTGCTCTTTCGATTCTCGAAAACTGCGCTACAATCCCGATCCGGTCATCTCGAAACACTCAGGCCGACCAAGGAGAGACGTCCAATGCCGCTCCGCAAGCTTACGCTCATCGCCGTAGCGCTAGCTACGACCACACTGGCAGCCGCGCCGGGCTGGAGAGATTTACACTCGATTCAGCCCCCCAGTGAAGACCGCTTCACAATGGCACTTACTGGGGACTCCATCATCACCCGGCGCCTATCGGTTTATCAAGAACCTGAATTCTTAGAAATGGTAGAGCTTCTTCGTGGGGCCGACATTGCCTTCACAAACCTCGAGATGCTGTTCCATGACTACGAACCCTACCCTATGCACCAGAGCGGGGGGACCTATATGCGTGCCGCACCGGCCCTAGTAGATGAACTGGTCTGGGCGGGATTCGATATGGTTGCCCGTGCGAACAACCATACCGGAGACTACGGCACACTGGGCATGGACCTGACCACGCGCTATGTTGAGGCCGCAGGACTCACGCAGGCTGGTGTCGGACATAGTCTGGCCGAGGCACGTGAGGCTCGATTCCTCGAAACGGCCGCAGCTCGTGTGGCACTGATCTCTGTTGCTTCAACGTTTCCTGATCATTCACGGGCTGGGCGAACACGCGGCGATGTACCGGCAAGACCTGGCCTCAACCCTCTTCGCTTCTCAACAACCTACGTCGTCACGCGTGACCGATTCGAGTCGCTCCGAGACACCATGCAGGAACTGGGATTCACCGTACCCATCGCAGATGGCGAGCTTACATTCCGTGGCAACCGTTTTATCGTCGGCGACGCACCGGACGTGTTGACCGAACCACATCCCCAAGACGTGAAAGAAATCTCAGCTGTCGTGACCAATGCCAGCCGGCAGGCCGACTACACCATCCTAACCATCCACGCCCACGAAGGTGACGGTGATCGGTTCGTGCCAGCACAGTTTCTGACCACTTTCGCGCACGCCATGATCGACGCGGGCGCCGATCTTTTCATCGGACATGGTCCACACGTTGTGCGTGGGATTGAAATCCGGAATGGTAAACCGATCATCTACAGCCTCGCTAACTTCCTCTTTCAAAACGAAACGTTGCTACGACTGCCAAGCGAAAACTATGAGCCCTACAATTTAGACGGTAACGCACACGTCGCTGATTTTAACGATCGGCGCTATGACAATGATACGAGAGGGTTCCCTGCACAGCAGGAAATCTGGGAATCGGTCGTCGCCGTCGCTGAATGGGACGGCAAACGTTTAGCGGAACTCCGTCTCCACCCAATCACATTAGGGTTCGGCGCATCGCGGACAGTCCGGGGTCGTCCGATGTTTGCCGACGATAAACTCGGCAAGAAAATCATCGGCGACATCGCGAGACTGTCTGAACCATTTGGAACGACGATTGTTTTTGAAAACGGTGTCGGCCACGTACGTCTTGCGACGTTGACTAGTGAGCCCTAGGTCCATACATCGTTATTGCAGTTGCCCGGTGCCTGTAAGTGATGGCCGACTAAGAAGTCAGTACGATCTTACCGATGTGCGCACTAGTCTCCATCAGTCGGTGCGCCTCACTGGCTTCTCTCAGAGGAAACGTCGCATAAATAACTGGCTGCGCCTGGCCCTGCTCGATAAGAGGCCACACTTTCTGCTGTAGAGCCTTCGCGATCGCGACTTTCTCGGCGGTGGGACGGGGTCGTAGTGTGGATCCTGTCAGCACTAGTCGCTTCTGCATAATCGGAATCCAATTAATTACTGTTTTCGGCCCGCCAAGAATCGCAATCTGCACTAAACGACCACCTGGGGCTAACACGCGAATGTTGCGCGGTGTGTAGTCACCACCAACCATGTCCAGCACGACATCGACGCCGTGGCCATTAGTTACAGTGTTAATTACTTCGACGAAATCCTCGTCATGATAGTTGATAGTCTGCTCAGCGCCCAGGCGCTTACAGGCGGCGCACTTATCGGACGTACCAGCCGTGGCAAACACCTGAGCGCCAAACGCCGATGCTAACTGAATTGCGGTCGTCCCAATACCGCTGGATCCGCCGTGCACAAGGACACGCTCTCCAGACTTCAGCTGCCCACGGTCGAAGACATTAGTCCAGACCGTGAAGTAGGTCTCGGGCAACGCGGCAGCGGAAATGAAATCAAGACCGGTGGGAATCGGCAGCGCAACCGACGCTTCAGAAACGCAATATTCCGCATAACCGCCCCCGGAAACAAGTGCACATACCTTGTCACCAACGCGCCAGTGGTTAACATCGGCTCCACACTCGGCTACGCTTCCTGAGACCTCCAACCCCGGCAGGTCTGACGCTCCAGGCGGTGGCGGGTATTTCCCCTGCCGCTGCATGATGTCGGGCCGATTTACACCAGCTGCCGTCACGGAAATCAAGATTTCGCTGCGGCCTGGTGTCGGCTTCGGCCGATCGACCGCGGTGAGAACTTCTGGTCCACCCGGTTTGGATATCTCAATGGCCAGCATAGAAGAAAATCCACTATACCTGAGTGGTGGCCACGGGGATCCACCGTCACTGGATAAATCCATAGTTGAAGTCTTTCTTGATGTCTCCTCTTACTCGCTACCACGGCCGAAACAGGCCAGATCAACCAGTTAGGCAAGGGTTGACCGTCGATCGTAACGAGATACTGGCAAGACGCCGTGTGAACCGTTACTCTCATTACCTGACTAAGAGGAAACGAGGTCATTACTGAATGTTTTTCGTCCGACTGAGACTGAAGGAGAGTGCGAAATGAATGCAGGAACACGAATCCGAGACGCTTCGCTGGCGACCTTGCTGTGGTTGATGATCGCGGGGCATGCGTACGGGCAACAAGGAGGTCTAAAAATCTATATCTCCGCCGATATGGAGGGTGTCACTGGGGCAGTAAGTAGTGAACAGCTCGGACCGGACGGATTTGAATACCAGCGTTTTAGGAAATTCCTCACCGAGGAAGTCATCGCGGCCATTCAAGGTGCTCGGGAAGCAGGCGCCGACCAAATCTTGGTGAGCGACTCCCATGGTAACGGACAGAACCTGCTGATTGAAGAACTTCCCGAGGATGTCCAGATCGTTCGGTCTTTTCCTCGTCCCCTCGGCATGATGCAGGGGATTGACGAGACGTTCGATGGTGTCATCTTCATCGGCTACCATTCGAGCACAACTAACCCGAACGGTGTCCGCGCCCACACTACTTCGAGTGCCAGGCTCGCCGCAGTACACGTCAACGGCGTCGAGATGACCGAAGGTAGTTTCAACGCGAGCATCGCCGGCCACTTCGGCGTACCAGTCATAATGGTCTCCGGCGACGACGCGGCTGTAGAAGAGGTGCGATCGGTGATCGGTGACGTCGAGGGAGCTATTGTGAAGTGGTCCTCAGGTTTTCATTCGACTCGCACGCTCCATCCTTCAGCCGGACGTGCATTGATCCGGGAGAAGGCGCGCGATGCAGTTAGCCGCATCTTGGAATTCTCGCCATATAATCCATCAACGCCCATTGAGTTCGACGTAACGTTTAAGAACTACCGTCCGTCGCAGCTCCTAGCCTACCTGCCGGAAGTTGAGCGTGTCGATTCGCACCGAATTCGGTTCGTCGGTAATGACATGGTGGAGGTCTCCAGATTCTTTACCTTTATGATGAACTACGATTCGTCGCTAACACCGTAACGTTTTATGAACGTGTGATGTTCGCAGTGGCAGACGCAGCTGGAAGGCCGAGGCCACCGTCTCCAAGAGGGGGAGCAAAGTAGATTGAACTGCTCTAAAAAGAGGGCATGGTCGAAGGTGATTTGCTCAAATTATTGAGGCCTTAGACGTAATGACGGTCAGCCCCTCTAGCGGATGAATGGGTTCGGTAAAGTAAATCTAGTTGACTGGCCTGGTCTCGTTCGTGACAACGGTCTCTGCCATTAGCGTGCGACCTGCACAGCGAGAATCTCAACTCGTTGTAAAGGAGTCTCGCCGTTCAGCGGCAGCGATTCAATGGAGTCCAGGGTCGTCATGCCGTCGACCACTCGGCCAAACACGGTATATTCCCCGTCGAGTGAATTCACCGTGGCTGTACAGATAAAGAAAGAGGTCGACGCACTGGCCGGGTCGTCCCCCCTGGCCATGGAAACAATTCCACGAACGTGCGCAGTGGTAGAAAATTCTGGCTGCAAGTTCGTAACGAGGCGCTGTTGGTTCTCGTCCAGGGGGCGATCTCGGCTACCAAGCCAACCAGTCTGAATGAGCACCCCTTTAACAACCCGGTGGACTGACATTCCATCAAACACGCCAGCTGAAGCAAGTCGTAAAAAGTTTCTGACGTGCTCGGGAGCAATCTCGGGCATGAATTGGATCGTGACTGTACCGGAGGTAGTCGCGAGGATCACTCGGTAAGCAGCAAGCTCCTGAACACTGTCCTGCGAGAACGGCGTCGGCTGTGGCGGTGGTTTGTCGCGGATGGCAACGGAGTGGATGGCAATCCGTTCAATGGCCTTGCCCTCGTTGTCGGTTTCAGCCTCTGAAATCTCAGTGACGAGATTCATCCCTTTTGAGACTCGGCCGAAGACCGTGTAACTGCCGTCAAGTGCAGGTTGGTCCACAACACTGATAAAGAACTGTGACCCAGCGCTGTCAGGTTCGCTCGAAACCTGAACAGCCGACACTGCACCACGCGTGTGCCTCTCATCGCTTATTTCAACGGCGAGAACACCAAGTCCACCCTGGCCGTAGGACTTGGTCTTGTCCAAATCTTTTGTTAAGGGGTCTCCGCCCTGGACAATCCCGTGCCGTATCATTCGGTGGAAAATAGTACCGTCGTAGACTCCTTCTTTTGCTGATTTGATGAAATAGCCC
>Ga0310123_10002952_pt1 | contig 13377 bp, 8 predicted proteins | sample CB6_AW_1057_MG_FD_203505 | JGI IMG/M metagenome (GOLD analysis project Ga0310123, IMG submission 203505) | Marine microbial communities from Western Arctic Ocean, Canada - CB6_AW_1057 | ecosystem: Environmental > Aquatic > Marine > Oceanic | place: Canada: Western Arctic Ocean | collected... | reverse complement strand
TAAGGAAACCGGTGTAAGGAAACCGGTGTAAGGAAACCGGTGTAAGGAAACCGGTGTAAGGAAACTGGTGTAAGGAAACTGGTGTAAGGAAACTGGTGTAAGGAAATCAGTGCGGGGAAATCAGTGCGGGGAAATCGGACTTTCCACGATATGGTACCGAACCAGCAAACCGTTTAAATCGGTCACTGATGATGATTCTGATGCGCCGTGATTGCTCCGTCCCATTCACGGCAAGACCGGTCCACTGAAAACCGGTGCCGGTGTATGATGAGCGAAACCACTTGTGCGGCCGCGAAGCGGTTTCGCCGTGGTCGCTACTGAAGATGTTAGAGGATGGGTCGACACGTTTGCAAAAGTACGATTGTATCATTGTCGGCGCCGGTGCGATTGGTTTGTCGATTGCTTACGAGTTGTCGCGCCACCAAATGCGGATTTGCGTCTTGGACCAGGCCGAACCGGGCAAGCAAACTTCTTGGGCGGCGGGTGGGATTCTGCCTCCAGCGGACCAGCGACAAGCCCACGATTCCATAGGGCGACTCCGCGGCCTGAGTCACCGCCTGTACCCAGAGTGGGCATCGGACTTGAGGCGAGAGACTGGCATCGACGTTGAATACCGGGTTTGCGGTGGTCTTTACCTATCCCGCGGTGCTGGAGAAACCGCTTCATTAATCGCGGCTGTTAAGCAGTGGCGCTCGGACGGAATCAATGTCGAGGAGGTCGATTCTAGCGATTTGGGCCGCCTCGAGCCGGTCTTGGGGGATCTAGCGGAGTCGGCCTCGGTCCGCCGCGCGTATTGGCTCGCCGACGAGGCTCAGGTGCGGAGTCCTCGATTGACTAAGGCGCTGATTATCGCTTGTCGCGCGCGGGGCGTGGAGGTACTGGGGGATCGCCGCGTTGTCGCGTTCCAACGACAGGATGGCGAAGCCGTCGCAGTGACCACATCCCAGGAATCTCTCCAGGCGGAGCGATTCTGCGTCACCGCGGGGGCTTGGACGCGGCAGTTAATGTTGCCCGTGAACCTGTCGCTGGAGCTTTACCCGTGGCGCGGTCAAATGGCCCTACTTTCCGGCGAGCCGGGACTGTTAAAGTGTGTGGTGAATGAAGGGCCGAACTACCTGGTACCCAGATTGGACGGACGCATCTTGGCTGGCTCGACCGTCGAAGAGGTCGGCTTTGACTGCACGACCACGGAAGAAGCGATTGCGGAGTTGGGACGATTCGTAGCGGAATTGGCACCCCGGCTGGCCGAATTACCAGTTGAGGCGACTTGGGCGGGGCTGCGGCCCAGTACCGGCGACGGATTGCCGTTTATCGGTAAGGTTCCAGGGCTACGGAATGTCTACCTGGCAGCAGGTCATTTTCGCAGTGGCGTGCATTTGGCACCAGGAACCGCGGTCATCGTCTCTCAAATGATGCGAGGTGAACCGTGCACCGTCGATCCAACCGAGTTTCGACTGGAACGCGAATAGGATTAGGAATCAGTCGCGCGAGAGTCAACCGATCAATAATGTGACAAAGCCTGAGTTGGTTACCCGCCAACTAGAGAATTCGATATCGAATCAGGACGCCACGGACTCACGTTTTTATGGAAATGGAATCCCCTCAACGGATCGCGATCATCGGTGCCGGGCCGGTCGGCTTGGAGACGGCCCTCTATGCGCGATGTCTCGGCTATGAAGTGGACTTGATCGAAAGAGGCCAAGTGGCGGACAGCGTGCGCGGCTGGGGACATGTTAAAATGTTCACTCCGTTTCGGATGAATCGTTCAGTGTTGGGTTTACAGGCCATTCGGGCGCAGGACGAATCGTACCAACCGCCGGCGGATGACGACTTGATCAGCGGCCAGCGTTGGGTCGATGACTACCTTGTGCCGGTCGCGCGGTCCGACCTCGTCGCGTCCGAACTACTCGAACATACTGAGGTGATCGCGATCGGCCGTGCAGGGGCGGACAAGAGGGCTCCGATGGGTGACGAGCGCACTGAGTGCGGCGATTTTGAACTGTTGTTGGCCGATATGGATGGCCGCGAACGACGCCACACGGCTCGGATTGTTATTGACACCTCAGGGGTGTCTCGGAACCCAAACCGGTTGGGAGCGGGTGGTATTCCCGCGATTGGCGAACGCCCGTTTCGGAATCGGATCCTCTTCGGCATCCCCGATGTTGTCGGTGCACGCCGACACGAGTTCGCTGGCCAGCACACAATGGTCGTAGGGGCCGGTTATTCAGCGGCGACGAATGTCGCCGCGCTGGCCGAGTTGGCCCAAGTGGATCCGGAATCGAAGATCTTTTGGGTGACCCGCCGAACGACCGCCCAACCGATCCGTCGCATTGTCGATGATTCGCTCCGCGAACGCGACAGGCTGGCCAGTTTAGCGAACGATGCCGCCGTGCAATCCAATGGCGCGGTGATCCATTTGGCTGGATCTCAAGTCGCCGAAATTCGGCGTGGCGAATCCGATTCGTCATTGGTTGTCCGATTGAGCGGTGAGCACGCGGGCGAGTATCCCATCCATCATCTGATCGCCAACGTCGGGTCTCGACCCGATCGCGGCCTGTATCGCGAACTGCAGGTGCATGAGTGCTACGCCAGTGAAGGACCCTTGAAGCTGGCCGCACATCTTATGTCACACACTTCGGCCGATTGTCTGGACCAGACATCTGGCATCGCGGAAACACTGGTGTGCCCTGAACCGAACTTCTTCATTCTGGGCACCAAGAGTTACGGTCGGAATTCAAACTTTCTATTCGCTCTCGGGCTGGAACAGATTCGCGAAACGTTTGCGATCTTGGGTGAGCGAGCCGATTTGAATCTTTACTCCATGATGGAGCCATCCAGTTGATCGACTCTGACATTCGTTCTCCTTGGCAGCCGTTGGAGCATTTGGACCAACTGTGGTTTCAAGTGAGTGGGACGTTGTGCAATCTCACCTGTAGCCACTGTTTTATCAGCTGCAGTCCCAAGAACGACAGCTTTGGCTACCTTAGCCTGGAGGAGATCCGCGGGCGATTGGAGGAATCAGTTGCCATGGGGGTGAAGGAATATTACTTCACTGGCGGCGAACCGTTTCTGCATCGTGACATGGTGGAAATCCTAGTCGCGACTCTCCAATACGGTCCAGCAACCGTGCTGACCAATGGCACGGTCCTTAAAACGGAATGGCTCGACCGATTGGCCGAAGCTGAGCAAGCCAGTCTCTACTCGTTGGAGTTTCGCGTTTCGATCGACGGTTTCACCGCGGAGATGAACGATCCCATTCGCGGCGCCGGGACGTTCGAGCGTGCCTTTCGTGGTGTCTTGCAGTTGGTTGAGCATGGTTTCTTGCCGATCATCACCGCCGCCCGAACCTGGCCCGAGGAACAAGACGCAGAGGTTATTGGCCAATTCATTGCTGCCTTGCGCGACGCAGGTTATCAACGCCCACGATTGAAGATCTTGCCAACACTTCATCTTGGCGCCGAAGAACGACGGACTCATGGCTATGGTCCCGCGGACCGATTGACGGCTGACATGATGAACGGTTTCGATTCATCCCAGTTGATTTGCGAGCATAGTCGGATTGTGACCGACCGGGGTGTGCATGTCTGTCCAATCTTGATCGAGTCCGGAGCTTCTGTTCTCGGATCCTCGTTGGATCAAGCCAGCCGGCCCTTTCAGCTTAAACACGGGGCGTGTGTGACCTGTTATCAGTATGGCTCAATCTGTTCAAATCCATCCAGTTCCATTTGGAAGGTTTCCGGTCGCGATGCCAGGAGAGAATCATGACCAAAGAGTGTCGGCGGATTGCTTGTTTTGGAGGGCTATATAGTAACTACTTGGCGCTCGAATCAGCCTTGCAGGACGTGCATCGCCGAGACGTGGATGGAATCTATTGCCTGGGAGACATGGGGGCGTTCGGTCCGCACCCTGATCGAGTGTTTCCGCTGTTGCACCAGCGCAACGTGCAGTGCATTCAGGGCAACCACGACCATTCCATTGGTAACGGTTTGGAAGATTGCCAATGTGGTTACACGGATCCACGCGATAACTATTTTGCGGAGATCAGCTATCGATATACATTGGAAACGACTTCGACCGTCAATCGGGAATATCTCCGCGAGTTACCGGCCGAATTGCGTTTATCGATCGGCGACCGAAACGTACTGCTCTGCCATGGGAGTCCCCGGCGAACGAACGAGTTTCTCTGGGAGTCTACTACGTCCACGCACTTCTTGCGTAACATGGCGGACGATTTGGACGTCGACGTGATCGTCGGGACTCACTCGGGAATCAAATGGAAGCGGGATTTGGGTGACCATAAACATTTCATCAATGTCGGTGTCTTGGGTCGGCCCGAGAATGATGGCCAAACCGTTGTTTGGTATACTCTGCTAACGGCCGGCCACGACGGCGAGTTACATGTTGAGTTCATCCCGATCGAATATGACCACCAGCGTTTTGCCAAAGAGATGCGGGACGAACGGCTGCCGGAAGAATTTGTCGAGACCGTCCTGGAGGGTTGGTGGACCACCTGTTTGGAGATATTGCCCAGTAAAGAACGAGCGCGCGGGCGGTTTTAGACGTGACGACGGACCCTCGTTAAAGCGTAACGTGAACCAGACGAAGTCTCCCGAACGGGTGCTGTTCAATCGAGGCCGTCGGACCAACCCACTTCTCCAGGGTGTTGCAGAGCTCTTCGATTTCGTCAGCCGTGCCCCGAAGAACGAACCAGGCCCCATGTTTCTGGCGGATACGTTCCCCGACGCGTTCGAAGAACGAGCCGTCCATCACGTTAGGCACCGGTATCGGCTCACCGTGGGATTCGTCCAGCCGATAGATGGAACGCAGCGGAAAACCGCAGTAGTCCCGGAATTCAGCGCTCGTATCACGAGACAAATCGTCGCACTCAATCAGGTGAGACCTAACAAACACAGGCACATCGGCGTCTTCCGAAGCGTTCACGGCGGCGACCGCACCGCGCCAATCCTCACGAACTCGCGATACAGGTGGCACATCCGGTCGAACGGCCCTCGCGAGTGGTTCGTTGCGGATCACAGTGGCGCTAACGAGGATAACCAATGCGATTGTCCGCCACCGTCCCCAATCGGCAATCAATAGCGCGAAGAGAAGATAGCCAGCCACCGAAACGACAATTAGATATCGACGATGAAACACCGGTGCGAGTTCGAATGCGGTCAGTAACCAAGCGCCGCAGACGGGCGCGAAAAAAACGACGGTCAACAGAAGATTGAGCCGTCCCGTTCGCTGAGATAGCTGGCGAGTTTTTGTGTCTCGCGACACCGAGAGCCTAATCGCCGCGCATCCAGCCAGCGCGATGGCGACCAATGTCGTCTGTGGAAACAGACTAAACATCCGTGTTGGGGATTCAGCGATCACGAAGGCGGACCACAACTCGCGCCGTTCGGCGACCGCCATCACGTGAGGTAGCGCCAAGCAACAGCCGGCTCCGATCAAAGTCAGATCTATTGCCATCTGTTTCCACTGGTATGCAACGCCCCGTCGCGACAGCCAAAGCCAGCCGGCCCATTCAGCGAAAAGGATCCAGCCGGCCGTGTAGTGCAAGTGAAACAGGAGTATGGAATTTCCCACCCACAGCGTTCGACGCCGCGCCGAGTCCTGCCGCAGTAGTTGCCAGAAAGTAGCGAGCTGGACCAGTCCCACAAGTTGGACCATCGCATACGGCCGTGCTTCCAAAGAAAAGTATATGTGGTGCGGATCGATTCCGACCAGTAAGGCGGTCGCGAGCGCCACGGGCCCGTTTTGCGTCCATCGACGCGTTACCAGATAGCTCACCACGATCAACACCAACCCACTGGTCAGCGACAGCGATCGCAACGCTAATTCACCCGTCCCCAGCCAGTTCGTCGCGCAGCGAGTCAGATAGAAGAACAGCGGACCGTTATTGCCCGCCTGGGCGCGCCCCGCCACCTCTTGCCAATCTCCCAACACACACCAACCGGTGTGAAGTTCGTCCACCCAAAGACTCTCGTGCACGTGTGGCCATCGCAGCCATAGGGACACTCCGAGAACAACGACAAGCAAGGTCGATTCGGCGCTGAGACGCGCTGTGCGGGCGCTGAGATGCAATGATGGATTCGTGGGTAGGGCGTTGAGTTAAAGACGACCCTCCGGCCCTACTCGCCGGGGACGATCGCCACCATCTCCTCCGCGACCGAACCGACATGGTCCGGTTCAATCGTCTCGCGGCCTTCGGCGAAGCCGATGAGCAGAGCCAGATCACAGAGGCGATTGATGCGGCGGGGAATGCCAAGTGAGAGTTCGTGCACCGCCTCCAGGGCGTCGGGCGTGAAGATCGAGTGATTCGCGCCGGCGACAGTGATCCGGTGACTGACGTAGCTAAGCGTTTCGTCCATCTTGAGCGGCCGAAGCAGGGACTTAACAGCCAACCGGTCTTCGATGCCGCCCAGTCGTTCGACATTCAGCAACAGTTGTGGCTGGCCTACCAACAGCAGTGTAAGGTCGGGCTGTCCGTCGGTTTGAAAGTTCATCAACAGCCGAACCGTCTCCAACGACTCTCGTTCTTCCAGGAGCTGCGCCTCGTCGATGGCGACAACTGTATGACGCCCGTTGCGCGTGTTCTCGGCTAGAAAGTTGCGGATCCGTCTTATGTGTAAGTCAACCGAGCCACGGTCTATTTGGTCCAGCGGCCCACACAGTTCGTCAGCGAGGAAGCTCACCAGTTGGTGGGCTGGCATTTGCGGAAATACCACGTGGATGGTTGGGGTGTACTCACCACCGAGTTGGCGGAATAACTCGCCGACGAGCAGCGTTTTTCCCAGGCCGGCGGCGCCGGCCAGGATCGCGCTACCCCGCCGATTTTCGATGGTGTAACGGAGTTTGAGGAGTGCGCCTTGGTGCACTTCCGCTGGATAATAGAAATCCGACCCTGTTACTTGCTCGAATGGACGTCGTTCAAAATTCCAGTGTGCCTGATACATACGAGCCGCCTTTCGTCAACAAGCCAGTTTTTTGGGAGGCCCAGTTTTTTGGGAGGCCCATTTCCCTAGGACGCAAAGTTCTCAAGCACCGAAATCCGCGAAACGCCCGCTTGCCCCAGTCGATCGCTGGCGTCATTGATCTGTTCGACCGAAACATTCCGTTGGTCACGTAGCACGACGGCTCTGTGTACGAATTGAACGGCTGGTTGACGAAACCATTCGTGGGCCGCCGTGAATAGAGGGCCAGCGTCCAGTAGCACCAAGTCGAAGCGCTCTTTGAGCATCTTGAGAACCATATGAGCTCCTTCCATGATTTGAGAACCTGGATGGAGCCGGGCCGATCGTCCGATTGGAAATAGCACAAACGGTTCATTCAAGGAGCTTACGGCGGCATCTTCGAGAGGCATGCCGAAAGAGACGTTTTCCCAGCCGCGGTCCAAAAAGATACCAAGTCCCGATCCTAACTTTGGAGACGAAAGGTGACCGTCCAGTAGGGCGATCCGTTTTCCGAGTGAGGCGGCCACGTTGGCCAAGGCAACGGCAATCGTGCTTCGTCCTTCCGCTGGGTTAACACCCGTGACCGCGACGACTTGGCCCTCTCCTGTCACATCGTGCAGAACCGAAGTCGCCATTCGATATAATTGGTCACCGGCCAATGACTGTAAACGCTGGCAAAGGTGGGGGATATGGAATTGGTCAACTTCCCAATTGGCGATCAGTCGGCTTGGTCGAACCATGGCTTCGTGCGCCATGTCGCTGGCCGCATCGCGATAGTGGGGCGTCGGTTGTCCGTGCCCCGTGTGAGTCTGTGATTGGAGGACGGTTTGGGAAGCACTCGCCTGCGCGAGCGGTATTCGGGTTGTCTCCGTTTGCGGTGTTGCCGCGTGCAATGGAGGTGCCATTCGCGAACTCTCAGCCGTGGGCGAGCGATAAGCATGTGGACCATGCGGCGCCGGCGGTATGACCGGATCGGCCGGGTCGGTACGCCATCGCTGCGCCGCGTCGGGTTCGGGCGTTTGCTCGAAGTGATGACCAGTTGCATGATCTAGGGTTGCGTCATTCTGAATAGCGTTGTGCTGAACCGTATTCTCCGGAACCGTATTCTCCGGAACTGTGTTTTCCGGAACTGTGTTTTCCGGAACTGTGTTTTCCGGAACTGTGTTTTCCGGAACTGCGTCGATTGGGACTTTGTCATCTGGAGCAGTGACATCTAGAACCGTATTTTTCGGAACCGTGTTCTCCGGAACCGTGTTCTCCGGAACCGTATTTTCCGGAACCGTATTTTCCGGAACCGTATTTTCCGGAACCGTATTTTCCGGAACCGTGTTTTGCAGAACTATGTTCGCCGGAAATGGGGCTGGCGTAGGGTGGGATGGCGTCGGTGGGACAATCACATTGGTTTCATGAGTCACATCGGTTTCATGAGTCGAAAAGTCGTAGTCCGGATTGTGGACTTCAACGCAATGGATGTGATTGATAGTCTCCACGACGGTTGAAAACGTGGACGGATCCTCGATCGTCGGCAAGCAGGATGGCGTGAAGGGTTCCTGACGGGCCTCGGAGTAGACCTTGATAAACGCGTGGTCTGTAACCGTCATAGGCTTTCTCCAGAGAAGGGAACGATTTCCGGCCCGAGTCGTGCGCTCGATACGGAACCCGGCGCGTCTCTGCCAGGCAACGTCGAACGGGTCGGAGCTGGGAAGGGTTGAGTCGGCGTCTCCGGATAGTCGTCCGACGACATCCTTGTTTCGGCGACCAGTGGTCCTGGGGACGACGATATAGGACTCGTCAGTGGCAAGGATCCGACGGGACGTTGGGCAGGGGTAAGTTGACCATGCCGTGAAGGCAAGGTCGCTGGCGTGGTCGCATTGGACGGCGGAATGGTCAGCTCATCAATACCCTCTTCACCCGCCTCCGCTGGCAGGGTGGTCGGACCGCTTATCACAGCCTGTGACGAATGATTTGGCGTGCTGTCATTCGTCAGATCTAAGTTCGTCCGTGCTGCGTCATGCCGCCTATAGCTGGGGTTGGATGGCGTTCCCATCGCTGTACTGTGGATTGGCGTGTCGGCAACCTGGGAAAAGTTCGTGGGTGGCCAATTCGGTGCGTCCAGCAACTGTTGCGACGGAACTGTATCCTTGCCAAACGCCGAAAGCGTCAACCAAATGGCCGCCGCCGCGACGAGAAACCCAGCTGCACGGTAGAACCACAGCTTCGCGTTGGAGGTTTTAATCTCCAAGGCCTCTCGGAGCGCCGCTGAGTTATCGCCCGCCCACGGTGCTGGACTGGTGGACTGAGCTGAATTAGAGTTCACCCCACTGGAGGTTCTCGCGACATGCGGCGGGGAATTCTGGGTGACGGCCGGCTGCGGTGACGCCAAATGCGGATGGTCAAGCCGGTGGTCGCCGACACGTCCGCCGCTGGCTGTTGAGAACGGATGTTCGACCAGTGCCGGGTGGTGTGACGGCGGCGCCGGCGGCGATTGGTAGGCGGACGATTGAGTTAGACGCGGGCCCTGGCGACCGGACGCGGCGTGTGACTCGACTTGTCCTGTCGGATGACCTCCCGCGCTTCGTGTTGCGCCCTGGTCCCCGGACCAGAGAGGTGCGGATGTTCCTGAGTCAGGTATCGATGGAAGGGTAGGTGTCACGCTGTTTTTGGCGTAGAATGGAGAGTCGGTCAGCTCGTCGGCGGGTTGACGTATCAGCGGAATCTTGGCCGCCACCTCCACGCCATGATAGCTGGACCTTTCGAACGCACTTTTGCTAGCATCGATACGCCGGCGGGGTGAAACCCGTCTGTCTTGCTCGCCGTGCATGGAAATGCGACCTTTTTAGCCAAGCTTCGTATGAAACCGTATATGGCGGGTAGGACCGGCAAACTCGTTTCTACCCGGATATCTCCTTCTATCGGAAAAAATGACTTAATACTTGAGACGTCGGATTGAATGTGACTGCAAGCATCGGATGGGATCGGCATGAGTGTCGGGATAGTTGAGCGTGGTGTGTCCATTGAGACGTTGTTGGCCGAGCGGATTCTTCTATTGGATGGCGCCATGGGTACCATGGCCCAGGCGGCGGGCCTGGATGAGGCGGCGGTCCGGGGCGATCGTTTCGGGACGCACCACAAGGATTTGGTCCGTTTCGTTGACATTCTGTGCGTAACTCAACCACAGGTGATCGAGGATATTCATCTGAAATTCCTCGATGCTGGCTCTGACATCATTGAGACAAATACATTTGGTTCCAGTGTCGAGGGAATGGAGGAATATGATCTACCTCGCGAGATGGTTCGGGAAATCAACCAGGCGGCGGTCCAGATCGCCCGGCGAGCGGCGGATCGCTACACCGAGCGAACCCCCGACCGCCCCCGATTTGTCGCTGGCTCGATCGGACCCACAACCAAACAGATGGCGATCTCGACGGACGTGAATGATGCGAGTCATCGTGCCGTGACGTTCGAACAGATGGTCGACTCCTACTATGATCAGGTCGCGGTGCTGGTCGAGTCCGGCGTGGACTTGTTGTTTCCCGAAACGGTCATCGACACGCTGAATCTAAAGTCATGCCTGTTCGCGATTTCCAAATACTTCCAGGAGACTGGCCATCAAGTTCCGGTGATGGTCTCGGGAACGTTCACCGAATCAGGTGTGACGTTCGTCTCCAGCCAATCGGTGGTGGCGTTTTGGACCTCCATTTCGCATTTTCCTCTGTTGAGCGTCGGAATGAACTGTGCGTTAGGTCCGGCGAGCATGCGATCATTAGTCGAAGAGCTTTCACATGAAGCGGATGTGTACATTAGCTGCCATCCTAACGCCGGTCTTCCGAACGAGATGGGCCAATACGATCTCACGCCACGGCAAATGGGAAACGTGATGTCGGATTTTGCCGCCCAGGGATGGCTCAACATCGTTGGCGGTTGTTGCGGCACGACACCCGATCACATTCGTGCCATTGCAGAAGCGGTGGAAGGGGTGGCTCCGCGCCAACGAGCTCCCTCGTCGGCTTTGACCGATCTGAGCGGCACGCTGCCGCTGCGCATCCGTCCCGAGAGCAATTTCATCATGATCGGCGAGCGAACAAACGTTACCGGTTCTCGTCGATTCGCTCGCCTGATTCGCAACGAGCAGTTTGATGACGCGGTGGAGGTGGCGCGTCAACAGGTGTTAGGCGGCGCCTCGATCATCGACATCAACATGGATGACGCGCTGCTGGACGGCGAAGTCGCCATGAGTAAGTTCCTCAATTTGATTGCTGGCGAAGCTGATATCAATCGAGTTCCGGTGATGGTGGACAGCTCCAAATGGTCGGTCATCGAGGCCGGGCTACGATGTCTGCAGGGCAAAGGGATTGTCAATTCGATCAGTCTCAAGGATGGTGAGGACGAGTTTTTGCGAAAGGCTCGATTGGTTCGCCAATACGGTGCGGCGGTGGTGGTGATGGCGTTCGATGAACAAGGCCAGGCTGTGGAAGTAGCTGAAAAAGTTCGGATCTGCCAACGTGCTTTTCGATTGCTGACCGAGCAGGTCCACTTTCCGGCTCAGGATATTATTTTCGATCCGAACATTCTCACTGTCGCCACGGGAATTGAAGAACATGATAACTACGCGGTCAACTTTATTGAGGCAACCCGCCAACTCAAACAACTGTGCCCAGGCGCCAAGGTTTCTGGCGGGGTCAGCAATATCTCCTTTTCATTTCGTGGCAACGATGTGGTTCGCGAGGCCATGCATGCGGCCTTCTTATATCATGCCGTGCAAGCGGGAATGGACATGGGCATCGTGAACGCTGGTCAGCTCGTTGTTTACGATGACATTCCCGCCGATCTTTTGGCGGGGGTCGAAGACGTCCTGCTCAATCGGCATCCAGACGCCACCTCGCGGTTGCTGGACTTGGCCGAGAACGTCAAGGGTACCGGCAAGAAGCGGGATACGGAGGATTTGAGCTGGCGCGAAGCCAGCGTCGAGGAACGGTTACGTCACGCGTTGGTTCAAGGTATTGATCGCTTTGTGATTGAGGATACGGAGGAAGCGCGGCAGAAGTTCGACCGTTGTTTGCAGATCATCGAGGGCCCCATGATGGATGGCATGTCCGTGGTGGGGGACCTGTTCGGTGCTGGAAAGATGTTCTTGCCTCAGGTGGTAAAATCAGCGCGCGTGATGAAGAAAGCGGTCGCCCACCTGGAACCATTCATGGAGGAGCAAAAAGCCGCCTCGGGAGAGAGTGGCAAGTCGACCCGCGCCACCATCGTGATGGCGACCGTGAAAGGTGACGTTCACGACATCGGTAAGAATATTGTGGGAGTCGTATTGGCTTGTAATAACTACGAGATCATCGACTTGGGCGTTATGGTCTCCTGCGACAAGATTCTAGAAACAGCGTTAGAGAATAATGCCGACGTGATCGGGTTGTCTGGGTTGATTACTCCTAGTCTCGACGAGATGGTGCACGTAGCTAAGGAGATGGATCGGCGGAATATTGAGCTCCCACTCCTGATCGGTGGTGCCACGACCAGTGCCAAGCACACGGCGGTGAAGATCGCGCCACAACACCACACTCCAATCATCCACGTTTTGGACGCCTCGCGGAGCGTCGGAGTCGTGGATCGTTTACTCAGCCAGAAATTGCGGCACGAATTGATTCAGGAAAACCAACAGTTGCAAGACCGATTGGTCGCGTCATTCGAAAAACGATCTCTGACGCTCGTCCCGTACGAAGAGGCTTGTCGCAAGGCCTTCGCGACGAATTGGGAGCAAGCGCCGATGGATGTCCCCAACTTCACCGGTTCGCGGACCGTCGCGAATCCTTCTTTGTCCGAGATTGCCGACTTCATCGATTGGTCCCCTTTCTTCCTGGCGTGGGAGTTGAAGGGTAAATACCCGAAGATACTAGATGACGACCGATACGGACGGGCCGCCCGCGATCTATTCGGCGACGCACAAACCTTACTGAAGCGCATCATCGATGAACGGCTCCTTCAAGCGAAGGGAGTCTATGGGTTTTGGCCGGCCAACTCGCGAGGGGACGACATCGTACTTTTTCAGGACGAAGACCGCGAAAAGGAGTTGGTTCAATTCCACATGCTGCGTCAGCAGTGGCAGCGACAAGGCCAGGCATGCTTTCGGTCACTGGCGGACTACGTCGCTCCCGAGGCGAGCGGCCGGGCAGATTACTTGGGAGCTTTCGCGGTTACCGCCGGGATTGGGGCTGAAGAATTGGCTGCCCATTTTGAGTGCCAACATGACGATGTCAACGCCATTATGGTCAAGGCGCTCGCCGATCGGTTGGCCGAAGCGTTCGCCGAAATGCTTCACCAGCGAGTTCGGCGCGAATGGGGCTTTGGCGGTGATGAGCTACTCGGCAAAGAGGCGCTGATTAAGGAACATTATCGCGGAATTCGGCCGGCCCACGGCTATCCG
>Ga0310123_10002951_pt1 | contig 13378 bp, 4 predicted proteins | sample CB6_AW_1057_MG_FD_203505 | JGI IMG/M metagenome (GOLD analysis project Ga0310123, IMG submission 203505) | Marine microbial communities from Western Arctic Ocean, Canada - CB6_AW_1057 | ecosystem: Environmental > Aquatic > Marine > Oceanic | place: Canada: Western Arctic Ocean | collected... | reverse complement strand
GACGGTTACGATTATCCACAGCGTGTCCGATTCGAGATCCGCGAGGGCGAAACCCATAGCTACAAACTGGCGGGCGATTTCCTCAACCTACACGGCATCGACCTTCTGCTGGTGCAGCACGAGTACGGCATTTTCGGCGGTGACGACGGGGCCGATGTTCTCGATCTGCTGCGGGAAGTGCGCATCCCGGTGATGACGACGATGCACACCGTTCTGCCGGATCCGAAGCCGCATCTGGCGGCGGTCACAAAGGAATTGATCAAGCTCTCGAACCGGGTCGTCGTCATGAGCAGTCAGGCCATGGAAACGCTGTCGGATGTATACGACGCCGTGGCCGATAAGACGTCGCTTATTCATCACGGCATCCCGGATATGCCATTCATCGATCCCAGCTTCAACAAGGATCAATTCGGTGTTGAGGGGCGCAAAGTTCTGTTGACATTCGGTTTTCTCTCGCCGGCCAAGGGCATCGAGTATGTCATTCAAGCGCTGCCGAACATCGTCCGGGCGCATCCGGAATTGGTGTACATCGTACAGGGTGCGACGCACCCCAATGTGAAGCGGGATTATGGCGAGAAATACCGGCACAGCCTGCAGCATCTGGCCGCGGATCTCGGCGTCGTTGATCATGTACGTTTCGATAATCGCTACGTCGATATCGACGAACTGTGTGAACTGCTCGGCGCGGCCGATATCTATGTTACGCCCTACATCGGAAAAGAGCAGACCGTGTCGGGAACATTGTCCTACGCAATGGGTGCCGGCACGGCGATTATCTCAACGCCGTACGCATATGCTGAGGAAGTGTTGGCGGACGGTCGCGGGATTATTGTCCCGTTCCGCGATCCGGACGCCATCGCCCGGGAGATCAACGGGCTTCTGGAGCATGGGGACAAGCGCCGGAGCATGCGGAAAAGAGCGTATTTGTACTCGCGCCAGATGCTCTGGCGTCAGGTCGGCCGGTCCTACCTGAATCTGTGTCGCAGTGTTATCAGCGAACGCACATTGCGGCCGCGGGTGTCGTTGGACAGCAGCGTTTCGATCTCGGCGCTGCGCCATGGGCTGCCCGAGCTGAAGCTGGGTTACCTGCAGACGCTCACCGACGATACCGGCATCATGCAGCACGGGCATTACAGCATTCCGAATCGCCGCTTCGGCTACTGTACCGATGACAACGCACGTGCTCTGATTTGCGCATTGGAAGCCTACCGTCAAACGAAAGAGCCGATGCTACTGGCGCAGGTCCGTGTCCACATGAGCTTCATTGAACACGCCTTCAATCCGAAAACCCGACGGTTCCGTAACTTCATGTCGTACGACCGTCAATGGCTGGACGAATCCGGTTCCGAGGACAGTCATGGGCGCGCTATCTGGGCGCTCGGTGTGGCGGTCGCCGTGGCTCCGATCGAGAGCGTGCGCGCAGCCGCCGCCGAAACCTTTCATCGCGCCTTCGGCAAGACCGTCGAATTCAAAGAACTGCGTCCCATGGCTTTTGCTTTGATCGGTATCCGCGAATACCTTCGCAGTTTCACGGGCGACAGTGAAGTACAACGTACCTTTGCGGAACTGGCACGACGGCTTTACAAGGCCTATGAAGCCAATGTCACGGACGATTCCGAATGGGTGTGGCCCGATGATATTGTCACTTATGATAACGGCAAGTTGCCGCACGCCCTGATGGCCGCCGGTTCGATGCTGCAGTCCGAGGAGATGTCGGCAATGGGGCTTCGCTCGTTGAAATGGCTGCTCGAAATTCAGACGGATGAGGACAACGTCTTGTCGCCCATAGGAAACAGAGGCTGGTATCCACGCGGCGGCAAGACGGCACGCTTCGATCAACAGCCCCTCGAGGCTCATGCCCTCCTCGAGGCTTGCCTCGAGGCGGCACGGATCGATGACGAAGATAATTGGACTGCCGAAGCGTGGAAATGCTTCAATTGGTTTATTGGCAAGAACGATCTCGCGATCGCGGTCTATGATTACCAGACTGGCGGTTGCCATGATGGGTTGCATGCCAACGGCGTCAACGGCAACGAAGGCGCCGAGTCGACGCTTGCCTGGCTGATGTCGCTCCTGGCGATCCGGTCACTGAAGCCCAGCGGCGCTGCCCACGGCAGCGGATCGAAGACCGTGGAAGCATCGAATCCATTTCTTGCCGCCGCCGATGATACCACAGCCGATGGCGGCGACCTCTTCCTGACCCCCGGCGAACAACCGCATCCTTCCCTACCCTTGTAATCGACAGATTCGCAATCGATACTCGTCGCGTGAGTTACGTTCCATGTTATGACGAGATAATCCGTCATCCGTCGGTTAACGGAGACGGATCACGGGATAATCGATCGACACTACCGACGCATCGACTCACATAGCCAGGCCGCAAACGGCGACCGGGTTCGCCGGCGTGGCTGCCGTTTACCCGGCAGTGACTCGCTCGGAAACTTTTCGCGAACTATTACAGAATTTGTGGCTACCAAAGACACCATCCGGCGGATTCCGGTGATGGGAGAGCAGCCTAAGGGCTCGCGTAAAAATTCGTCTGATGCCCAGCAACTCGGCGATGGCGATGAGCGTTGCGTCGGCCAGTTCCATGGGGACGTCGCGGTACTTTTTTATCAACACCTGTATCCGTGCCCGCATGGTGTCATTCAGATCGACAAATTGAAGGTCATCCTATTGTACAAGCCGCCAAAGCGCTTCTTGTGCAGTCCAGCCGCCGGCACTGCCTAGCAGATAGGTTGCTTCTATGAAGGCCGGCCAACTGGTGACCATCGGCCCGGTGAGTTGTGGCAGCGCGTCGATACAGCGTCGATGATTGCGGTCAACGGTCCGGCGTCAACAAGGGGCATATACGAATTTCCGGTGGGATTTCAGTTGCTTCACGAAAGCTGTCCCGGACTTCCGTGCACGACGGCTCTGGCTCGAGACTGGACCCGTCACATCCGCCAATGTAATGGACAGTCGTTTGCCGAAAACCCGTTGATAGTGCTCGGCGATGGCATGCCGGATGACTGACGATGCCGATTCACCGTTCGCGCGCGCGAGACAAGATGCAGGCTACACTTCCATCGCGGCATCCAATCTTACAGTCTTCTCATGTCGTTACTTCTTTATTGCAGTTGACGCCTTGCTGCAATACATGAGGTTGGATCGCACGCGCAAACCGCGCCGCTGTCGAGTATGCGAGCCAATTGACACTGGCCGCCGTTGCTCCAGTGCCTTTACCCTGTCGCAAAACTCACACTTCCACCCGAATCGCAACATCCTCCCGCGGTACAACCCGGCCGATGACTGCAACGATTGCTGCACCGTTCCGCTGCAACTCCTCGATCAAGGCATCCGCTTTGTCTCCGGGTACGGCAATGAGCAAGCCGCCGGATGTCTGCGCGTCATTGAGCAACAGCCGCTGAGCGTCAGACACCATTTCGTCGTAGCGGACGTGATCCAACGTGTATTGAAAATTGTCGCGGCTGCCGCCGGGAATGACGTCCGCCACGATCAGTTCCATGGTGTCGGGCAGCAGCGGGACCTTGCCGGCCGCGATGATGGCTGAGGTTTGCGACGCCGTCATCATTTCAAGCAGGTGGCCCAACAGGCCGAATCCGGTTACATCCGTCGCGGCGTTGACACCGATGATCTGCATGGCGTCGGCAGCCGGTTTGTTCAGTGTCGCCATCGTGTCAATCAGCTGTCGTTGCTGATTCTCTTCCAGTAAACTCTGCTTTAACGCTGTCGATAGAATGCCCGTGCCGATGGGTTTCGTGAGAATCAAGGCATCCCCCGACTGCGCGTCACAGTTCTTTATAACCTTGCTCGGATCGATCAGGCCGGTGACGGCCAGTCCGAATTTTGGCTCTGTGTCGTCGATGGTGTGGCCGCCGATAATCGCGATGCCGGCCTCCTCGGATTTGGTCTGTGCACCATCGAGGATCGCCTCTAAAACGGCGAGGGGCAGTCGCTGGCTGGGGAAGCCAACTACACTGAGTGCACAGAGGGGCCGGGCACCCATGGCATAGATATCGCTCAATGAGTTTGCCGCCGCGATCATACCGAAGTCAAACGGGTCGTCGACGATCGGCGTGAAGAAATCAACCGTCTGCACAATCGCGGTATGATCATCGATGCGATACACGGCGGCATCGTCGGCCGTGTCACTATTGACGAGAACATTGGGATCGCGCGTGGGGCGAATCTGTTTCAATATCTTATCGAGTAATGCGGGCCGCATTTTGCATGCGCATCCCAATCCGTGGGTGGTTTGGGTCAGTCGCACCGGGCCGTCATCCCCATGAACGGACGCCGCCGCACCGCCGGCAGACTGCAGCGTGCCGACAACCCGTGTCACATGCCGGACAGCGCCATCGATTTCCGCTGCGGTTGTGAATCGTCCGCCGGAGAAGCGAATAGTGCCCATGGCATAATCGAGCGGCACCTGCATCGCTCCGAGCACGCTGGAGACATCAACCTGATCGCTGTGGCAGGCGGCCCCGGCGGAAGCCGCCACCGTATCGAGCGCCGCCAGGATTGTGTTGGCTTCCAAGCCTCTGAAACAAATGCTCGAGGTGTTGGGCAGGCGTCGATCGGGATGACCAATCACGCGAGTGATGTCGGGTAGCGCTTCCGTCAACCCCCTCTCGAGCCGGTCTCGAAACCGCTGCAGATCGTCTGCATATGTCGCCAGGTTTTCGCTGATCAATTCACAGGCCTGCCCGAGGCCGACAATCTCGATCACATTTTCGGTGCCGGCGCGCAGGTTCATTTCATGATTCGCCCCATGCATCAGTTTGTCCAGCTTGACCCCGCGTCGAATGTACAATGCCCCGATGCCTTTCGGCGCATAGATCTTGTGCCCGGCTATGGACAGTAAATCAACCTGCAGGTCATCGACATCAACCGGAATCTTGCCGACTGACTGGGCACTGTCCGTATGCATCAGTACGTCATGGCGGCGGGCGATTTCAGAGATCTCAGCGATGGGTTGTATGGTGCCGACCTCATTATTGGCTTGCATGACGCTGATCAGGATGGTCTGCGGTGTGATGGCCGCCGCAACCGCTTGCGGATCCACGAGACCGAACCGGTCAACGGGCAAAACCGTCACCCGATACCCCTGGCCCTCCAAATAGCCACAGACCTCGATGACGGCGGGGTGTTCAATTGCGGATGTAATGATGTGATTGCCCTGGTGCCGACAGGCCGCCGCAACGCCTTTAATGGCATAATTGTTCGATTCCGTGCCGCCGCTGGTGAAGATCAGCTCATCGATGCGGCAACCCAACATGCCGACCATCTGCTTACGGGCCTTCGCGACAGCCTTCTTCGCGATAGTTCCGAACCGGTGACTGCTGGACGGATTGCCGAAATGCTCGTGGATGTATGGCAGCATCGCTTCGGCAACTGCCGGATCGATCGGCGTCGTCGCATTGTAATCAAGGTATATGGGTTGGGGCGGGGTGTGTGCGGTCATGATAGCAGGCTCTCATTTCGGATTTCGAATGTCAAATGTTGCAGTCTAAGCACTTACGCAATGATGAGCGCAAAGAGTCAATGTTGCGACTTATCAGAGATCCTGATCCGATCGCACTCTGGAATGGTACCAACTTAAGGGCGGAAAAGTGGTATAAACAGGTCGTGGTCGATCCCGATAAGCGCTAACTTGATCATCTATGAATTTGTTATCTTGAGGCTCAACAGCACTTAACTCGTAATCGATGTTCGAATACAGAGCGATTATCCCGTGACCGCGTTGTCTCGTGACAACACGCAATGTGACTCACGCGGCGAATGGATCGATTACGAATCACGGGTAACAAGCCCCGGCAGAGCCGGTTAACTTGAGCATCTCGACATGAGATTATTTAGTGGCTGTCCGAAAACCCACGATTCCCCGATTCGCGGCGGGACCCGCCGTCGCTCCAACCTCAAACTCATGTCGGACGGACCCCCTTGGAGCAACGGCGGGCCTCCGCCGAGGGGTTTTCGGTCAGCCACAAGTTAGTGCTTATGCGTCGATCCCCTAGGTCCCGCATGCGAAACCTAGGGGGCCACGTTCAATCGCGTGCCTTAGGGGAAACCGATGTCAGCGTTTAGGTATGAGCGCCTGAGTGCTTCGACGATCCAGGGGATCTCATCCTCAAAGATGCAGAGGACATCAAACAGAAGGTTCCCTTCCCGCAGAATCCCCAGGACCGGTCTGTCCAGATGCAACAGGTCGCGATACAGAAATTCGCTACCCATCTTTCCCGCCGGCGCAATTATCGGCATGACCGCGTAGCTATCTATCGTCAGGTCCGGTAGCGTGCCGCCGCCGCAATGTCCGGCACTCTCGACTACCTTCGTCTGCACATCGACGCGCATCATTAGCTCCGACAACGTCTCGGCACGTTTCCGGCGGTCGTCTCGGCTTTCCTTGAGGATTGTGAAAATCGGGATCTTTGCGAACAGGTCATCACTTTTCAAATAACAGCGCAAGACCGTAGACAGTGCCGCGATGGTCAGCTTGCCGACGCGATACGTTCGCATCAAGGGTGCCTTTGCGATCCGTGCAACCAGCTCTCTACGACCGGCAACAACGCCGGCCTGCGGCCCGCCGAGCAGTTTATCGCAACTGAACGTGATGATGTCCACGCCGGATTCCAGGGCCTGGCGTACGTCCGGCTCATTCTGTAAAGGCAGACCCGGCGGCTTTCGCAGGAGTCCGGAGCCAATGTCGTAAACGAAAACTAGGTTGTGGGCTTTCGCCAGCTCGGCAAGCTGCCGGGTCTCGACTTCTTCGGTAAATCCACTGATGGTGTAGTTCGATCGATGTGCTTTGAAGAGAATTCTCGTTTCCGGTGTAATCGCATTCTCGTAATCGGCGAGTCGTGTACGGTTGGTTGTGCCCACTTCCACCATTCTTGCACCGCATGCCGCCATGATGTCGGGCATCCGGAAAGAGCCGCCGATTTCGATCAACTCGCCCCGCGAGATGATCACCTCGTGGTCGTCGGCGAGCACTTTCAACGCAAGAAAGACGCCGGCCGCATTGTTGTTGACCACAATGGCATCTTCGGCGTTCGTGAGGAACTTGACAAGCTCACGAACATGTTCGTTACGACTTCCCCTTCGGCCGGTCTTGCAGTCCAATTCGAGATTAGAATAACCGGTAACAATTGGCTGGAGATCACTCGCCACAGCCGGCCCTAACGGGGCGCGGGCCAGATTCGTGTGAAGCACAATGCCCGTCCCGTTGACGATCGGCTTTAACGACGGTCCTGATACAAGTCGTACGAGGCGGCCGACCTCGTCGAGTATTTCATCCATGGGGGCCACGGCTTGGCCGTGTAAAACATTTTGTCTGACTTGCTCGAGTACCTGGCGTATGGCGAACGTGACGAGCTCGATGCCAACCGTGTCTATCATTGGCAACACGGCGTCCTGAATCAGGAGCATATCAACGCCGGGAATCCTTCTCAACTGTTTGTGCTGGGTTTCCATGACAGCATCCGGGTGGAAGTTTCAGATCGTAGAAATCCGTCGACTGACGGATCGCTTCGCTCGGCATTCCGGCGCTCCCGCACGGAGGGCGATCGGATGCCGAACCGTCGAGTTTCTTTCCCTCATAAGCCGCCCGTGGAGCGCGCGGGTCAGGTGCTCCCGAGAAACTTTGATTTCAGTGTCAGTCGGCCAGTTTTTAACATAATACGTTGCAGCCGATTATGTTGTAGTCCTGCCATACGGTAGGGTCCCAGCCGTGCCGACCGATTACATTGGCGGCAACCACACGCCTCCGGGATCCGTCGGCTGACGGGGACCGCTACATCGGCGCCCGGCCATCATCTGTGTTTCCCCTATATCTTAACCAGTGGGAAAATGCGCCCACTGACCCGATGCTCCTGTAAAACAGCCGTTCGTAGTTCGTCCAAGCTTCGGATGCAAGCGGCGGCAAAATAGCGTTCGCACGCCGTGCGCGTGTTCCGGTTGTCTGCATCGAGGGGACTGCCGCACGGCGTGCGGCAGCTATTTTTCTCGTCCGCCAAACTCCCATGTTGTCCCTACGTACATGACCAGCAGGAACGTCCCCGTTTCTTTCATCCCCCGTGCTTGATTAAGGGTTGGCGCGCCCCAGACGAGCATGATTGATTGGTGTCATGGCCATGCGGGCAACCGATTTTGGGACAGACGGGCGGCGGCTGGGCCGCCACCCGCGTCAGGGGCGTGAGCCGAAAGTCAATTTACGCGACTCTCCGCCGAAATCCATGGGGGGAGGCCCGAGTTCGGGCATATGTCCGCTAAAACAGTAAATCAATTTTGCAGAGTCATTGAACTTCAGACAGCTTTGCGATACTGCACCGTCTTCCCCCGAACATCTCGAGCCTCGCTATGGACTGTACGCTGGTCGCGTCGTGCAGAAGCTGCATACCCGTACTATTGAGACTCGCCGCACAGGTCGCGATATGGCGGTGCAATTACGGACACCGCAACCGATCGACGGATAGGAGATATTTCCGGAAAGAAAAGACATTTCAGCTAACGGCCTGACGACCCGACTATCGAACCGGACCATTTTTTTAATTTTTTTTAAAAAGCCCTTGCAATTGGGGTAAAAGTTTCGTACACCACTAGCTAAAGACAAAGAGAACTAGGCGGAAAAACGCGGCGAATTTTACAAACCAGAACAATAGGCTACTGGCTTCCGGCCATTGGCTGAAGAAAAAAGAGGAGATGGCGGGATGAATATGAAACGAACTCACGGGAACTACTTTGGCGTAGGGATCTTGCGGTCGATATATCTGTCGGTGTTGATCGGTTTCTTGCTCAGCACTGCGGGCCGCGCCCAAGATCCGCCGAATATTAGCTGTCCAGCGGACACGGCGGTGGAATGTGGCGCCGGCGTCGCCGCCGGCTTGAGTGACGCGGATTGCGTTGCGGCGTTCGGCAGCCTGGGGGCGGCCACGGATCCAAGCAACACCGGGACTGCGTTTGCTAATGACAACTGCAACGACCCCGTTGATCCTGAAATCACCTTCTCTGACGCTGTCGCAGCCGGGGGCTGTCAGCAGGATATAATGATTACGCGCACGTGGACGGCAGCCGATGCCTGCGGCACCGACAGTTGCCAGCAGATGATCAGCGTTGCGGACACGACATCTCCGATAATCACCTGTCCGCAGGATGCGGGGATCGATTGTTCGTCGTCGGGGGATCCGGCTTTCACCGGCAGTGCGACGGCGACTGACAACTGTGACGCTGATCCGACGATCGCGTCCACCGACAGTGTGGCATCGGGCGCCTGTCCACAGGAGGACGTCACCACGCGGACGTGGACGGCGACGGACAGTTGCGGCAACTCGACGAGTTGTGAGCAGGTCATCACCCTGTTCGACTTCGCAGCGCCGCAGATCGCTTGCCCGGCTGACGTGACGGTTCAGTGCACGGACTCACGTGGGGCTGTCTCCACCGGCGCCGAATGTATGGCCGATGTCATCGATAAGGCGGCAACTTTCCATCCGGTGAATACGGGCATGGCGGCGGCGACGGACAGTTGCGACCCGTATCCAGTCGTCACGTTCAGTGACAGTTCGGTGCCTGGCGCCTGCCCGACGATCCAGCGGACCTTCACGGCGGTCGACGCGTGCGGCAACGACGGTGGTAGCTGCGTCCAGACGGTCACAATCGAAGACAGCGCGGCGCCCGTCATCATTTGCCCCGGCGCTGTCGCCATAGACTCCGGTGAATCGACGGCTCCGAGTGATACCGGCACGGCCACTGCATCCGACAATTGCGATGACTCCCCGAACGTGACATTTGCCGACAGCTTCGCCGGAGCCGTGACCACCCGGACATGGGCGGCAACCGATGAGTGCGGTAACAGCGCCAGCTGTAATCAGGCGATTACCACCGCAAACGGACCCGGGGCGCCGGTCATTACCTGTCCGCCCGACGTCACGGTCCCGTGCGATCAACCCACCGATCCGACCAATACCGGTTCGGCGACGGCGACGGACGACACTGATCCGAATCCGACAATTACGTCCACCGATGCCGTAGCGCCGGGTGCCTGTGTTCAGGAATCCGTTATCACGCGTGCCTGGAGTGCTGCCGATCCCGACGGGAACCTTGGGCTCTGCTTTCAAGTTATTACGGTCGTCGACACCGAGGCGCCGGTGATTACCTGTCCGGCGGACATAACCATCGAGTCCAACTCGGGGACCGATCCGGGTAGTACGGGTCAGGGGACGGCGACTGACAACTGCGATCCGGCGCCGATGATGACATTTTCCGACGCCGGCGCGGGCGTGATTACCCGGATATGGACGGCAACCGATGGGTGCGGCAACAGCGCCAGCTGTAATCAGGCGATCAGCGATCAGGGGACGCCGGTCATCACCTGCCCGCCCGACGCCACGATTGGGTGCGATCAAAACAGCAGACCGTTCTACGTCAATGGTTTCGCGACTGCCGTTGACGACAATGATAATAATCCGTTAATTTCGGACTCCGATTCCGTGACGCCGGGTGCCTGCCCTCAGGGAGGCGTTATCACGCGTACTTGGACCGCGACGGATGTCGACGGCAAGAGTTCGGCCTGCGTACAATTAATTACGGTCACGGACCAGCCGCCGACGGTTACCTGCCCGGCTGACATGACGGTCCAATGCACGGGGGCTATCCCCGCCGGCTCCGAATGTATGGCCGATGTCATCGACAAGGCGTTCACTTTCGATCCGGAGAGTACGGGCTTCCCGACGCCGTCGGACGACTGCGACCCGTCTCCAGCCGTCTTTTTCTCCGACAGCTCGGCGGCCGGCACCTGCCGGCAGATCGAGCGGACCTGGACGGTGACGGATGATTGCGGCCAGAGTTCGACCTGCGTCCAGATGATCACTATCGAAGACACCGTGGCGCCCGTCATCACGTGCCCCGCCGATATCACCTTACAGGTCGGTGATTCGACGGCTCCGAGTAATACCGGTTCGGCCTCGGCAACCGACAATTGCGATTCGTCCCTGGACGTGACATTTGCCGACAGTGGCGGGAATCCGTTTACCCGGACATGGACGGCAACCGATGACTGCAGCAACAGCGACAGCTGCGGTCAGGCGATCACCATCGAAGGCGCCGGCGCGGCACCGGCCATAACCTGCCCGGCCGACGTCACGATTCAGAGCGGTGACCCCACCGATCCGAGCAACACCGGCGAGGCGACGGCCACTGATGACACTGATCCGACTCCGGCAATTACGTTCACCGATAACGTGGCGTCGGGTACCTGCCCTGAGGAATCCATTATCACGCGTACCTTTACCGCTACCGATGCCGACGGCAACAGTAGTCCGAGCTGCGATCAGATGATCACGGTCGTCGACACCGAGGCGCCGGTGATTACCTGTCCGGCGGACCAGACGATCGAGTCCGACGCGTCGAGCGATCCGGGTAGTACGGGTACGGCTACGGCGATCGGCGGGGTGGTGACGTACACCGACTCGGTGAGTTCGGAGGTGGTGTGTCCGGACGTGTTCAGCATCACGCGCACCTGGGAGGCAACGGACCAGTGCGGCAATGTCAGTTCCTGCGAGCAGAAGATCACTGGGGTTGACAACGGCGCTCCGATCGTAATAACCGGCATCGTGGAAGGTGGACTGCCGCAGCGGTCCATGCTCCGGAGCCTGGCGTTTCAGTTCTCCGAGGATGTATCGGCCAGCCTTGAGGCGGGAGATTTGGTTCTCCAGAACCTGACAACGGCCCAGACCATCGATCCGAACGTCATGACCGTCACCTATGACTCGGTGACCAATACCGCGACCTGGACCTTTAACTTTCCCGGTCCGTTTTTCGAGTCGCTACCCGATGGCAACTACTGCGCCACGTTGCCCGCTGCCGCTGTTGAAGGCCTTGGCTGTAACAACGCCAGCAGTGACGGCGTTCTTGTGTTTCACCGTGTTTTCGGTGACCGCGACGGCGACACGGACGTGGATTTCTTGGATTCGATCAGATTCCGCACCTGCTTTTTTGGCGCGCCGAACTGTGATTTCCGTTTCGACGTAGATTCTGACACGGATATTGACTTCCTGGATCTGATCAACTTTGGGGCGCGCTTCAATTCCCAACTGCCTCCTGAAGATTGTCCTTAGGAGTAGTGGCTGACCGGAAAGCCCCTTGCTTCGGGCCTCCGCCGCGATTTTCCGATTCGCGGCGGAGGCCCGCTTTTCTTCCACGCTCAATCTGACGACAACCGGATCCCCTTGGAGCGACGGCAGGCCGCCGCCGAGGGGGTGCTTTGTTCGGACACTACTTTTTACGAGCTCGCAAACGGCCATAGACCGTGTTGAGTCCGGGTACGCCTCGACGACCGGTGATTGGAGGGCCGATGTCCACAGCGGCCGCTGCGAATGAGAAGGCACGAAGGGCAGCGATTGCAGGACGGACGCAACGCGACCACCGGGCGAAGCCGACACACCGGATGTCGACCATAGGCCAAAACCTCTTCGCCGAACCATCGCCTCGAGCGAACGGCGGGATACCGCGCCGCTCACGCGAGCGAGCGATTACGGACTGCGGCTTACAGTTGGGGGGCTCTCGACTTGATTCCGATTCGCTCCCTGCAGTCACGCGCTCTGCCGGTTCGGCGTCAACGGGTAAATATCCGGGTAATGGCGCCGGCGAAATTTAGCGGAAAACGAGGCGATATTTCTCAGCGAAATTTCGCCAGAAACGCCACGATTCTTCGCTGGTGCGGCGCTGGCGTCGCCGTCGCGGCGCCCTCGGCAAAAAAAAATTAGCCCATTTAAATTGGCGGAACCCGCGCCAAACATGGTTTCCCGGCGTTTCGGCGATGGTGTTGTGAGGGGGGAATAGATTTTTTTTCCCAAAGGGTCTTGCAATCGGCTCACGAATTTCGTATACCATCTAGTAAAGGCAGCGGAAAAGGTGCTTAGAGTGAGTCCGTCGGCTGACGGACGGCGACGATTGCACCCCTTAATTCAGTAGCCCATTAACCCATATTAACCACAATATTAATGAAGGAGACACTCAGACCCTACTAACCCTAATACTCAGCGAACAGTAATGCACAGGAGATACTGGGGATGAAAGCATGTAAATGGAGCGAAGTACTCGCTGTGATCATGAACCGAAAACCAAACAAGAAAGGAGGAGAGGCAATGAAACATCTGCAAATCTTAACGACGGCAATTCTGGGACTGTTCCTGGCCTTGCAGGCGCCGCCTGTAAGCGGTCAGTTCGTAGCTGGCGATGAGGGCGGGGAATCGACACATGCTGGCAATGTCGGCATCGGGACAACGGATCCGGCCGCACAGCTCCATATTCAAAATGGTAACAGAGACGTGGGGGCGATACTTCGCCTTCATAATACAGCCTATAATACAGGTATAGGGCC
>Ga0310123_10002947_pt1 | contig 13386 bp, 7 predicted proteins | sample CB6_AW_1057_MG_FD_203505 | JGI IMG/M metagenome (GOLD analysis project Ga0310123, IMG submission 203505) | Marine microbial communities from Western Arctic Ocean, Canada - CB6_AW_1057 | ecosystem: Environmental > Aquatic > Marine > Oceanic | place: Canada: Western Arctic Ocean | collected... | reverse complement strand
TTTTAACAAGGGCCCCGCCGCCGACACGCACGTGGATGTTCTGGTGCGGCGCAAGCCAGACCGGCTGCAATGAGATTTCATTTAGTGTGGGGGGCGGCACTTTTGGAAGCTCATGATTCCAGCGACTCATGACCCTCGCCGCGTTGTCATCACTGGCATAGCGCCACATGTGTTCTGCACCGGTACTCTCTGATGCCGGACTCAACACGAGCAGCTCCATCGCGGCGTTTGCAGCGGGTCATGGCTTCTGTCGCTTCTCGTGGAATGCGTGTGCAGATTGCCCTTCAGCCACGTTCCCTCTTCCAGGTTCTGGTATGGATGCTCGATCGGCATGCGTGTCAGCCTCTCATCTCGATGGACCCGATTCAAGTAACGCTCTTAGCACCTTTTCGATATTGATTCACGCTTTGTACGTGTTGATGGCGCCGGGGAGTCCCGGCTGAAGCCGGGCTAAGACTTCCGCCTGAAGGGCCTGTTGATTTATTCGCTATTTCAACTAGAGATCCCTGAGGGCGAAATGGAACGTAGCCCGGATATCCGATCCGGGTCCGGTGGATGAGCCCGGAAGCCGCAGTCTAGATCCGGCGCGGAGTAGGACCATTTTCGATAATGTGTACGATTAAGTGTCAGTGACCAGTCCCAGAATCCTCCGAAAGCGGCGGCGAGGACATCGGCGCACGATCTCCTCACACATTATCGGATCCAATCTATGTCACGGGCCATGATCCCACCCCGCCGGCCCAATAAATCAACAGGCCCTGAAGGCGGGACTCAGACGGGGAAGGCGAGTCTCAGACTCACCCGGTCTGAGTCCCGGCTGAAGGGGGTGACGATTTAATCGTGGTTCCGCCTTGATCAGTTTTGACTCCGAACGTAACGTAGCAATATTTCCAGGAAACGCTCAATGCGGGAAACACCAATTAAGCTGGACAACAGGTTGCTGAGCGTCACGTTCGATGAGAAGACGCTGGGGCTCACCGGAATTCTGGACAAGCGGACCGGGAAGACCTGGAGACCGGCCCGCACCGCGTTCGTCGTAAACGTCTGGGACAGCATGTCGCAGCGAAACTGTCCCCGGGCCGCCGGCTTTGATCCCGCCGCGACGATGCGGCGGGTTCGGTCCGACGATCAGCAGCTCACGGTCGATTATCACCAGGAGGAGCTGGGGATCAGCCTTCGTCTGATCTATACGCTCCGGGATGACTGCCTCGAGGTCGATCTCCCCATCGAATCCCTGAAAGAATCAAAGCCCGATCAGTTTCACCTCCGAAGTGTCGAGTTGTTTCCGCAATTCGGCGGGATCCCACGCGGGGAGCAGGGTTATGCGGTCCTGCCCCAGTACGGCGGGATCTTGCATCATTTTGACCGGGAGGCCCCGCCGGACGCCGAAGCACTTGCCGCGGATCCTCAAACCGAGTTCGCCGTGTCCGCCCTCTTCGGCAGCGACCCTGCGGGCCCCCGGGAACACGGCAGCATGATGTACGGCCACCAGGGGCATTGGGAGGACATGGTGGCCCTTCCGCTATTCGGCGCGGTGCATCAAAACTCCGGCTACCTGGCTGTGGTGACTAGCGGAGAGTTCGATACCGAAATCCGGGTGAAGATCGACCAGGGACCGGAGAGGCTGAACTCGGTCGCGCCGATCTTTCATTTTCGGAATGACGAAATAGATGACATCGACCCGGTGGATCGCACCGTTCGCTATCATTTCCTCGCCCATGAGCGCGCGAACTATGCGGCGATGGCGGACGTCTACCGCCAGCACTTACTAAACGAGAAGGGATGCCTGCCGATTCGGGAGCGACTCCGTGAAAACCGCCTTCTCGACTATGTCCGGGACTGCTACTACTTGAAGATCTACTTCGGCCGCAAGCCGACCAGCCCCACCGGCGATGCCGAACTGCAGACCTACCTCACCTACCGGGAAGCACGCGAACTGCTCGGCGCCTGGAAGCGCGCCGGGGTGATAAAGGCCAACATCGATCTGACGGGCTGGAACCGGGAAGGTCACGACGGCCTCTATCCTACGCTGTTCCCCATCGAGACAACATTCGGCACCGAGCAGGAATTCCAGGACCTGATTGAAGAAGCCAAGAAGCTCGGATACCGAATCACGGTTCACATCAACTATCGCGATACCTATCGCCGTTCGCCCGACTGGGATCCGGCCTATGTTCTCAAGGACAGCCACGGGCGTCTGGTAAAGCAGGGAATGTATGGGGGCGGAACGGTTTACCCGAGCTGTCCGGTCCCGGTCCTCGAGCGGTTCCTGAAGCGGGACCTGCCGCGGCTCAAGCAAATGGGCATGGACGGCATGCTCTACTTCGACGGGATCCTCGGGATGGCGCAACCCTGCTACGATCCAAGTCATCCTCTCAGCCGCCGTCAATATGTGCAGGCCGTGAAGGAGCACCTCGAGTACGCAGCGAAGCTATTCGGAGCGGTGCACACGGAAGTGGCCCAGGCCGATCTGATCGGGACCGTCGACCACGTCATGCATTTGCCCGCCTACAAGTGGGCCAAGCCCAACTGGATCAAACATGCGGCGTTTTATCAAAAGGGCATCGCCCACGAAGGGATTCCGCTTCAGGCCATGGTCTATCACGGCCTGATGCTCTACTGCCTCTCGGGAAGCCTGGCCGAAGAGCCCCTTGGCGCACTCGCCGTTCTTCCCTCGGTAGAGTATGGCGCCCTGCCCCGCGACACGTGGTACAATAATCGACCCGCGGATAGAATCGCCGGGGAGCGACGCCAGTATGAGATTCTTTGCGAACGGTTGGGCCATCTGCAGCTCGAGTTCATGGTGGCGAACCGGCAACTGGACGCACAGGTGTTCGAGACTGTATACGCAAACGGTCAGCGCACTATTGTGAATTACGCGGAGCACGCCTGTGACGTCGAAGGCAGGACGATCCCCGCAAAGGATTTCCTCCTGCTGTAATGAAAAACACGGAAAAACACGGACTGAAACGGACAGAGCCCGGGGGGAGCGAGCGCGTCCGTGTTTGTCCGTGTGAATCCGTGTTTCCCGCCTCCCATGGCACACTCTCGGCGTTTTGTTGCTTGCCGCCTCTTCATCGCCGATAAAGCAGCCTGCCATGTCTGACCGACCCAATTTTCTAATCCTGCTTTCCGACCAACATAGTCCCCACGTCGCGGGGTGCTACGGCGACCCGGTCGTGAAAACCCCGCACATCGACGCCCTGGCGGACCGGGGCGTCCGGTTCGAAAGCGCCTATTGCCAGTCGCCGCTCTGCGTGCCTTCGCGGATGAGTTTTCTCACCTCGCAGCAGCCGTCGGAAATCGAGGTGTGGACGAACAGTTGTACGCTGCCGTCGGACATCACCACCTTCGCCCACGGGTTGGGCGCGGCGGGCTACGAAACCACGTTGGTGGGCCGCATGCATTTCGTGGGCGCCGACCAGTGGCATGGCTTCGAACATCGCCTGGTGGGGAGCCTCACCCCCGTCCATCCCTTCGGCGGGGGGCTTGGCTTGCCCCCGGTCCTGATGCGGGCGACAGGGCAAAAGCGCTCCTCCGTCGCCACCGCCGGCCCCGGCAAGACCGCCTACCAGGTTTACGACGAAACCGTAGCCCAAACCACGGCGGAATTGCTCAGGGCGAATTCCCGCGCGAAAAGCCGACCGTTCTGCATCGTGGCCGGCTTCGTCCTTCCTCACTGTCCTTTCGTCTGCCCGAAGGAGGACTGGGACTACTACTTTGATCGCGTCGAGTTGCCGACGCTGCCGGAAGGCTACTTCGACAATCTGCACCCGGTCATCAAATGTTGGCGGAAAGGCCGCGAGGTCGAGGACCTCACCGACGAAGAGATTCGCCGGGCCCGCACCGGCTACTACGGAATCGTCACCCATCTGGACCGCCAGGTGGGCGTGGTGACACGGGCGTTGGCGGAAGCCGGCCTCGAGGAGAACACGGTGGTGATCTACCTCTCCGACCACGGCGAAATGGCAGGCGAGCACGGCATGTGGTGGAAGAGCAGTTTTTTCGAGGGATCGGTCGGTGTCCCGCTCATCGTCTCTTGCCCGGCACGCTTTCCATCCGGCCGTACGCGGCAGGAGGTGGTCAGCCTGGTGGATATCGGTCCGACCCTGCTCGAGTTGGCTGGGACGGGTCCCCTCCCCGCCTCAGCCGGCGCCAGCCTGCTCCCGTTGTTGAACAGCGATCATTCCCATCGCCCGCGGCCGGCCTTCAGCGAACTGTATGCCTATGGAGGCATTGCGCCGGCTCGCATGGTCCGGGACGGGAAATGGAAACTGATTCACTACGAGGGGCATGCGCCCATGCTGTTCGATCTGGAGCAGGATCCCGGGGAACTGACCGACCTCGGGCAATCGGATTCACATGCAACAATCAGGGAAAAACTCCACCGCCTGGTCCGCTCCGATTGGGATCCACCTCGTATGGAGGCCGTCCTGGCGCAACGGGAAAAGCACCACTCCCTGTTGCGCGCGTGGTACCAGGCGGTGAGCCCCCCAAATCGAGAACAATGGCGCGCCCCGGAGGACGCAAACCGGTTTCCGTTATGAGATTTCGGGTTTCAGGTCGGCCTCTGGCTGAGCCAGATTTTTCAAACTCTGAGAGTCGATTTTGGTTTCAGGTGTCAGCGGGGCCTCTGGCTGAGCCAGATTTTTTGAGCAGTGAGAGTCGATACTAAACTACGCCCCCCACGGGCTTGTCGGCTTGTCCCGTGGGAGCGAAAGTTTCAACGCTACAAGTCATGGTCCCCCTCGCGGAGCCCGGCAGGAGCGAAGTCGGGGCACTGCTCAATTCTCGCTCCTCCCGGGCTCCAGGGATGAGGTGCTGGGGTTTGGTAGCTTCTGAACTTTGGCTCCAACGGGACACGCCTCCGCAAGCTACGGCGGTGCAAGCAAGCCCGTTGGGGGCCTAGTCTCAAACAAGGGCGGCCTCTGAGCCGGGCTCAGATTTTTCACCAGTCTGAGTCTTTGTGTACTCCCAATCAAGGATCTAACTCCCTCCTGAAACCTGTACTCTCAAACAAGGTTTCAGATACACGCGGAAAGTTGCATTTCTCCCGCGCACAGTCTTCACGGACTGCTGCGTGCCGGGGTCAGGCGCTGCCACTCCATCCACTGTGTGAGCTCCCGCTGCGTGTCGTCAAAGCGGGCACGCACCTCCGGTGGGAAGACGTAGTGGTTGATGTTGCCTTCGTCCCCGGCGAGCAGTTCACGCATGGCCACGTTATAAGTAGCGTCGATGTAGTTAAAGTAGAGGTTTGTCCGACTGCCGTCCGTTGTTTTCGGCGCGCCGGTGTGCAGCAGCGTTTCCGAAAACATCAAGACATCACCCGGTTTGCCGGTCACCCGCAGGGTCCCCGGCAGTTCCCGGTCGCAGTACTCTGCCATCGGCAGGTCGATTTCGGATTTGTGCGCGCCCGGGACGACAACCAGGCAGCCGTCATCGGGCCGGTTCTCGGTGAGCATGTACACGCAGTTCAGCATCCGGGTGCGGATCCTGCCGCCGCGGACGCTGTAGTCGTCCGGATCCAGGCCGCGATGCCAGGCGCCCCACGGCGCACCGTGCGATTTCTCAATAGCCCAGTTATTGACGAGCTGCGGGTGGTTCATCCACTGCCGCAGCCGGTCGAGCACCGGCTCAAAGCTGATCATTTCGTCGAAGACATCCGTCCACAGCGGCAGGCCGTTGATCCGGCGCATTCCGTCGGATATCTGGATGGTGGTCTGTCCACGCACGCCGTCCACGTTCAGCCACGGGTCGTCGTAGGTCTGCTCGAACAGACGATCGAGCTCGGCGAGGTATCGCCGGCACTGCTCCGGATCGAGCGCCCCCCGCAGAACGACGAACCCCTGGGCATCAAATTGGAAGGTATCGTTTATGGTCATTTCGAGATATTGTCCGGATACTTCTGGACCGAGTCGATGAAACGTGTCGGGCATCGTTTCACCTTTGGTCGGGGGAAACAAGGCAGCACTGACCCGAAAGAAGATGGGGAGCAGAAAATGAACCAAACACCGCTTTACTTCAATACAATCACCGAGGTCGCTGAACTCATAAAATCGAAACAGCTATCGCCTGTGGAGGTCACGACAATTCTACTGGAGCGTATAGACCAACTGGATCGCCGGTTGAAAAGCTACGCCACCGTCATGGCGGACCACGCCATGGCTGCTGCCGGGAGGGCTGAGGAAGAAATCACATCCGGCACGTATCGAGGGCCGCTGCATGGAATTCCTGTAGCCGTGAAAGACCTATGCTTTACCAAGGGCGTCCGCACGATGGGAGGTTCGAAGGTACTGGCAAATCACGTGCCTGACTTCGATTCCACCGTAGTGGCAAGGCTTGAATCGGCCGGAGCGGTGTTGCTGGGCAAGCTCAACCTCACCGAAGGAGCGGTGGGCGGCTATCATCCCGAATTCGACATTCCCATCAATCCTTGGAACGCTGAGCGGTGGACGGGCACTTCATCCAGTGGCTCAGGTGTAGCCACAGCGGCAGGTCTGTGTTTCGGTTCGCTTGGCAGCGATACAGGCGGTTCGATTCGCTTCCCTTCTGCCGCATGCGGCACTGTGGGTCTTAAACCCACGTGGGGTAGGGTCAGCCGCTATGGTGTGTTGCCCCTGGCCGAATCGCTGGACCATGTTGGGCCACTGACTCGAAGCACGGCCGATGCAGGCATCATGCTTCAGGCAGTCTCAGGTTTCGACCCCAACGACCCCACGTCCCTGCCGGCCCTCGTGCCAGACATGCTCGCAGGGTTAGACACGGACATCACGGGCATTCGTATCGGTTTCGATGAGCAATATGCCACGAAAGACATTCACCCTGAGCTCGCCGAGGCAGTTTCAACGGGAGTAAAGCTTCTGGAAAATCTTGGCGCTGAAATCGTCGAGGTGCAACTGCCTGACATGGATCCGTACGTAGCCGCATGGCGTGTTTTGTGTCCGGCTGACGCGGTGGCCTCCCACGAGGCGACCTACCCATCCCAACGCGACGACTATGGTCCCTGGTTTCGGGGCTGGCTCGACATGGGCGCGAAAGTTACAGGCGCGGAATACGCCAAAGCCAACAACTTGCGAGCCGCCTGCACCGGCCATCTCCGGCGTGTGTTTGAGCAGATCGATGTGCTCGCCTGCCCTTCGATGCCCTGGCCACCATACCCGGTCACGCCGGAGGAGCTCTATGGCCCGATGCCAGAACGCCATGACCTGAAGCGCCATCGGTTCACGGCGCTGTTCGACTTCAACGGCGCGCCCACTCTCTCCGTACCGTGTGGGATGGACACCGACGGGCTGCCACTGGGCCTTCAATTCGCAGGAAAGCACTTATCGGAACCCTTGCTGTGCCGGGTCGGTCACACATACGAGCGGGCGACCGAGTGGCACAAGATGCATCCGGTTGTTGAGTGAGCCGTTGATTATTCGATGTCCGGCCCACGCTGCCGTCGACATCTTACTCGCCAATCTTACTCGAAAAAAAAGCGCGGTCGGTCGGGTAGAGCTGGGGCGCGCGCAACCGAGGGGCTATCGGCTTCGGATCGGTTCCCGCGTCACGGGCCGATTCACGCCCCATAGATCGGGATCCCTCGTCCGGTCCGGAAGGTCCTCGCGCGTTCGAGCCTCTGTGTGGCCGTCTTCGAACGCGATGTTGTTTCGCCCCTGATGCCATCCGCGAAAACGATAATCGAGATTTCCGGCCGATCCGATTGCGTTGACGTTCCCGAGCCAGTCAAGCAACAGGATGACCCCGGAGTTCATATCCATTTCCTTGGATTGCAGATTCCAATTGACCGCATAGGAGAACTTCGGGCTGTCCGGATTGCTGGGACAGCCATAGATCCAATAGCCATTCGAGTCGAGGATTTGCGAGTAGCGGTCCCCCCAACTCCAATAATCGCCATCATCGCGAAGGTACGGCCAGATATTGCGGTGCCAGTTGCTCCCGCGATCGCGAGCGGGCCTGGTCACAAACGAGGGCAGCAAGTTGTTGTTGGCATTGGCGTAGAGTCGAAACGTCAGGGAAAGTTCCTTCAGGTTGCTCTTGCAATACGCTTCGACGGCCGACTCGCGCGCATTTTTCAATGCCGGCATAAGGAGCGCAGCCAGGATGGCGATGATGGCAATCACCACCAGCAGCTCAATGAGGGTGAAGGCATTTTTGCCCCGCACCAGAGCCTCGTTCCTCGGCACGGTGCGGGATAAAATTTTTGATTTTTGATTTTTGATTGGATAAGCAGTGATTAGACGTAGAGGCATGAGGATTCTGCACTTTCTAATCGACACCGTACAACCAAAATCAGCGAAACGCAAGGCGAAGTGTACCGTTGCCAGAATTAGGGGATGCTCGACGCGGTCGTCTCAATCAAAAATGGCGCAACCCCCTTGCAACAAGTTGTTTAGTTTGACTCAGCAAGCCCCCATCATCCCCGCACGCGGCCCCGATTCGGCTCGGGAAGGCGAGCGTCGGGGTGGTCTCGATACCAGCGTGAGGGCGGCAGATTTCCCCGTTCGGGATCCATCCCGATGGGCTGTTCGCAGCGGATCATCCAATCGAGCAGCTCCCGGATCAGTTCTTGCCGGACCGGCCCGTAGTCCGGGTGATCGAATACGTTGAAGCGCTCCTCCGGATCCATCTGCAAGTCGTAGAGTTCGCCCCAGTTTTCGGTCCCGTGACAGTACGCCATGCGGTAGCGGCGCGTACGTACGCCTTTCACCGAACTGTTATCGAAAAAAGCGATCTCCTTGGCGTGGGGCACGGGGCCCGGGCCCGAACCGCTGTAGCGCAAAATATCGGCGTAACTTTCGCCCTGGACCTGGTAGGGCGTCTCCGCACCCACCAGGTCGCAGAAGGTGGGGAAGAGGTCGATGTTCTCGATGAGTGCATCGATCCGCTCCGCGCCGAAGTGCCCCTTCCAGGACCAGATGGTAGGAACACGCTGGATGCATTCCATCTGGGTCATGGTGTTCTTTCCGAGCTGATTGTATTCCCCGGCGAAATCCCCGTGGTCGGAATTGAAAACAATGATGGTGTCTTCCAGGATCCCGCGCTTTCCGAGGTGTTCAACCAGGCGGCCTACGCCCGCATCTACTGCCGTGCACTGACCATAATAATGGGCAAGCGCCTCGCGGAACTTCGGTTCCCCGAGGACTTCCATCCGCCAGGCGTTTTCCACCCCCGCGCGGGCGGCGCCCCGGCGAAGGCCATAGGACCGCAGGTCCTCGGGGTCGCGGTGGGGAATCGCGTCGAGATCCACTTCGTCGGGATCGACGAGGTGGGGGCTGTCGAACGAGTTGCAATAGGGCGGATGTGGCGGACTGTAATTGGCCCAGATGAAGAAGGGCTGATCACCGAGCTCGTCGATCTTGCTGATCGTCTCGTCGGTGGCCCATTCCGTAAGACTGTGCTCGTGAGGGACCCGGCTGGTGTAGGCCATGAAGTCGGCAATGTACCCGTCGTATTCTTGCTTAAAGGTGTCGAATAATCCGAGTTCTTTCAGGTAGCCGCGGGTATAGCCGTAGATGACCTCGCCGGTATCGGATTCGAAAGGCTCCTGCGCCCACTTGCCATAATGTTTCTTGCCGATGATGGCCGTGCGGTACCCAAGCTGTTCGGCCAGACAGCGGGGAACCGACTGGAAGCGTTCCGGCACCGGCAGCATCCCGTTGTAGAGACCGTGGCTGTGGACGTACATCCCGGTGAGCATCGACATGCGCGAGGGCACGCACTCCGAGGCGACAGAGAAGCTGCGCGGGAAATAGACGCCGTCGCGAACCATTGCATCCAGGTGAGGGGTCTGCACCTGCGTGCGCGCGGCATGACTGAAGCAGTCCGCATGATGCTGGTCGTCGGTGATCCAGAGAATGTTGGGGGGCGGGGGCATTCTTGATTTTTGATTTTTTGATTTGTGGAGTCAACACGCCAACAGCATTGGAAATTGTGATGAGTCTGAGACTAAGTCTGCATCCATATACAATCCATATCGTGCCCCGCCTTCGTGCCCCCTCTTCGTGTCCCGAATCGCTAGACGAAGACGGTGCACGAAGAGGCGAGACGATCTGCATTACTCTTGTGATAATACATCCCGAGAGAACTTAGTCGACGAAGAGCTTTGACTAAGTGTACGCAACTAAGAGTGGGGACTCAGATTATAGACTCCGTGTCGGCGGTCGAACCCCTTTCAACCAGCTATGTGGCAATACCTTGGGCTAAAATCCGAAATCGGAAATCCGAAATCGGAAATTCCGTTTACGGCACCCGCACCCCGATCCGGTAATCTTTCTCCACGATGGTGGCGTCGTTGGTGAAGGCATCCGGTCCGCCTACGCCCGTACGATCAACCTGGCCCGGTTCGTTGCTCCAGTTGCCGCTTACCAGATCGGTGGCCGATTGCAGCGTGTAGACCCGGCCGGCCGACGAGTCGAAGGAGATGACTGCCGGATTGGAGACAGTGAGGTCCGTAATGACAAATACGGAGGCCGCATTGGTCGGGATGGTATCCGCAGTGTACTCCGCCAGGTTGTCCGCCCGGTCCATATCGGTGTCATCGCCCGCCACGGCATTGGTGATGCCGCCGAAGTGCAGCAGTTCCCAGAAATCCGGGATGCCGTCGCCGTCGGTGTCGGGCAGCGCCGGCGGACCGCCGATCACGGCGCTGTCGGAGTCGTTGCCGGGGTTATCATCAACTGCGTCGGCCGCGATAATCTCCGCCACATTGGTGATGGCCGAGGCGACCGTTTCCACACGCGCGGTAATAACCAGGGTCGCCGATGCGCCGGCCCCCAGACTCCCCACGTCCCAGACGCCTCCGGTTCCGTAGGCGCCCTGCGAGACGCCGACCCGCAGCACGGAGTTTGACTCCAGGTAGGACTGGCTTCGTGCCGCCTTGGAATAGTGCACCTCGTCACAGGTGAAATCAAGCACACGCGCTACCGCTCCCGGTGACGGGCTGGTGCCGGCGAAGAAACTTTCCCCATCGCTCACCACGGCCGGCCGCACGGCCGTTCCGATGATCTCGAAGCCGGATTCCGCGGTACCGGTGCGGCGATAAACGGTGTACTCCGCCATGCCCGCAGCCTGGCCATTGGTGTCCGCTACCAAGGCGATGTAATACCAGGTGTCGTTGTCCCAATCCACGCCGGCGTTGCCGAAGGTCACTACCTGCTCCCCTCCGCCGGAGCCGGCCCGGTTAAACCGGAGCTGGAATCTGCCGTCGAATTCCAGCGACAGGGCCCAATCTTCGCCCAGTCGGCCCTGCCCGATCAGGTACATGCCGAAGGTGCCGTCCGCCCGGCTATCCAGTTCGCTGTCGCTGATGCCCGTTGCCCACAACTCGGCGGTAAAGTCTCCACCGGGAAACTCGCCGGTGGGCAGGTCGAAGAAGACGACCGTGGCGCGAGAGGCAGAGCTTCCGTCGTTGGCAAAGCCCTGGAATTCGATGCCGCTGCCGGCCAGGCCGCCCGCATCGAGGGTGACGGTCTTCGGCGATCGGTCGATCCCGTCATTGTAAATCCACCCGTCCAAACCCAAGGGACCGGAATCCACGGTGTCTGGGAAGTCGGGCGGGGCCGCCGGTTCCGAGAAGTGCCAGTGCACCAGGGTATCGCTGTCCGCAAGCTGGAAGGCCGACACGCCTGCTGGAAGTGCATCCTCAACCTGGATCCCGGTCGCGGTACCCGGACCGTTGTTGTTCACCGTCACGGTATAGACAATCGTATCGCCAGCGGACGGCGAGGCATTGTCCACCGTCTTGGTCACGCCGAGATCGGCGCGGGGACCGGTGACCACGACCCCGGAATTGTTGTCGGGATCCGGATCGCCCTGGTCGACCGCAATAATCTCGGCCAGATTGGTAACGACCCGCGCGCTTTCGACGCGGGCGGTAATGACCAGACTGACCGAGGCACCGACGCCGAGATCACCGATGTCCCAAGTGCCCCCATCCCCATAGGCGCCCTGGCTGGTTGCTACGCGCAACACCGAGTTCGATTCCAGGTAGCCCTGACTTCGAGCCACACTCGAGTGATGCACTTCGTCGCAGACGAAGTCGATTTGTCGGCTGGAGAGACCGGGGTTCGTGCTGGAGCCGGCAAAGAAATGGTTGCCGTCGCTCACCACCTCCGGGCGCACAGCGGAACCGATCAATTCAAACCCACCCTCTGCGGTGCCCGTACGGCGGTAAATCCGGTATTCAGCCATGCCGGCTGCCTGGCCGGCGGTATCTGCCACCAGCGCGATGTAGTACCAGGTGTTCTGGTCCCAATCCACGCTGGCGTCGCCGATGGTCACCACCTGCTCTCCCCCGCCGGATCCGGCCCGGTTGAAGCGGAGCTGAAACCTTCCGTCGAACTCCAAGGAGAGGGCCCAGTCTTCGCCCAGGCGACCCTGCCCGATCAGATAGACGCCGAAGGTTCCGTCCGCTCGGGCATCCAGAACCTCATCGCTAATCCCTTTCACCCACATCTCCGCAGTGAAATCGCCCCCGGTGAAATCGGGCGGTTCCAAGTCGAAGCTGACGATGGTCGCCCGGTAGGCCGATGCGGAAGCCGATGACGGATTCCCGTCGGCAAGGCCCCGGAATTCGATGCCGCTGCCGGCCAGGCCGCCCGCATCGAGGGTGACGGTCTTCGGCGATCGGTCGATCCCGTCATTGTAAATCCACCCGTCCAAACCCAAGGGACCGGAATCCACGGAATCCGGGAAGTCGGGCGGCGCCGCGGTTTCCGCGAAGTGCCAGTGAAGCAGCGTGTTTGCATCCGCCACGTTGAACGGGGATATTCCCGGCTGCAGCGCGTCCCGCACCTTGATCCCGGTCGCCGCATCCGGTCCGTTGTTGGTGACCGTCACGGTAAAGACCACCGTGTCTCCGATCCCCGCCGCGGCATTGTCCACCGACTTGATCACCGCCAGGTCGGCGCCCGCTGCCGAAATTACGGCTTCGGATTGATCGTTGCCCGGGTTCGTGTCGTTCTGGTCCACGGCCGTTACGGAAGCCAGGTTGGTGATGGACGTCCCCGCCGTGCCCCCGTCCACCGATGCCCCCAGCTCCAGGGTGGCAGTGCCGCCGTTGAGGAGTCCCCCGAGGGTCCAGACCCCGGTTCCGCTATCATAGCTGCCCGCGGTGGTAATCGTCCCGGAGAGCGCGCGAAGATACCCTTCGCTGCGGGCTACCCTGGAATAATGGAGCTCGTCAGCGACAAAATCCAAGATCCGCGAGGGCAGACCGGGCGAAGTCCCGGAGCCGAAGTGGAAGTTTCCGTCATTGGCACTGGGTATATCATCCAGCACTCCGGAACCTATCAGTGCCAGCGGGCTGCCCATGGCCGCCCGGTAGACGGAATAAAGGGCCTGTCCCGCGCCGGCGCCGCTGGTGTCGGCCACCAACGCCACGTA
>Ga0310123_10002946_pt1 | contig 13388 bp, 11 predicted proteins | sample CB6_AW_1057_MG_FD_203505 | JGI IMG/M metagenome (GOLD analysis project Ga0310123, IMG submission 203505) | Marine microbial communities from Western Arctic Ocean, Canada - CB6_AW_1057 | ecosystem: Environmental > Aquatic > Marine > Oceanic | place: Canada: Western Arctic Ocean | collected... | reverse complement strand
TGGAACTCGGGCGAGTTCGCGATCGTGCCGGGAAACCCCGACGCGAGTCAGCTTTTGCTCCGCATTACAGCGCACGATCCGGATTTCCTCATGCCGCCGCCCGACCAAAAGAACCCACTCCAATCTGAACAAATCGTTCTGCTGCGGCGGTGGATCAGCGAGGGAGCAGCTTATGCCGATCATTGGGCATTCACCGCGCCGGAGCGACCGGCAGTACCCGATGTGGCTCACAAGGCGGTTCTCCCAACTGGCTTTGCAGACGCAGCCAAAACTGATCAGGGGTCCCGTCCTCCTTTTGTTATCCGCAATCCTATAGATGCTTTTATTGTCGAGCGGCTCGCGCAGGAAGGTCTGCCGATGTCGCCACCGGCCGCACACGAAGTGCTTTGTCGCCGAATTTATCTCGATGTGATCGGTTTGCCTCCCGCGCCGAGTGATGTGGATGCGTTCGTCGCAGCGGCTGGCGGGAAGCTGAACGTTGCCGTGCAGTCGCTGCTGGATCGTTTACTTGAAAGAGAACACTTTGGCGAAAAGTGGGCACGGCACTGGCTCGATGTGGCGCGCTACGCCGACAGTAACGGTTATGAAAAAGACCTGCGGCGTGACCAGTGGGCGTGGCGCGACTGGGTGATCGGAGCCATCAATGCCGATATGCCCTACGACCAGTTCCTCATTGAGAAAATCGCCGGCGACTTGCTGCCCAATCGGACTCAGGATCAGCTTGTCGCCACCGGCTTTCTGCGCAACGGCATGGTCAACGAGGAAGGGGCCATCGTGCCCGAACAGTTTCGCATGGAAGGTTTATTTGATCGCATGGACTGTATCGGTAAGGCGGTGCTGGGCCTGTCGATTCAATGTGCCCAATGTCACAACCACAAGTTCGACCCGATTACACAAGAAGAATACTACGGGATGTTCGCCTTCCTGAATGACACCTGTGAAGCACAGTCGCCAGTTTATTCGCCTGCACAGCTGCAGAAGATCGCTGAGATCGAAGCGGCGATTTACGAGATTAAAGGTCAATGTAGAACTGCTCTCCTGAGCCGTTCGGACGAGTCCGGAGACTCATCCTACGAACAACAACTCGCTGCCTGGGAACAGGCGCAAACGGCAGGCGAACCGAATTGGGAGATTCTGGACACCGTCGAGCAGGTCTGGATGGACGGTGTGAATCATCCGCACGAGTTAGCGGACCATAGTGTGATGGTGCTGGGGCATCCGACAACACATGGCGAATTGTACCTGCGCGCCGAGCCAAGTTTGGATGGTGTGACGGGATTACGGCTGGAGGCCCTCACGCACGGCGACTTGCCCTATGGTGGCCCGGGACGTAACAGTTTCCGCGGCACGTTTGCAGTCAGCGAGCTGCGCGTCGAGGTCCAGCAACCGGAAAGTGGCGAATGGCTTGCACTACCGCTACAGAATGCCACCGCGGATTTCTCCGAGGCCGAGCAAACGTTGGAAGGTGACGACGGCAAGAAAGAAGCAGAGAAGCGGCGCGTGGGACCGGTTGCGTTTCTCATCGACGGCCAGGACAAAACAGCGTGGCGTGCCGATCGCGGTCCAGGACGGCGCAACACGGATTCAGTGGTTGTGGTGCAGTTTGCGGAGCCCGTGAGCTTTCCGCCGGAAACGCAGACGAAGGTGTCGCTTGTGTTCAAACACAGTTCTCCAGGTAGCGCTCGTCACAACACGATGCTCGGCCGCATGCGCGTGGCGCTCACCAAGTCGCCCGGCCCGCGTGCGCCAGCTCACGATCATGCCGCCACGCTGGCTATGCAGAAACCGGCTTCGGACCGAAGCGTTGCTGAACAAACCGCCGTGCTTGCCGCCTGGTTGCAAAGTGTGCCATGGCTCGAGCAGATGTGCGATAAAATATCCGCTCAGCGAGACCAGTAACCCGAACAGACGACCAGCGTACTCAATCTCGCTGCGCGCGAACCTGAGGATCGCCATGTAACGTTTCTCCTGGACCGAGGTATTTGGGACAAGCCGAAGCACGAAGTCGCGCTGCACGTCCCCGTGGTGCTGCACTCCCTGAACGTAGGACGGGTCGACGAACAAACCAAAACGGGTCACCAGTCAAATCCGACACGTCTGGACTTTGCCCATTGGTTGGCGGACCGACGTTCGCCACTGACGGCGCGGGTACAGGTCAACCGTGTCTGGCAGGCGATCTTCGGGATGGGACTCGTGCCAACACCTGAGGACTTCGGCACGCGTACGGCCCAGCCCGACCACATTCAGTTGCTCGATTGGCTGGCCGTGGATTTCATGGATCACGGCTGGAGTACAAAGCAGCTCATCCGCACAATGCTCAGTAGTGCCACGTATCAACAGTCGTCGCGGGTGACCACCGAGCTGCTGGAAATCGACCCCCAGAACCGCTTACTCGTTCGTGGCCCGCGTTTTCGGGCGGAGGCGGAGGTGGTGCGGGACATCGCGTTAACCGCAGCCGGCCTTTTGCATCGAGAAGTCGGCGGCCCCAGCATCTTTCCGCCGGTGCCGCAAAGCGTCCTGAATGACAATTTTTCCAAACCCGCCTATTGGATCCCTGCAGAGGGTCCGCAGCGCTATCGCCGCGCGATGTACGTTTTTCGCAAACGCTCGATGCCCGACCCAGTATTGGCCAACTTCGACACCCCCAACGCCGACTTTGCCTGTGCGCGCCGCACCCGGTCCAACACTCCGCTGGCGAGTCTCGTCTCGTTGAACGAACCTATTTTCGTTGAAGCGGCGCGTGCCATGGCACTGCGGATCCTCTGCGAGGGCGGTCCAACCGATCGAGAACGAACAGATTACGCTTTCCGACTTTGTACTGGGCGCGGCGCGAAGCCGGCCGAGCAGGCCGAAGTGCTGGCGCTGCTGGAATACCACCGCGAGCGGCTGGCCGAAGGTTGGCTCTCGATCAACGCAGTAGCTACAGGGGACCCCACAACGCGCGTCACGACACCGCTCGACACGACTCCGCAGGATGCCGCCGCGTGGACGATCACCGCACGGGTAATGCTGAATTTGGACGAGACATTGAGCAAGAACTAGTGGTTCATCCATCAGAGAGATATGACGCTGGAATTCAAAGCTAAGGCATACGCATGACTATCCGCGACGATTGTCGAACGGAATGCGCCCGCTACTTAACCCGCCGTTGGTTTTTGCGCGAATGCGGAGTTGGTCTGGCAGGTATAGCGTTGGGTACACTGCGGGCCAACGAATCGGCAACGGCTCGGTCCGGCAATCCGCTGGCACCGCGGCAATCCGAATTCGCGGCTAAAGCCAAACGAGTCATCTACTTGTTTCACGCGGGTGCTCCGAGTCAACTGGAGCTGTTCGACCCTAAGCCAGAGCTGTGGAAGCTCGACGGTACCCTACCGCCGGCACATTTGCTGGAAGGGTATCGCGCGGCGTTCATTAATCCGAACTCCGCATTGCTCGGACCGAAATATTCGTTTGTTTCTCGTGGGCAATGCGGCATGGAATTGAGCGAGATGCTTCCGCATACGGCCAAAATCGTGGACGACCTGTGCCTCATCCGGTCGATGCACACGGAGGCCGTGAATCATGCGCCGGGCCAAATTTTGATGAACACCGGTGCGCAACAGTTCGGCCGGCCCAGTTTCGGCGCTTGGACGCTTTACGGTTTGGGCAGCGAGAGTGACGACCTACTAGGCTACGTTGTATTGACGAGTGCCAAAGGCACCAGCGGTGGGGCCAGTAACTATGGCTGCGGATTTCTTCCCACGTCTTATGGTGGCATTCCCTTTCGAGGCACGGGCGATCCGATCCTGTATTTATCGAACCCGAATGGCTTCGATAACGAAACGCAACGTGCATCGCTCGACAGCCTCCGCAGGCTGAATGAATTGGCACTGGCCGACGCCGGCGATCCGGAAATCGCCGGGCGAATTCAGAGCTACGAAACGGCATTTCGTCTGCAAAGCAGCGCTCCGGAGTTAATGGATCTGGCCGGGGAAACGAAGGACGTTCTCGAGCAGTACGGCATTAAGGATGCCAACGAGTCGAGCTACGCGCGAAATTGTTTGCTGGCACGGCGGCTGATCGAACGCGGCGTGCGGTTCGTCCAGCTATTTCACGAAGCATGGGATCAGCATGGGAACCTGACAAATGGCGTCAAGCGGAATTGTGAAAAAACAGATCAGCCCAGTGCGGCGCTCGTGCAAGATTTGAAGCAGCGCGGACTGCTCGATGACACACTGGTTATCTGGGGTGGTGAGTTTGGGCGCACGCCCATGGTACAAGGAACAAATGACGGTCGAGATCATCATAATCGTTGCTTTTCGATTTGGCTGGCCGGCGGCGGAGTACGAGCAGGTCACGTGCATGGCGAGACCGACACTTTTGGCTTCAACATTGCCCACGACCCGATACACGTCCACGACCTCAACGCCACCTTGCTTCATCTGTTAGGCCTTGACCACACCCGCCTGACGCATCGCTTTCAAGGCCGCGATTTCCGGCTTACTGACGTCCACGGCCGTGTGGTACGGGATCTCCTTGCATGAACCACAAATCCGGAACAACCAATAATGTTTCAATCAGCTAAACTATTGTGTCTTATTTCCCTTTTGCTAACGCCGTTGACAGCTACCGATTCCTCTGCGCACTGGTCCGCTTTCGATGACTTTTGATGTGGACAACGCCATGCTGCGTTTTGTCCGCGTCGGCTGGGCCGAGGTATTGCGCGGGATAACCGCGCCGGTGCGCAATCAGTTTTGGGGAACGCTCGGTACGGAGGTAACCAATCTTCGGCTGGAGAATGGGGGTGACTATTTCACCTTACACTTCGACGTCACCTGTCGTGAACATGACATCGACTTTTTCTGAAATGGCAGTGTCGTCGGTAATGCTGAGGGACAGGTCGTGTTTTCGTTCGACGGCGTAGCCCGGTCGACATTCTTACGCAATCGACTTGGTTTTTGTGTGTAGCACGGCCCTTCAGCAGATCGGCAGCCATGGGTGATCGAGGATGTCCAGGGCAATACGACACCCGGCCAATTCCCGGATTTTATTTCGCCTTATCAACCTGCGAAGAACATCCGCGCAATCTCCCACGAGGTGGTGCCGGGTTTGTGGGCCGACGTGCGCTGTGAAGGAGATACCTTTAAAATGGAGGACCAGCGGAACTGGCCGGGTGCTTCGTTCAAGACCTATTGCACGCCGTTGGAGGTTCCCTACCCGGTACGGCTCGTCAAAGGGGCGAAGATTTTGCAAAGAGTTCAGGTCAGCGTCCACGGCGAAATGTAAACCTCTTGGCTCAAGGGGACCCGCCGGCGGGGAACGTGGTGCTCACAATCGCAGATGGTGCGGAAGCCTTACATTCAATACTGGAAAATGGCCTGCAGGTGTCGAGCTAGGTCGCTGCGTTGTCCGATATCCAGCGAGCGTGTTTACAGGAATTGAACCTGGATCATTTGTGGGTGAGTCTTACTCCAGCGGAGGACCCTGTGGTGGATCTCCTGAGTCAAGCCGCGACGCAGGCCCACGCGTTGGGCGTCACACTGCACATCGGCTTACACCTGGGTGACAAGCCGGCGGAGGAGCTGACGCGGCTGGCCGCTGCGCTCGAGAAAACAAGACCGCCCGTATCCGCTTGGTTCGTGATAGCAGCAGATCCCCAAAGAAAAACGTTTCAGTTGGCACGTCAATATTTGAGCGGTTATAAAACGGACGCGCTGCTGGGCGTCGGTGAGGCGCTAAGTGAGCGTGACTTCGTGTTTTTCGCCATATTTTTCCGCACTGAACATTCTGTCGGCACGTCCCCATTGCTGTCGATTACAAATATGCCTCCAGCCATTGGGCCAGCTTCTCAAACGCCTGCGGCGGAACGGTGTGTCCCTGGTGATGGTTGTACAGGCCGATGCGGGTGGGAGTGCCATACAGCTGGTAGACCTGAGTCGCCGCGTCGATGAACGGCCAGCTGCGTTTGCCGTCGGAAGCATGTTTCCCCGCCTCGCCGGCCAGCAGCAGGAACGGGCGGGGGGCGATGAGTGCCAGCAGCTGATGATGTTCCAAGGGAAAATCCGGACGCCGGACGGCCGGTCCGAGGAACCAGGGGTCGTGCCAGTTATTGAATTGGATGCCGATGCCCGGTTCGCTGGCGACAGCTGCTTGGACACGCTGGTCAAACGCGGCCAGGTACAGCGATTCGACCGCGCCCAGCGAATGGCCGACGGCCCCGATCCGGTTCGGGTCGACCTCAGGCAGGCTGTCCAATACATCGACTCCGCGACTGGCGTCCCACAGCATTTTGTGCATGCAGATCGTGTTTGGGTGCCGCCGTTTGAAGCGGGCCATCGCCTGGACGAAGTTGGTGGCGTTTTGCCAGAGAAAGCAGCGCGGACAGAAGACAACGAACCCGCGGCGGGCCAGCTTCCAGCCAATCTGTTGTTCCGTCGGTCCTGCGAGGCCGGCGATCTGGTCGATGGTGTGCCGCGTCGTCTGGTGCAGGGCGACCACTCCGGGGAGCAGTTTCAATGTATTTCCGTTCGAGGGCCTCAGCAAGTAACCTTCGACCGGCACGCCCGCTTCTGTTTCATAGCGTACCAGCTGCCGTGAAACTCCATCGGTAAGGTCTTCGTTCAGCACATTTAGCTCGACCGCCGGGCGCTCGTCCGGCATCGGCCCCAGGAAATCAAGCCACGTCCGCAGGACGTGTTCCCTTTCTGCATTCCACGTTTCGAGGGTGCGGATGGGTTGCCCGTTCCGGTCAACCAGTAGCGGGCTCAATTGCGGAGCATCCTCAGGCAACTGTTCCGGTGGAGTCGTCACCTCCCCCAGCCAATCCACTTCGGCTGCTATTCCCGAACGGATCCATTCCGCGTCAACGATTCCGCTCATCATTGTGGCGGATGCCAGCAAAACACGGCGTCGTGTGATATTACAGGATAGTCTGTTTGAAAAGAGCATCGTTGTGGGCATCCGGGAATCAACGTTTTCTTGCCGTTCATTGTAGATTAACGATTGAGAAATGAAATCTCCCTGAATCATTTTTCTGCCCACGTCTTTCTGCCAGCCATTCCATCAAGTATGGTATGTGTGTGAAAACCACGCTCTGAGTGGACAGAATACGGCTGGCAAAAAAATGGTGGACAGAAAGATATACGCATTGGGTCCACTACTCTCCATCTTTGCCCTGCAGGGATGTGGCGGCAACGGCATGCCGGTGACATCGAACCAGATGCCGACTGCTGCTGTGTCTGGAACACAGGGCAACCCCACGCCACCGTCCAGCCCTCTTCCACCGCTGTTGGAAGAGCGGGAATCCGCGGAAATTCTGGAGGGGCGCGGCGCGGAGATTGAGTGGAACGCGGCTGGGCACGTCAGCTCACTGAATCTGTATTGGACTGACTTGCAGGACGAAGACCTGCGACAGTTGGTCGTTTTCGATCAAGTCGAAACGGTATTGTTGCCCAGCACGACGACGGATGCCGGGCTGGTTCACTTGCAGGGACTAACCCAGCTGAAGATCCTTTTTCCGTCCCACGGACTCACCGATGCCGGACTGATGCATGTCCAGCATTTACCGAAACTGCAGGAGTTGCACATGTACGGCAACAGGCAAATCACCGACGCCGGCCTCGCGTATTTGCGGGATCTGAGCCAGCTGGAATACCTCGGTCTGCAACACACCGAGCTGACCGGCGCTGGGATCGTTCACCTGCGGGACTTACTCAACCTGCGCTGGCTGAGCTTTGCGTACACCAAGACATCGGATGCCGAGTTGGAATATCTCCGCGGCATGCACCAGCTTCGTGGGTTAAGTTTGTTCGGCGCCACGATCACCGACGAGGGCGTGAACCGGTTGCAACAGGCATTGCCAGACTGCGTCGTGATGCATTGATAATCGACAGGACTGTGCGAAAACATCGCCCCACGTGGGTCATGATTGAAGCCTCACGCCCAAGTTCTGACATTGTATTATTGACGGAAAACGCCATAAATTGAAGCTTGACGTGCGAGTGAAGGGGGACGCAGGTTTCAATGACTCACATCGGGCGCAATCAATGGTTGGTGCGAAAACGCGATTCTTCTCCCGCCAAGCCTTCTATCGGACGCTAAATCAACGCTGGGGCCCCGAAAGGCGGGAATTCCGACCGAAATTCCGATACCAATCGCGAAAATCCCGGGCCATTTACGCTCCTATGGGTTGGTGTCTTGGGAAAGTACTGTCGTATTTGCCCCGATAACGGCGGAATTCTGGGTAGCTAGCACCTTGACTTTCCTGGCCAGACGACGACGAAACCGTGTACATTAACGCCCAAAACGCAGCCATGGTGGTGGTCGAATGGGCCCCGCGCCCTTCGTTCCTCAGGCCGTGCCACTTGGCCCACTGGATACCCCCATTCCCTTGGCTTGTCGCATATGTTAAAATTCCGCGTATGTAGGTGAGAATCGATGCGAGCCCCAATGCTTCCCAAGTGTTTTCGTTCTAGTCACCCTGCGATTTGCGTCTCGGCAAGCCTTTCACAGGCCCCATGTCAAGTTGCGGTTGGTTTTCTCTCTCTACCGTTCGACCGCAAATTTCCTTGGTTGGAAAGGGCTCTTCGTAACAAGAGATGACGGTCTGGGTGTGTGTTTCTGTTTTTTCTATAGGAGTCGTCGTATGGCGCAAGGTACCATCAAAAAGCTAATTGCTGACAAAGGTTTTGGGTTCATCGATGGAGAACGAGGAGATTTGTTCTTCCATCACAGTGCGATCGAGGGAGCGAGTATCGAGACGTTGAGCGTAGGACAAGAAGTAACCTACGAAGAGGGTCGCGGACCCAAGGGACCGCGTGCCGAGAATGTCCGGCCCACGTGAGGCTTAGGCAGGTTGTAGTGCGGTCGGTAATTTTTCATGTTTATTTAAGTGGAGGCAGAAATGCCAGAAGGTAAGATTAAAAAGTTGATTTCGGACCGAGGTTTTGGATTCATCGAAGGAGATCGAGGTGAACTGTTCTTCCACCATTCGGAAGTCAACGGCGTAACATTCGAGGAACTCAGCGAAGGTCAGATGGTGGAATACGAGATCGGGCAGGGCCGCAAAGGGCCTTGTGCGACATCCGTACGAGTACTCGGCTGACTAAGGACCACTCCCCCCCGGCGCGTCCAATTTGGCGCGTCGGATTTGGGTGCTCTACTTTACCCGTAACAAAAGTGCGAGACCGGCATGGGATTCAGCCGTGCCGTGTTCATTCAGCTTCGACCTGGGTGAGGCGGTGTTGTTGATGACGGCAACATTGTCGATAACAAAAAAACTGCCCGGTAGCCAACTTTCGACCGCGACTGATTCTCTTACTCCTGAGGTACACTAGCGATTGTCTAATCGTGTGCGCTCCGTCTGCCCCCCGACCCAGTAGGGGTTTTTTACCCGTGTGCCGATCCCAGGTCAGGGCAGCGCCCGTTGTTTATAAATACCGTGCGGGTCCGATCTGTTCGTGCACGTGATCAAAAAGTCTTAACCGCTGTTGTAGGCCCGCAGTCTTCCGGAAGTCGCCTCGCGGGTGAATTTGTAGAAGTGCCAATGGGTTACGCAGCGGTTCATGAATTGCGCGAAACCAACGATGTCTCGGCGGTACCTGAGGTTGCGGCCGAAGAAGTATTTCACATAGACCGTTCCGACTGAAAACAGCGACCCATCCCTCAAAAGAGCCCAGAACAGGGCCCAGAACAGGGCCAGTCCGTAGCCCAGCGTAGGCAAGTGTTTTCCTTCACCAGCTTTGCGGCAAATCTCGGCGCGTCGTTCCAGGTACGTCGGGAATTGGAAGACTTTGAAGTAGCGGTCCAGGAATGCCATGGGGGTGTAGAGTCGCTGGACCAAGTCCCAATATCCCTGTTTCAGCTCTTCGCGGCTCATTTGCTTGGGCGTGAAATTGCAGTTGGGATCCTCCTCGACCAGACGTCCTTCCTTTTGCAGTCGCTTGTAGAGTGGCGTAGTGGGAATCGCCTGCAGCATTCCGACCATGGCCAGCGTGATTCCGTTGTCCTGGATAAACCGGTATTGGTCTTCGAAGATCCCTTTGTCGTCACTGTCGAATCCGACGATGAATCCTGCATTGATGTCGAGGCCCGCGTTTTGAATTCGTGCCAGCTTGTCACCCATTGAGTCACCGCGGACGTTCTGAAATTTCTTGGTTTCCTGCAGAGACTCCACACGTGGAGTCTCGATCCCGATGAACACGCTGCGAAAATTGGCGTGGTACATCAAGTCCATAAGCTCCTCGTCGTCGGCGAGGTTGATACTGGCCTCCGTTGTTAACCGCAGTGGGAAGTCATGTTGCTGCATCCAGGGAATGATCTTCTCCAGGAGAGCTTTGGCCTTTTTCTTGTCTCCGATGAAGTTGTCGTCGACGATGAAAGCGGAATGGAACCCGGCGCGGCGCATGTCGTCCAGTTCGGCCACCAATTGTTCCGGCTCCTTGACCCGTGGCCGGCGCCCGTAAATCACAATGATGTCACAGAACTCGCACTGGAACGGGCAGCCGCGTGAGTATTGCAGCGCCCCAGATGCATAGCGATCGACTTGGAGCAAGTCATATCGCGGGCGGGGTGCCTCCTTTGTCATGTCGGTTGGTGTTGATTGCGCGTAGCGTTGCTGGGTGGGTTTGCCGCGCGCGTAGTCGTCGAGGAACACCGGCCAGGTCGTCTCCGCTTCGCCCACGAACATGGCATCGCAGAGGCCATCGAAGAAATCCTCTTTGACCGAAACAAAGGGGCCACCCACGACTGTGAAGACTTTCAGCTCACGCAACCGGACTAGAATCTCGCGAATTCGGGTCCTTTGAATGGTCATTCCCGTGACCCCAACGATGTCATAGGCGCTCAAAGAATCCCAGTCAATGTCCTCCACATTTTCGTCGATCACTGTCACGTTATGATCCCCGCAGAGGCCCGCCACGGTGGGGAGCGAGCCGGAGATCATTGTACTTCGCTTGTCACCCGGATAAAGTGGGAGGGCAAATTCGAAACCCCAGTAGGAAGGCTCAAAGCGAGGGTTAATCAGACAGATCGATAGAGTTCGAGCCCGGGAGGGCGTTACGGTAGCAATGTCTGCTGCCGATGCGGTGATGGTCATCCGAAAATTCCAAGGGGCTAGAACTACTGCGCTGGGTTAAAGCTACCAAAACTCTCGCTTAACCAACGATATAGCTTTCAATGTGCGTAAATATTCGCTGAGAGTGTGAAACATCAGGTTGCTATCGCCACTTTTCCCGGCCTTTTCGGGCTGGCTAGAGTTGATGCTCCACAGGTCCGGCGAATATTTACCAGTGTTCGGGTGCAGTACTTAGCCAACTCGACAAAAATCGCCGAAGTGGAACCGTTGGGTCCCGGTTGTTGGGGGAGACTTTGACATTTTGCGTCCATCACAACAACATTCCGTTGGCCGGTTTGTACACACACAAATAATTAAATAATACTGACTTACCGTTTCAGAGTTTTTTGCGATCTCTGTGTCTCTTCGTTTCTAACTTTGCGCCGTGTTGTACCAGCCGGCTGTCATGGGAACGCAGAGAGGCCAGCTGTCCGTCAGTACTGCGGTCAAACTATTGCTAGCTTTCCACCAATAAGTGTCAAAGTTTGTGGGAACACCATAGGGGAAGTGGGACAATTCCAAAAGAGCAACTTCTGTAGCAGACAGATCGTTTCGCGGGCTATGATCGTCCTCGCCCCTTTAAGACAGAATCGGCACTCCCACTCGCTCCTTACCAGTATTTCGGCTTTATTTCCTCCCGCTTGTCTTCGTTGGTGGGGGTCAAACCCCAGCCTCTTGGTGGCGAGGCCGTCTGGCGAGTTTGTCCCGACAGGATTTTGCACAGGGGGAAAGCGGAGTCTTCGGTCATCGGTCTTCTTTACTCATCCGGATGCAGCGCCGCGCGGATTTTTCCAAGGAGTTGGAACACGTCGCGGTTCATTCCTTTCAAGATCTCATGGAGTTCGTCGATTGTTGCCTTGTCGACCGTCTGCCGCAGCTGAAACAACGCGCCGCGGGCGAAGCTGGCGCCACGAAGGGCGCGTTTCAGTTGGACGATGTGTAGGCCGACCGGGTTGGGATCCCGACCATATTCCTCTTCATCGTCGCAACTGGCGATGGCATGAGAAAGGCCGCCCATCAGTTCGCCGGCCCCTTGAAACAGCGTACGGAGTGAAACGTCGTGCTTATCCCGGTGCTTGCGAAAGACAGGATGCAGACGGTGATAGAGATCCGTCGCTTGCTGCAGAAGCAGATACTGGTCTCTGTCGAATAGATCCTCGTCGTGGGATTCTTGCCATGTATCGTCGGAGTCCGACCAGGATTCGTCTTCGTCCGTATCGACGTTGTTCTCGGACCAGTCGGCTTCCAGTTCTTCCTCCTCCTCATCTCCATCAGTAACCGACGGGTCGCCCGGGACAGAGATACCAATATCAGGAAGGATGTTTTCGAAGGCCTCGTCGTGTGGCTCTCCGTTCTGAAGGCGTTCCTCAACGGCGCGGTGCAGCCGCTCCTGAAGACGGCGATTGGAACGATAGATGGCATCCCAGCGGGATTCGAGCTTGTCGGGATCGGGGAAGGGCTCAGACTCGTCGTCGGCTGGAAACGGATCTGCGTGTTCCGAAGGACGGGCGATGATCTGCTGCACCTGAGCAGTGATCCACTCGATACGTGTGGCAACAATCTCTGGGTCTTCGGCAGCTTCACGGCTCAGTCCGTGTCGCTCCAGTCCCTCTTTGATCCCCTCGCCGGCCGCCTGCAGAATCGTATGCTGCTTGACCAGAGCCTGCAGATTACGCGACTCCCAATAGCCGCCTTCATCACTGACTTCGAGGTTGGCGAGAAAGTCCTCCCGCAGGGCCCGCAGCAGTTTGACGAGTGTAACGTGTGTCTCGACGGGCCCGAACTGCGTTTTGACCGAGCACCAGGGCGGTTTGTGAATCCGACCGCGTTCTGCATCTTCGATCTGCATGAGTTGATCAACCAATCCTCGGGAGCTAGCAGCAGGCTGATCGGTTCCTGGCCGGGCGCGAGTAAACCAAACAATGTAGAACGACTGCGGTATAATTCCTGGAGAATGTAGAAATCGCAAGTTCTCTGCGCACACGGGAGACGGACCCCAGCAGCAGAGCGGATCTTTTGTACCAGCAAGGAGACAACCATGCGGGACGTTCCAACCGATATCAAGCTGATTCGGGACAAACGAATTCTGGAGATAACTTGGCGCGATGAAACGCCAGTTTGTTACGATATCAAGCAACTTCGTTGTGCCTGTGCCTGCGCCACCTGCGTGGACGAAATGACGGGAACACGAAGGCTCGATGTCAAGTCGGTCTCGGGCGAAATTGGCATCACACACATGGAACTGGTGGGCAACTACGCGATCAAGTTCACGTTTTCCGATGGCCATGACACTGGC
>Ga0310123_10002943_pt1 | contig 13391 bp, 9 predicted proteins | sample CB6_AW_1057_MG_FD_203505 | JGI IMG/M metagenome (GOLD analysis project Ga0310123, IMG submission 203505) | Marine microbial communities from Western Arctic Ocean, Canada - CB6_AW_1057 | ecosystem: Environmental > Aquatic > Marine > Oceanic | place: Canada: Western Arctic Ocean | collected... | reverse complement strand
GGCTGGTCCGGCGTGATGACGATGCCAAGGGTTCTCACTCTTGGCGAAGACGGGAACTTGCGCATCGACCCCGTGCCGGAGCTGGAGATTCTCAGGTACAACCACCGCAGCAGGAAGGGATTGAATCTGTCGGAAGGCTCAGACTTGGTTCTGGAGGAGATCCGCGGAGACTGCCTCGAGCTGGCCGTCGAGATGCGTCCGGGCAGCGCGCGAGAGTTCGGCGTGAATGTGCGGTGCTCTCCCGGCGGCGAAGAGCGGACCCGCATCGTGTGCGACGTTGCCGCCGGCACGCTGTCGGTGGACTTCAGCAACTCCAGCCTGGCCACGAATCTGAGCTACCCGGAGATAAATTTTCCCGGGGGGGAGCTATACACCGGTACGCTGACGGCCCAGGTGGCTCCGTTTGAGTTGAAGCCGGGAGAGCCGCTCAAGCTGCGGGTGTTCCTGGATCGCTCCGTTCTGGAGGTGTATGCCAACAGCCGGCAATGCGTGACGCAGAGGATCTATCCCACCCGGAGTGACAGCCTGGATGTCAGCCTGTTTGCCGCGGACGGCGATGTCGAAGTTCGTTCGGTGGATGCCTGGGATATGCATGGGAGTCGGTGATCCTGTTTTCAAGAAAGCCGGTGAGGAGAGAAGAACGAATCGATCCCGAGTACGAGTACGAATCAGGAGTACGAGACCACGGTCGTTATCGTGCTCAGCCTCGTGCTCGCACGGGAGATGGAATACTCTCACACAACGAAGAACCTGAGGACGTGGGGCGCCCTCAGGGGCCGGACTTGGTTGAGAGCCGGGGCGCGTGCAACTGTAGGTGGAGAGTGACCGATCCGCGCCCTTTCGGTTGCGCGGCGGGTGCCTAACCCGGGTCCATGGATGCGATGATTTCCGCCCGCTTGGATTCGACCCGGAAGCAATCGTATTGATTGTCCCGCATCAGTCGCGGGGCCAGGCCCATTGCATCTTTTTCTGAGAGGAGTCCGTCGGCCCATTCCCCCTCCAGGGCCCGGGAAGGTCCGGATTACGCTGTCGGGCAGGGTGGGAGGTGGGGATTCGCCGAGGCGCTCCTCAACCACCTCGCGCAGCTTCTCTTCTCGAAGCTGCCAATCGTCCCGGAGGGTGTCCAGCAGGGTCGCCGATACGGCTTTCATTGGTCTCCTCATCCTTTGACCGCTCCGAACGTTAATCCCCGGACAATATATCTTTGAGCCAACAAGGCAAGGATCACGGGAGGCAGCATGGAGAGGAGGGTCCTCACCGCCACGAACCAGAATTGGATGCCCCTTGTGTCGACGGCCCCGGCCATGTGCACGGGAATGACCTTTGCATGGAGTGTTCCGATCATGAGTGCAAACAAAAACTCATTCCACGAGAAAGCAATCACGATTAGAACAGCCGCCGCCAGGCTGGGCGCGGCCAATCGCATGGAGATCCGAAAGAAAATATCCATGTGCCCGGCGCCGTCCACCAGTGCCGCCTCCTCCAACTCGATCGGCAGATCGAGAAACGCCTGACGCAAGATAACCACGATGAAGGGAAGGCTGAACGTTGCATTCAAAATGATCAGGGCCGTTCGAGTATCCAGCAGGTGTAAAAAGCGCATCATCATGAAGAAAGGGATCGCAGTGGCCACCGGGGGCAACACACGTTGCGATAGGAACCACAATGTCAACCCCTCGTTGGAGGGACGGCGAAAGCGGAACCGGGCGATGGCATAAGCCGCCGGAGCGCCTAACAAGACCGCAAGCAGTGCCGCACCCGCGGCGATGATAGAGCTATTTAAAAGAGCACGCTGCGTTTCGCCCGTGGCAAGTTCGGTCTGCCAGTTTGACAAGGTGGGTTGATACTGCAGGAAGGGCACGGCCAGGCCGGTAACTGTGAACGCTTCTTTCGGGTTTCGGATGCTCAGACTGATCGCCCAGTAGAAAGGCAGGAAGAAGGCCGCGGCCGCAAGTAGGGCAAGAGCCCAGAAGGCAAGGGGTTTGACTTTCTTCTTCGTCATTATGAAGCTCATCTGCAAGTGTAACGGTCAGACTTCATCTGTATTTGTTCATGAATACGTCTGCCGAATTTGTTTAAACATGAAACTCACAGTTACCAGAACCAGCAGAAAGAGAATCAGGGAAATGCTGGACGCATAGCCAAAGTGGAAGAAGCGCATGCCTACCCGGTAGGCGTACATGGATAGAACCTGCGTAGCGCTTCCAGGACCTCCACTGGTGAGGGTATACGGAATATCGAAGACCTTGAACGCCTCGGTTATTCTCAAGAGGAGCACCAGAACGATCGTGGGCTGCAGAAGAGGAAACGTAACGTGACGAAACAGCATCCAGCCGCTTTTCGTCTCCAATCGACCGGCTTCGTAATAGTCCTCAGAAACGCCCTGAAGGGCCGCCAGAAAAATCAGGAAACAAAACGGAGTCCACTGCCAGATATCCACGAGGATCACGGACACGAGGGCCCAGTGCGGATGGGAAAGCCAGGGCACGTCCCATCGTAGCAGCCCGTTGATCAACCCGCCTTCCTCATAGAAAATCGTTACAAACAGGAACCCCACCGCAATCGGGGTAGCGAACAGCGGCATGGTGAGAACCGTGCGCAACAGGCCCCTCAAGGGCATGTCCCGGTTAAAGAGCAAGGCCAGACACATCCCCAGCGCCATTTGCACGGTCACACCCGAAAGGACGAAAATCAGGGTGACGGCTGCGGACTGGAGGCCTCTCTCGTCCTGGAAGAATTGAACGAAATTCTCGAATCCGACGAATTCGTCGGGTTCCCCGATCTTCACGCGAAAGAAGGAAAGTCGAAGCCCGTAGACGAGCGGAAAGATGGTGAAGCACAACACCCAAAGGGCGGCGGGAAGCAGGAATGCCCACTTGACGCGGCTATCTCGGTGCATGGGGCAGGAGGTCGTATCCGATGGACTCTTGATATTGTTTCAATTGAGCCTCCCTTCCGCGACGGTCCGTGATCGTGTTCCATTCCCTGGCGGTGCGCAGCAACGCTTCCTGCGGCTCCAGGCGGCCGATCATGGTCTCTGAAAGATTCTGATCCAAGGCTCGCCAGTACTCTTCGGCACCGTTAATCCTCAGATAAGGCAACATCGTTTTCGCGTAAAAGTTGTCACGGTAGGCCTTCAAGTAGAACGTAAGATCGCTTTCGTCCCAACCGGCATCCAAGTACCCTTGAAGATCCGCGGAACCTTGAGGCGGCGTGAAGTGAATGCGGGCACCGGGATCCACGCCGGTCCACCCCCGGTTAACGTTCCATAGGCTTACGGGCTGTGTCGCCATCAACGCGTAGAGACTGTACACGGCTTCAGGGGATTCGGATGTGGAAGTGATGACGCCATGCCACGAACCTCCCACCGTGTTGCCGACCACGTTGGGTTCATCGACGTTGACCCATGCATTCGCGTTCATATCGTATACGTCGTATGAACCCGGCAATATGGATGCACCGATCTTGCCCTTGATGCTGGAACGGGATACATCCTGAACCAACGAACCCACATCGCCCCAGGAAAACACGAAGATCGATTTTCCCCTTAAAAACCAGTCCCACGCCGTGCCCAGATCCCAGGAAGACTGAGCACGCGGCCCGTATTGTGACAGCTCGTACAGCGTCTCCAGGGCGCGGATGTGGCCGGGCTGATTAATCAGGGGTTCCATGGTGTCCGGGTCGAACCAGTAGTTGTTGGTGCCCCGGTCCACCTTCTCCCCGCCAAGGACCGTGAATGCGGCCGACAGGGACATGAAATGAAACATGCCCTGTTCGTTGACGCGAAAGTGCATCACCACCCCGCTATCGGGCTCCGGATCGTTCTCGTCCCAATTCTTGCCATGAAAAAACCGAGCAATCTCTGTCACGTCCTGCCACGTCTTCACGGGAAATGGTAAATCTTTTCCCGTCTCTTCTTTGAACGCGGACCGCCATGCAGTATTCGTCAGGATGTCGTTCCTCCAATACAGGACCTGCCCGTCACTGTCGTTCATGACCCCATATTGTTTACCCCCCCAGGCGTGAATGCTCTTGAGCGGCGTTGGCAACCACCCGGGATCCCAGTGTGGAAATCGAGGATCCTGGACGTACGTGTCGATGGGGATGATGAAGCCCGGCGTGATGTATTCACCCATGAACCAGGCACCCTGGATGATTCCGTCGAATTGGCCACCACCGAAACGAAGATCGGTGATGGTCTTGTTCAGAAGGTCTGCCATGGGGACTTCTACGATGTCTAGTTTGGCTCCGGTGAGTTCCTCCCAGGCCGGTCGAAGACGATAGAGGGGTCCTGAAATCCCACCTTTCGGTCCTTGGCTGGTGACAGCGACGGCAATACGTTGGCCGGCGAACGGCGTTTTTCCCGGCCCAAAGAGAGTTCCGATGTCCTCCTTTGAAAGACCGATGATCTCACCATCTTCAAACGTGGTCAGATCGAGACTGCCGTCGTCGTGCCACGTGACGTGCTTGTACTCGACCACCCCTCCTGCCTCCTCTTCGGAATCCGGTCCCGATGAGCGGCCGCATCCACCTGCAATGGACAGCACGACCACCAGACACAGAATGACGGTCCTAAGACATAAAGAATTCATACCTACAAGTGCGCACAATGGGTTGACTTACGGACGGCATCATCTCTTCATCTCAGCCCATCGGCAAGCCCAATCTCGGCACAGGCATCGGCCGCAGGAATTACCGGGTTTGTGCAATTTTCTTGCCTTCACCCGCGGATTCAGGGATCGTATAAAATGGGCTGGAGTGCAGGGAAGTAGGCAGGATCTGAAAGGTTCCACCGTGATGCCGAATGGCCATGCTAATCCAAAGACCAGCAGCGGGTTCACCCTGATTGAACTGCTGGCTTGCCCGCCACAATGCGCAGCGAAGCGGAGCTTTGGGCGAAGCTCGGGAGGGTTTACTCTGATTGAACTGCTGGTGGTGATCGCCATCATCGCAATCCTGGCCTCACTGCTGTTGCCCTCCCTCAAGAAGGCCCGGAACCGGGCTTATGATGTGCATTGCAAGTCGACGCTGCACCAGTGGTCTTCTGTGTTCGCAGTCTACCACGAGGATCACGGTGGAAAATTCGAGCCCGCAACAGGGTTCAATACCCTGTGGCCCTATACGGTTCGCGACTATTTCGAGGACAATCGAATTATGTTCTGTCCCATTGCGAAGGACCCCCCTGACCCCCCAGGGCCGACACAGTACCGCGACCTGGCGTTCGAGATGTGGGATATACGAGGCGTGTTTCCCGAGCGGCCGAACGACTGGGCCGGAAGTTTTGGAAAGAACGGCTGGATCGGGGCGCCCGAAGGCCCCAACTGGTACTGGGGGGCGGATCCGCACGAGAACTCCTGGCGGTACAATTTCATGATCGAAGACACCACGATCGTACCCCTGCTTCTGGATGCAGTCTGGCTGCACACGGTGCCGCTTCACTCGGACGGGCCCCAGCCTGTCGCCGACACGATCGTACATGGATTTGGGCACAACATACAGCTCCACTGCATTAACCGGCATGATCGGGCCATCAACGGCCTTTTCATGGACGGCAGCGCGCGGCGGATCGGGTTGAAGGAACTCTGGACCTTGCATTGGCATCCCCTGTGGAATCGTGAGAACCGTTGGACCACCGCCGGCGGTGTCACACCCGGTGACTGGCCGGCCTGGATGCGCACGTTCGCGGACTACTAAGAAGCAGAGTTCGCCTCCGCATCCGGCAGGGTTCTGCAAGTCGGCAACATGTTGAGCTGACCCACGTCTTCACCCCGCTTGGTTCCCTGAAGTTTGGCTTGTCATCTCGGTAAACGTGGTGGAGCATTGGGGTGTGTCGCATGAAGTCGGCGCCATATACGAACTCAGTATGGCGTACGTATATGACTATGGTGTCACAACGAATCAGGAAGAAGGGGAACCAGTATGCAACTCTCCGCGCAGCAGATCCGGTTCTTCGAGACCTTCGGATTCCTGAGTTTCCCGGGACTCTTCGCGGACGAGATCGAAGCGATCACTGACGCGTTTGAGCGAGTCTGGAGCCATCATATCGGCGGGCAGTACGGCCGCCCGCACGATGATCAGCGGCGCTCGCTTCTGGTGCCCTTCATTGACCGGGACGAGTACTTGTCCGCCTTAATCGACGACGCTCGCATCGAGGGCATCGCCGCGTCACTGCTCGGGGATGACTTCAACTACACCACCAGCGACGGCAACTTCTACGTCGGCGACACCGGTTGGCATTCGGACCGCGGGCTGGAGCACCTGATTCCATCCCTCAAAATGGCTTTTTATCTCGACCCGATGGGTGCCGAATCGGGATGCCTGCGCGTCATTCCGGGCAGCCATTGGGCCGGTGACGTCTACGCCCGTTCACTCGAAAAGGCGGCGCCGCATCCCACTGTGAATCACACCGAAGAGTTGTGGGGCGTGGCCGGTCCCGAGGTTCCGGCGATCGCGATCGAAACGAAGCCCGGCGATCTGTGCCTGTTCAACCACGCGACCAAACATGCCTCGTTTGGTGGCGACACGCGGCGGCGAATGTTCACGATCAACATGCAGCAGCGATATGCCGAGGAACATCGAGATGCCATGCTCGAGGAGATCGGTTCGCAGGCGGAGTTCCTGGAGACACGGGCCTACGGCGAGACCATGATCCGGACTGCCGGCCCCCGACGGATGCGTCATTTGGAGCAGCGTCTCGCGAACGATGGACACCTGGCCGCGCTGGTAGAAAAGGCGCGCGCGGAGATGGCGGGGCCACACCGGCCCTAACCCGCACCCCTCTGCAGATTATCCACGCGCCACTTGGGTTCGAGGCCCTCAGCGATCCGGTTGACGTTTTCAAGGGCAGCTTCGGCGCGGCGAATGGCCGTGCCAGTGGTCGTCCCCCCCACATGGGGCATCGCGTAAAAACCGGGGTGCTGATAGACGGGGTGGGACGGGTCCGCAGCACGGCCCGCGTGCACATCGGTCCCAATGCCACGAATCCGACCCTCAAGCAGCGCAGTATACAACGCTTCCTGATCGACCAGGTCGCCGCGGGCGAGGTTGATGAAACTCGCAGTGGGCTTCATCAGGCCAATGCGCCGCGCGTTCATGATGCCCCAGGTCGCGGAGTTCAGCGGCAAGTGCAGCGAGACGAAGTCCGCCTCCGCGATCACCTTGTCCATTTCATCCGGCCGGCCGACAAACAGCGGCTTGTACTCGTCGAGCACTTCCCGCTCGATCGCCATCGGCTCGATGATCATAAACTCCATGCCAAACACCTTGGCCAGACGCGCCAGGGCCCGCCCGCTGGCCCCGAAACCGATGATTCCCAGAATCTTGCCGTCCAGCTCATCGCCCATCGGCACGTACATCTGGACCGCCTTGAGCGTCTTCTGGGCCTCGTGGTATTTCGTGACGATCAACAACATGAACATGACGGCGCAGTTGGCCAGGCCGGGCGCGGAGGTCGAGCCGGGTACGTTTGAGACGGGGATGCCCGCTTTGCGCATCGTGTCCATGTCGAACGTCTCATAGCCGACGGTCAGAATGTGCCAGAGCTTGCACGCCGTAGCCGCAGCGACGAGCTCGGGCGTCATGTTTGCCCCGCCGATGTCGACGACAACCTCGACGTCGGCGAACTGCGGCTCGATCGGCTTGGAACGGTCGTAGAGGCTCCACGCATGCGCGTCGCCGAAAATCTCGGCGACGCTGTTCTGCCACTGTTCGTCCTGGCCTTCATGAGACAGGAAAATCACCTTCACACGTCGCATGATGACGATCTCCTTGATGCAGGGGGCGCGGCGAGCTTTGTTGCACCCGACGAACGGCCTTGGTATCTTCACTGCTGTGTGGAGGCAGCACGTTACGGCGGCACCGAAGAATTGTCAACCGGTCGCCGTGCACTCCTGGGCGCACTGGTAAGGTATAATCATGTTGAAAAACAAGACGAAGAAACTCTTAAAGGCAGGCGGTATTGCCGTTGGAGCTCAGTTGAGATGTGGCTCGCCAAGCATTGCTGAATTGTTTGGTTACGCGGGATTTGATTTCCTTTGCCCAGACAGCGAACATTCACCGCAGACACCTGTAGGCATTCAGGCGCAATTTCAGGCCATTGGCAATACGGGAGCGACACCGATGGTGCGAGTTCCCGCGAACGACCCGGATGTCATGAGGGTGTATCTGGATATGGGGGCGCAAGGCGTATTGGCTCCATTTGTTAATACGGCAGAAGACGCTGAAATTGGCGCCAAAGGGTTGCGTTATCCGCCTCAGGGGATTCGTGGATGTGGGCCATCCCGGGCGGCCAAGTATGGGTTCGATTTGACGTATTTCGCTGAAGCGAATGACAATATGCTTTACATGGGTATCATTGAAGATGCGCGAGCGATTGAGAACATCGAGGAAATCGTTGAAACGGAAGGCGTTGATGTTCCCGTGGTGGGGCCTGTTGATCTATCGATATCTTTGGGTGTGCCCATGGAATACGAACACCCAAAGTTCAGAGACGCGGTCAAGACAGTTATCGCCGCTGCAGAACGCGTAAGAAAGCCGGTGGGCATTGGCGTTTATGGTGATCTGTTTGATCCAGGCACCTATGAAAGGTTTCTTGACGAAGGGTTCAGGGTATTGCTGGCAGGGGTCGATGAATCGTTACTGGTCGCCAGCACGAAGAAGGTGCTTGATGCGATCGGCGAAGCAAGAGGAGCTTAATTTGAATTGCGGCAGGGATTCTCTTCGGAACGGCGGGGAGATGGTGCTGTTCGATCCTTCCGGTTATTCGGCCGCGCATGATTACCGAATCGTGATTGAGTAGGCAGTAGCGAAACGGTCTTGTTTGAGAGTGCCCTCCTTCGCCCTGCGGGCTACGGAGGGCAGGCAGGTCTCAGCGTTCAAGGTCCGATAATGTATTGCGCCTGAAAGCCTTACAACCCGAAACCTGAAACCCGGTTGCGCCGGGAAAAAGCAGAAACGATGCTGGACACGCCACCGACAAGGTAGATAGGATACAATACGTTTTTCATTAGATCCTTTTTTCAAGCGGACTCATACGGAACAAAAAAGGGAAAGAGTACCCATGAAGATACTGAAAATAGTCCTGACTTGTGGCATTGCGGTGGTGGCTGGAGCGACCGCGGCCTCGGCGACGCATCTCACCATCCTATCCCACAGCACTGACCTCGAGGATTTCCTTAGCGTCCGCCCTCTCTCCAACACCTATAACGATAGCGGCATGTCCGGCGACTCGGGTTCTGCCAATGCGACCAATGATACGCATATCAATACTGCGGAGGCCGGGGGTATGATAATAGGGCGGCCGACTAACCCGTACCCCGGCTACCTTGAATATGACTTGGGAGAAAGCTTTTCCCTCACCAATCTGGTGATCTGGAATTACAACGAACCCGCCTGGTATATACAAGGGATCAAAAAAGCCACGATTGAGATTCGGGAACTGGCCGGACCCTCAACCGTTGTCTTTGACGGTGACATTCCCGCTGCTCCCGGGGCGGGAGGAGGCCCAACCACCGCGTCCCTTGACATCGACTTGACCGGCGAGGTAGCCCGATTTATCCGCTTCAACACGGGTACTCCCCCCGACCACAATCATGCTAGCAATCCGACCGACTGCTGCGTCGGGATCAGCGAGGTGCGGGTATACGGCGATCCCACGGGACTGGGCAATACGAACACGACGGAGGCCTGCTGCTTTATTGACGGCACTTGCCAGCAGATGGAAAGTGCCGATTGCCTCAGTGCCGGCGGGACACCACAAGGGGGGGGGGCCGAGTGTCTCACCACCACGTGTCCGCAGATCGAGGAAGCCTGCTGTTTCGACGACGGGACGTGCGACGACATCGATCCCAACGTTTGTGCCGGTACCGGCGGAATCGCCCAGGGCTCCGGCACTACCTGCGCCACCACAGCCTGTCCGCAGCCGGAGGCCTGTTGCTTTGACGACGGCACCTGTCAGGATCTGTTGACGACCGATTGCACGACCGGTGGCGGGGTGTGGCAAGGCTTCTTCTCGTCCTGCGCTTCCGCCCCCTGCCCGCAGCGGGAAGCCTGCTGCTTCTCGGACGAGACCTGCCAGGACCTGCTGCCCGCCCTCTGCACGGGCGCCCTCGGGACCCCGGCGGGCACCGGTACGGTCTGCGCTACGGCCTCTTGCGTGCCCGCCACCGAGACCGTGGCGACCGATGCACTGGAAATGGGCTTTGTTGCGGTCGAAGACGGCCGGTACGACCTGGAGCGGGCGACGAGCCTGAATCCTGACTGGACCGATCTTCCTTCCTACCTCGAGGGGAGCGACACCAACCTCGTCCTCGTCGGAGACAACAACTCCGACCCGCAGGCGTTCTATCGGTACAGCGCCTTGGAGCCGCCGACGGGGTGCGGGCTCGCCCCTGCCATCGGGAATCCGAGCGTGTCCAACAACTGGGATACCACGAGCGCGGTAAGCGTTTTCACACCGAAGGTGCATGACGCACGCCCGGTGATCCACCTGATCAACGGAAGCGGCCTCGACCAGACCGGTTGCTTCCACACCGACGACGTGGTGAATACGATGGGATTCAACGCGGGTCCGTCCAGCCCGGAGCGGTGGGGCGCGGGTGGGACGCAGTCTCGCTACTGGACCGAGTTCGCGTTCGACCAAGCCTACGACATCTTCGACATCCTGATCTGGAACTACAACGAAGATCTCTCGCCGAACGACGGGCCGGATCCGGGAGGCACCTGGTCGATGCAGGGCATGAAGGAAGTGACGATCAAGTACACGACCGTGGGCAACGGCTCCGGCTTCGGAAGCGATACGGAAAGCGATTGGACGACACTGGACCTGCCCGGTGGATCCGCGCCTCATGTGTTCCAGCGGGGCAGCGGAGACCAGAAGCTCCCTGCAGAGACAATCCCCATGGATGCTACCGCGCAATATGTCATCTTCCTCGGGGCCGATTCTGCCGAGTGTAACTTCATGAATGACTTTGGAGTCTCGTCGACTTCACACGAGGGGGCTCTGAGTGAAGTGCGCTTCACCCTCGCTGAGGCGCCCCCGGCACCGCCGCTCCCCGAGCAGCCGATAGACACGCTGGCGCGCGCGGATGTGACCGGGCTCACCTTCACGAGCATTTCGGGCACCGTCTACGAGCTCGAGCGGGCCTCGAAGGTGGGTGAACCCGTGTTCGAAGGAACCGGCGCGTTCACGGTCGGCGACAGCACCGACCAGACCCTGTACGACCCGAACGGATGGGATTCGGACAACTACTTGTACCGGGTGGTTCCCCGGTGATGGTTCCCCGGACGCCCATGATACTGACACCACCCAGTTTCTTCCCCCGCAGTAAAATTCATTGACAAATAAATATGAAAATTCTTCCACATCACTATTGACAACGGCAGGATAAACGTCTTAAATCGCGTGCGTTGAAGCTTCGGTTACTCATGAGGAGTAACGTAACATCAAAAAGCAGGAGAAGCGGTAGCCATGAACAAACTTATTCCCATCATTCTATGCACCTTTGCGCTGACGGCGCAGGGTGCGCAATATGTCGGCAATCCCAATGGCGGAAACGGCTGGGACACCACGAGTGAGGTAAGCGTACGCGGGTCGACCGAAGTTGCCGAACGCCCGTGGATACACGCGATCGACGGGAGCGGCATTCATGGCGCCCAAGGTCAGTTTCACACCGATTGCTTGGAAGCCGATTGCGTTGTCGACCTCAGCCATCCCGCGACCATGGGATTCGCTGCGGGGAATCGGGGGATGCCGGATCGGTGGGTTGGAGGAACGCAGGGTCGCTATTGGGCTGAATTTGCGTTTACGTCGGCCGAGGATATTACAGACATGCACATCTGGAACTACAACGAAGATGTCGGGCCGCAGGACGGGCCGGACACGGCTGGCATGTGGTCGATGCAGGGGATGAAAGAGATCACCATCTACCACACCACCATAGGCAACGGTATCGACGGCTTTGGAAGTGATACGGAAAGCGACTGGACTGCCATGGGTCCGATCACTCTGACCCGCGGCAGCGGAGATCAGCATCTTCCCGTTGAGATAGTTCCCTTGAATGCGACTGCGCAGTACGTTCTGTTCCTTGGCGCCAACAATTCTAATAATAACTTCATGAGTGACTTCGGCATTTCGTCGACATCGGAGGAGGGCGCATTGAGCGAAGTTCGCTTCGAGATAGTACCCGAACCGACCACCTTGGCACTCGTTGGCCTCGGCGGTCTCGCAATGTTCCTGCGCCGCCGGCGCTGAAGCATTCGGTTCATCCATTCTTTTTGAAAGAGGCCCGCCCGAAAGGCGGGCCTTTTTCGTGGCACGGGCATCCTGGCCGTGGCCCGGAGAGCCCAACCAGAACTCTCGCCGCCCGCCTCATGTACGGAAGCGGACTGCGGGTCCGTGAATGCGTGAAACTTCGCATCCAGGACATTGACCAACCCCTGCAGGCTGCGCTCCCCTGCACCGGGGTCCCAACCGATCCAGGCGTAGCGCCATCAGAGGCCCCACTAACCTGAAACTAATCTGAAACTTCACCCGTGAACTTTGTCGAGAACAACCTCGAAAAACCACCTCGAGAACTTTGTCGCGAACCATTCCGAAGTAGTTCGCGACAAAGTTCGCGAAATAGTTAGGATCGAAGTCGTTCACGAGGCGGTTCACGAAGTAGTTTCCATATGCATGATCAGGGCCGACCTCGGGGCCGGGGCGGCGCTGCTGATTCGTGCGGCAGCCGGCTTGAGCCTGGCCGGCTGCGTGCAAGGAGCACAGGATCGGGGAACGTTCATCCAAACAAATGATTCGGAAAGCGAGGCGGTGATGAGTACTGAACCCACAGACAGGAAAACGTTGTCGGAAACCATGATTCAGGCGAAACGGGAGGCGGGTGGAGCCACGGACTGGAAGCCGGGCGATCCCATTGGGTACATTCGCTCGGAGATCCCCGCGTTCGCCATGCCCCCCTACACCGGGGAGCAATACGAGGCGCTGGTGCCCGACACGCTCGATATCCAGGAGCGGGCCGCGCTGGCGGTGAACGTGTTGACCGAGGCCATGGACCCGCAGGCGGATTATGAGATGTATTTTTCTGTCGCGATGAACAGAAATCCCGCACTCATGTGCCACAACGGCTCCAGCGTTTGCCAAGCCAAGTTCATGGAGTCACTGCCCCTGATGCGGATGGTCAGCGGCAGTGAACTCAACCCGGAGGTGGATCAGATCTGGATGGAAGCCGCACTGCGCAACCTGGGGCCGGACGGGATGTATTACTACCCGCTGGGCGGACGGCCCTGGGCGGTGCAGGGCCCCTGGCTGGAGGCGGCGGGCGGTACGAAAGACAGGATCATGGGGAAAGATCAGATCATCGTGCCCATATCCTCGGGGCGTATTCTCTCCGCCA
>Ga0310123_10002942_pt1 | contig 13394 bp, 11 predicted proteins | sample CB6_AW_1057_MG_FD_203505 | JGI IMG/M metagenome (GOLD analysis project Ga0310123, IMG submission 203505) | Marine microbial communities from Western Arctic Ocean, Canada - CB6_AW_1057 | ecosystem: Environmental > Aquatic > Marine > Oceanic | place: Canada: Western Arctic Ocean | collected... | reverse complement strand
CCGCAGGCGGTTGGCGCAGGCGGACCACATTGTCTCGTTCCTCTTGATGACGGCACTGATTGTCCTCTGGATTTTCATGGTGCCGAATCTCCTCGAAGGGGTGATGGAGTTTTTCCGTGTCTTCACCCCGCGTGCAGCCGCACACGGTTACGTCGAACGGTTTTTGCTGTTTCCCATGAAGACCGTGTTGGGCTACTTCCCCTGGGTTTTTCTGGTCTGGCCGGCCTTTTGCATTGCCTATCGGCCGTTGGAGAAAGACCCGGTACTATGCCGGTATCTGCGCACGATCGTCATTACGTTTTTCCTGTTTTTCTGGCTGATCCCGGGCGGCCAGGCGCGTATGCTGACGCCGCTGGTCGGCCCCTTGTCGATACTACTTGGCATGAACTACGAAATCCTCGTGCGTCGACACGGCGCGCAGTTGATGATATTAGCGAAAGCGATCGGCTGGCTCAACATCGTCGGTCTCACACTCTCTGCGATTCTCGTCATCCTCTGTGTTGTCGGCGTTTTCGAATTCCAGTTTACGTTTACAGTGACCGCAATCTCACTGGTGTTCGCCAGCATTTCGCTGATCGTGACAGTGTTTCTTCTGTTGACGCGGGAACCATGGCCCATCTGGCTTGTCGTGCTTATCGCCGTCATGGTTCTGAACCTGAGTTATGTCAGCGTCGCCGGCGTCTATGCCTTCGAACGACAGAGTGGTGCCCGGCGTCTGGCCGCGGAGTTCGCATCGCGCATCGCAACGGCGGGCATTGTCTATCTCGACTCTGATGAGGTGTCCGCCGAGGTCTGTTACTATTTGAGGCAACCGGTGGTCCGCTTGTCGCGCGATAACGCCGTTGCCACCGGAGATCCCCGCGTCGCGGATCAATTGCCGATTTATGAAAAAGAGGTCTACGTCATTGGGCGCGAGCGTTCGCCACGGTCACGAAATCGTGAGTGGGAGCCCGTCGGAGAAGCGGTCGTCCACAATGTCGGGACGTTTCAGATCTGGCGCGGAACGCGGCGGTGAGGGGTAGTGTCAAATTCAGCATGAAAGAATGAACACTCTTAATCTCCAATCTTAATCCCGTTAGTATCTCAGCGTGACAGGACGTAAACCTGGCCTGTAAATGGCCCGGTTCATCGCTGGATTGATAGTCAAGGAATTAAGAGGAGGGATTAAGAGGACCCAGGGGGGGAAGGGACAATGGGGGAGGGAGAATGGTTGTACGCGGATCATTTGCCGCGTCATCCGTGGCCCAAAAAATCCCATTCAATGCAAATCGACAATCCCGCTCACTTCACGCGGCGCGTTCGATGGTTCATGAAATCCTTGAATATGAAACCGCCGAAACGATCGAGGGGCGTGAAATATGCGCGCCCGCGATTCAGCTTTGTTAAGCGGCGGACGAATCCCTGTAAGTAGGGGTCGGACGTCACCACAAACGTGGTGATGACGATCCGTTTCTTCCGGCAGATCAGCGCTTCGTCCAGCGTTCGGTTGACGATGTATGGATCGAGGCCAAAAGAGTTCTCGTACAGTTCGCCTGTGTGTCGTTGCACCACGGATGGCTTGCCGTCTGTTATCATAAAGATCTGACTATTGTGGGACTGGCGCCGGAGCAGGAGTTCGCGCGCCAATTGAAGTCCCGCTTGCGGGTTTGTGTGATAGGGCCCGACGGCGGCATACGGCAGATCCTCGACACGAATCTGCCAGGCCTCGTCGCCAAAGACAACAACGTCGAGGCTGTCCTTTGGATAACGGGTCTGGATCATGTGGGCCAGAGCCATCGCGACCTGTTTCGCGGGCGTAATGCGATCCTCACCATAGAGAATCGTGGAGTGCAAGAGATCGAGCATTAGAACCGTCGCTATGCACGTGGTAGCGTCCGCCGACTCGCGCTGCGATCCGTCAGCCGACGGATTATTACAAATTGTCAGTCCCGCGGTGGCGGGGCTGATCCCGTGAGGGGCTTTGTCCCGTCTCAACGGGACTCACGTCCGCCGAGGCGGAAAACGCTGAATATCGGATGGCCCCAAGTAGCACAGACATCCTTGTCTGTGCTACTGATACGTCCGATCGCAATCATCATTTCGACGGACAACAAGAGTCAAGTTTCTCGGGAGGTCATTGGGTTCACTGAATATTTGCAACGCGGCGGCGCCGCATCCGTGAACCGATCAATCCGAGGTGTCGGAATCGCTGTCGGCGTCGTTGCCAAGCGGGGCCATGACATTCTCAAAACAATCCGGGCAGACACCGTGACTGACGCTGGAAAGGGTGTGCGTTTGCAGATACCGGTCCACCCGGTGCCAGAAACCTTCATCGTCCCGAATCTTGTGGCAGTACGCACACATGGGCAGGATCTCCTGCAACTGCCGGATTTCGGTCATGGCGTCTTCGAGTTCCTTGATCTTCTGCGCCAGTTCCTTGGTACGATCAGTAACTGCCTGCTCGAGATCCTGGACGTATTGCCGTGCCTTGCGCGCCAGATTCCACTTCTTTGTCAGCGCCAGAGCCATCTGTTTGATGGAGACCACGTCGAATGGCTTGCGCAGGAACTGCAACTGGTCCGAAGTCCCGATCTTCACGAGGATTTCATCCCAGGAGTAATCGGAAAATGCGGTACAAATGACCATTTCAACGTGTGGGTGATCCGCCCAGATACGTTTGATGGTCTCGATACCGTCCCAACCGGGCGGCATGCGAATGTCCATAAAGCTGACCGCGTATGGCTGGCCGCCGGTCTCGGCTGCCACCACCATCTCATACGCTTCCTTGCCCTGAAAGGCATGGGCGAGGGTGTAGTAAACGCGCTGACCGTCGTGGGCAGGCGCCGGATCCGGGGTTACGTGCCCGGTAAAAACCTCTTGGAGCAGTTTGTCAAGGTCGAAATCCGTTTCGTCCGCCGCCGGCAGGATCTTTTTAAAATCCTCGTGAATCGACGGATTGTCATCGACGATCAGGACACGATTGTTGTATTGCCCGTTTCCCGTTTCGGCACTCATAATCAATGACTTCGTCGGCACTCCTCAGGTCCATCGGTAGGTACTATCCAAAATAGTGTTCGCTCATCACAGCCATCCCACAGCATTTCAACCCGATCGTGAACTCGATCTTAAACATCGTCGAAATTCTTCATCGTGAACTCTGTCGTCAACACCGTCGAATTGCGGTTATTAGTGCTCGGACAACTCCTTTCGATGGGGTTGAGGTCAGAGTTCACGATGGGGTTGAGGATCGCCAGGGTTCACGAAGATGGTACTGCGCGTTGGCGGAACTCCGATCTTTATGCGCGTTATCGAGTAGCGGTCATGTAGAAGAAAAGAGCTGGCTTCAGGCATATTCTTTTGATCATCAAAACCCCAAACCGAAAGGAGCGCATCATGAAGCCTGGCGGCGCCTGAAAAATGGCACATCGGCCGGCCTATGGGATGCCTCTGTTCGCGAATTGCAAACATTTTACGACTGAGGACACCAGTGTCATCCTCCATCAACCATCCTCCATCTCCATCGCCTCCGTTTCGTCCACTTCTTCCGATTCCATTGTGATCACCGGAAAGTAGAGCGTGAATGCAGCGCCGTGACCCGGGCCGTCGCTCTGCACCGTAATGCGCCCTCCCATCTCCGTCATGAAATTAGCCGAGGTATGCAGACCGAAGCCATGCCCATTCGTTTTCGTCGAAAAACCGTGATTAAAGATCCGAGTCATATTCTCCCGCGATATGCCTTTGCCGTTATCGGCCATACGGATATAGACCTCGTGATCAGTAATTCCGGTTTCGATTTCGAGGATGCGATTGTCCTTGGAGTTTTCCGCCATGGCGTCCATGGCATTGGTCAGCAGATTGACAATGACGTGCAGGAATTTGGCTTTTGGCACTGAGATCTGCGGTTTCGCGGGGTACCGCTTCTGAATCTGCAGACTGTTCTTCTCGATCGAGGCTTTCTGAATAGCGACGGCATCCTCGACAATATTCTCAAAGTTGACCCCCTCTTTAAAATGGCCGAGCTTGGCATATTCCTGCTGCGTCTTGACCACCTCCTTGATGAGATCGATCTTCTTCAGCAGGTCGTTTGCCTCCTGCGACAACTGCTCGCGTTCCTTGCACAATTCTTCAGCGATGCGCCGGTAAATCAAGGACAGTTTATCGGGCTCCGGATGGTTGTTGATGAATTCAACGAAGTCGTCCCTGTGCGTCCATAGCAGGTCGTTGACTCTCAACAAATTCTGCAGGGCGGAGTTTTCCAGGGAATGGACAATCATCTCACCCGAGACGTTGACGCTGTTGAGAATGTTGCCGACGTCATGGAGCACGCCGGTGGCGATGGTCGCCATACCGGCGCTGTGGGCCGTCTTGACCAGTTCCTTCTGCGTCTCTTTGAGCTTGTCCTCGGTCTGCCGGCGCTCCGTGACATTGCGGATAAAAAAGCACAGTTGCCCGTCGTCCGACAAGTGAATCGTATTGACGGTGATGTCGGCAGGGAAAAAGGTGCTGTCTTTGCGGATACAGAAGGCTTCGATGAAGACGTAGCGTTTGTTCTGCAGGTTGTTGCGGGTGACCCTCAGGATTTCGGTGTCGGCGTTACAGATCAGATCGAGAATATTGAGATAGAAAATGTCAAAGCGATCGTACTGGAAAAAATCGATGGCGCGACCGTTTGCCTTGATGATCCGGCCGTCCATCTCGGTGATGATGACAGCGTCGTAAACACTCTCGAACAATTCCTGAAACAGCTGTTCATGGGAAGTTACCGAAGCGAGGACATCCGTCTCCTTGTGCTCGCGCTCGTCCAAGTGGATCGGATGCGACGGCGAGCTGATGGCCGATATCCGGATGCGCTGCGTCTTGGTGGTCGAACGATCGTCCGATTCATCAAGACTCAGCCCGAGATCGGTCTTGGCTTCGGTGTCAGCGGGCGGATTGCTCATAATGTTCACGATTCGGTGCCGCCTTCGTTGTCAAAAACGGCAGACTTCTAATATAATCCAGATTCCGCCGATCTTCAATCGGTCTGCATGATGATGGCCCGGTATACGGCGGTGGCAGTGACGTCATCCCGGGCGGCGATGTGCTCGTCGATGGCGTGTGCGGAGTCGATGCACCCGGGACCGAGGACGAGGGCGGGCGCCTTCGCCGACATCCAGGAAGCGTCGGTGCCGTACAGCTCGCCGCGCATCGCCACATCTGAACCGGCGTGTTGCCGGCAGATGGCCAGGATCTTTTCGGCGAACGGATCGTCCGGAGCGGTGTTCAGCCCCGGCATCGTGCATTACGGCGGCTCACTGTGCATGGCGTCGAGGCCGAGCACTTCGATGCATTCGATCACTGCCGACCGCGTTTCATGAACATCCATCGCCGGCAGAATCCGCATATCCACCCAGATGGTGCAGGCGTCGGGAATGGCCTTACGCGTCCGGCCACCGTCGATCCGTGTTACCGAAATCGTCGGTTCCGCCAGCAGTGGGTTCGTATACTGCCGCTGCATTGTCGCTTCGAATTCCTGCAGGGCCGCGAGCACCTTGACCATATCGTGGATGGCATTGTGGCAGAGCTGTGACTTGGATGAACGGGCACTCCGGCCATGGACGGTGATGCCCTAGCGAACGATCCCTTTGTGCTGCACCACCGGATGCAGCTCGGTCAGTTCACCGAAGACAGCTGCGGCCACGGGCGGATCCTGATCGACGAAATGCTTAATCCCGATCTGGGCGTACCCTTCATCGGCGGCCGCCAGCAGGCACACTGGGCGCGACGGCGGGCTACCGCTTTCGAGAAGATCCAGCACGGCGACACCATGCTAGTAAGGCAACCCTTGTCGTCGCACGCCCCGCGGCCATACACGATCCCGTCGTCCGTACGCGGGGAAAAGGCCCGCTCGGGCCAGTCATTGGCAAGCACCGTATCCATGTGCGACTCGAGCAGCAATGCCGGCCTGTCGCTCGCGCCCGGAATCGAAACCAGCAGGCTCCCGTGAACGTCAGACGGCGATTGCCGTGTCGTTTCGACATTGGAGGGTGCGAACAGGTTTTCCAGATACTCCACGACCCCGCGCTCCACGGGCGCTGTCGATTCACAAGGATTCCCCATGGGATTGACCGAGGAGATGGCGATGAGGTCAGCGAGGATTTTTGTCACGGTATCGAGTGCAATAACGGTCACGATCTCGCTGGCGTGCCGGGACACGCGACAGGGGCGAAATGACGCGAAAGAAATCTTGTGTTTTCTGTTTCTCTCTGGCTGACCGTCTTTCAGTTTCCCACCCCCACTCCAGTTTAAAAAAACCGTCATCGTCACTCATTATCTGCATCCGTGGGCCGGTCTTGCCATTTTGATCCGTTTCCCGCACAAGCTGGTTATGCGACGTCCGAATCCGTGGCACACAAACATTCCTCCCATGTCGTGTTAATTCGTGTCCTCTCGTGGTTCCAAGACAAAATCCTCTGTCGTGTATTCCGTCATTTCCCCTTCTCTCCCGATCACACGGCGATACTCGGCTCGACCTCCTCGCGGGTCGGAACGCGGAAGCGGAGGATGCTGTGGACGACCCGTCGCAGATCGTTGAGCGCCGCCAGCATACAGGGCACGACGATGAGCGTCGAGAGCGTCGCAAAGGCGACGCCGAAGGCGATGGACAGGGCCATGGGAATGAGAAACTGCGCCTGAAAACTTTTCTCGACGATCATTGGCGCCAGACCGCCGAAGGTTGTCATACTCGTCAGAACGATGGCGCGGAAGCGACGTTTGCCGCCCTCGCGGATCGCCTCGAAAAATGGCATGCCGCCGGACACCCGCTCGTTGATCGCGACTATCAGGATGATCGAGTCATTGACGACGATACCGGTCAGCGCTACCATTCCGAAAAAGCTCATCATGGTCAACGGCAGACCGTACAGGATATGCCCGACCGTCGCACCGACCAGGCCGAACGGGATTGTCAGCATGATCAAGGCCGGCTGCAGGTAGGACTTGAAGATCGTCGACATGATCAGGTAGATCAGCAGCAATGCCACGGCCGATCCCTTGGCCATGGATCGAATCGAGTTGATGCGCTCGCGTGAATTGGCGCCGCGCCGCGCGATGATCCGGTGCGTTGCCGCCAGCTCGGGCATGTAACCCTCGAACAGATCGCCCATGATCTCTTCCGTATTCGCCGTTTTGTCCGCCTCCGCCGTGACCGTGATCAGCCGTTTCCCCTGCTCGCGCCGGATGGTCGCGTAGCCCTCCTGCAACGTCACTGCCGCCACCATGTGGAATGGTATTTCCTGGCCGTCGGGCGTTCGTATTCGTATATCCTCGAGATCACCCAGCGACCGGCGTTCCGCTTCCGGATAGCGGACCATGATTTTGATTTCATCACGGCCGCGCTGGATGCGGCTGACCTCAGCCCCGTAGAAGCCTTGGCGCAGCTGGCCGGCGACGTCCGCGAGCGTCAGGCCGAGCGACCGGGCCGATGGTTTCAGCGCGATGCGCAGCTCCCGTTTGCCCGGCTGGAAGTTCGATTTGATCTCATAGACGCCGTTGTACGTCGTCAGATGAGCCATTAATTTCTCAGACGCGGTCACCAAGACATTCTGGTCGAAGCCGAGTAATTCGATCTCGATGTTGCCGCCGGGCGGCCCACCGCCGATTCCCGAGAAGGTCGCGGACACTGCCGCCGGGATCAGCCCGGTCTTCTCGCGCCAGGTCCGGATGATGTCTTTGTAGTAGATATTGCGCTGTTCGGCCGGCAGCAGTTCGATGAAGACCTCGGTAATGTGATCGCCGCGGGCCGGCGGCTCGTCACCAGTACCCATGGTGCCGCCGGTGACCGAGAAGTAGGCCACGTCCAGGCTCTTGTTCCCCAATTTCGATTCAAACAATGGTTTGGTCTCGCGCCACGCCGCCATCAACTGCTGTGTCACCCGCTCCGTCTCGGCGATTGGCGTACCATTCGGCAGCTCCACCTGCGCCACCAGAAAGTCGTCATCCGAAGAGGGGAAAAAGACGAACTTTACGATGCCGCCGCGGATTAGACCGACGGTCACCAGCAGCACGGCCACCGAGGCAGCCAGGGTTGCATACCGCCAGCGTAGAAGATGGTCCATTACCGGACCGTAGATCTTATTGACAAAGACAACCAGCCCCTGCGAAAAAAAGCGGCGGAGCTGATAGAAAGGGTTGAACCGTGCCACTCCTTCTTTTTTCACATTCGGTCGCGGCAGATGCCGTAAATGAACCGGAAGGATCAGTAGCGCTTCGAACAGGGAAATGAACAACGCCCCGACTACCGGCCCCGGCAGCACGGCAATGAATTTGCCGATCACACCGCTGACAAAAAACAGCGGGCAGAAGGCGGTGATCGAGGTCAGCACCGCTGCGAACACCGGCCACATGACTTCCCGGGTGCCTTCGACAACGGCAACGTCAGTGTCGACGCCCTGGTCACGACGGCAATAGATCGATTCACCGACGACAATGGCGTCATCAACAATGATGCCGAGTACCATAATCAGACCAAACAGGCTGATCATGTTGATGCTCTGCCCGGTCAACGCCATGATGGCAATACCGCCGCCCAGGGAAATCGGAATCCCCAGAGTAACCCAGAAACTCAGTCGCAGATCCGAAAACATCCAGAGTATGAGAAACACCAGAAACAGACCGATCGATCCGTTCCGGACCAGCAGGTCAATGCGATCCTGGATCAGACGGGAATGGTCAAGCCACAGGTTCAGATGGACCGCCGGCGGCAACTCCTTTGCCTTTTTCTCGACATACGCCGAAACAGCTTTGGCAATTCGTATCGAGTCCTCCTTGCGTGTCTTCAGGACAACGATGTTGACTGCCGGCCGGCCGTTGAAGCGGGCGTAGGCCGAAAAATCCTGATCGAAGCTGTCGCGGACATCCGCGATGTCGGGCAGTCGAATGATTGTGCCGTCGGGCCGCGCCAGAACGATGACGTCGTTGAATTCGGCAGCGAAATATTTTCGTTCGAGAATCCGGATCTTCAGATCTTCGGTTTCCGTGCGGATCGAGCCGGCCGGGAGATTGAGGCTGCTGCGCGAGACGGCATCGGCAACCTGATCAAAGGTCAGGCCGAACTGGCGCAGTTTCGCTTCCGAGATTTCAATGGAAATCTGATAATCCCGGGTACCGACGATATCCGTTCGACTGACGCCCGGAATGGCCACCAGCTCATCCTTGACCTGATACGCAAGCTCCTTGAGCTGGCGCTCGGCGAGATCGCCCCAGATCGCCACATGGGTCACCTGGTGGCCGAAGCGGATATCCGTTATTATGGGCTTCTCGCTTTTCTGGGGAAAAATCGTGATGGTGTCGATCTGATTGCGCACGTCCTCTTTGACGGTCTGCAGATCGGCCCCGTCGGTGAGTTCCACAATGGCCCGGCCGATACTCTCGGCGGCGATCGTGTGGATCGTCTTGATGCCCTGCAACCCTTCGAGGGCTTCTTCGATGGGCCGGCAGATGCCGTCTTCGATTTCATCGGGATCCGCTCCGGGATACGGCACCTCGATCGAGATGAAGTTCAGGTCAAAGTCGGGGAAGCTCTCCTTGACCATGATGAACAGCCCCACCGCGCCGCCGGCCAGCAGGATGACCATCAGATTATTCGCAAGGACGGGATTGCGCAGTAGCCGATTGAGCATGATGAGGAATGGGATGGTGGCAGGATGGCAGGGTCGAAGGATGGAAATATGGAAAAACGAAGTATTGGAATGATGGAATGATCTTGCCATCCTTCCATTCAGAACTCACCGAATCACCAATAGGACGCGCAATGATTTGTTTCGTCGTCCTCGTCCTCGACGGTGATTCGAGGACGGGGACGATTCGCGCGTACGACGGGAATTCAAATTGCGCGTTGACATATTGGCCTTCTCCGGGATTCGGGGAGGCTTGATCATTCTTCGATCCTCCCATCATTCCAAATCCCTCCTACATGGCACCGCTGTCCGCATCCTCGGAGTCGGGCAGGCCGGTCTGTCCACCGTCGCGGTTGTCCGTGGGCGCGTGTTTGAGACGCGGCAGGAGTTTCATCCCAATGATCGGCATCGCCAGCTTGCTGACGATGACGACATCGCCTTGGTCGACGCCGGCGCCGATCAAGACCGTGTTCTGCGTTTCATGAACGACCTCCACCTGTCGAACGCTCAGGCGACCACCATCAACAATGTATACGCGGTCGCCATCGATGAGCGCCGACCGCGGCAGACGCGCGACATTCAGCGCCATTCGCCCGGCGATACCGACCCGGCAGAACATGCCCGCCACCAGCGGCACAGGATTCGCGTCGTTGACCGCGGAGTCGGGAGGAATCTTGACGATCAGTGCCACCGTCCGTGTTTCGGCGTCAAACATCTTGATGCGGTCGACAATGCCCTCGTAGCGCGTATCGGGCCGCTCGACCCAGACGATTCCGGCGGTCACGTTCTCCACCCTTCGAAACCAGCCGCCGGCCGGCGCCTCGGAGTTCGCATCGAACCGAAGCCAGCGATCCACATCCTGCCCGTCGAGCGAGACGGCGATGTCGCGATTGCTGTCATCGGCCAGCGTCGTGACCGGCTGGTCCGGCGTCACGTACTGGTCCTTTTCAACACTGACCGTCTCAACGCGGGCGCGAAACGGCGCCTGCACTTCGCATCGCGCCAGATTCAATCGTTCGATTTCGACCCGGCTAGCAGTGGTCGCCTGCTGCAGTTGCAATGTCTTGATACGAACCGGCAGCATCGTCAACTGGTTTTTCAAACTGGTGACCTGCTCAAAGGCTTCCAGATAGACGCGCTCGGCGTTCTCGACGGCGCTAATCGAGCCAACGCGGTCCTCTTCCAGCAGACTCTTGAGGCGCTGAAATTCCCGGTATGCCAGGTCTTTGCTGTTTTGGCGAATCTCGACCAGCCTCTCGACATTCTTCTTCTCGGTCTGCAACTGCTCAATCTCGGCGCTCAGTACTTCGATTTCAGCCAGTCGCGTCGTCTCCGCCAAGCGGTAATCGGATGGGTCGATTGTAAAGAGCACCTCGCCCGTCTCAATGATCTCACCGACTTCCAGCTTGGGGTGAATGCGAATGATTCGGCCGCTGACCTGCGGCCGAATCTCGACCCGGTTGCGGGGGCGAACCGTCCCGAACCCGGTGAGCACGACACGCTCGTCGGCCTTGAGAACGCGCACCGCGTCCACGGCATGGACCAACTCCACCGGCGGCTTGTGAGGTGGCGGCTTTCGCATCCCGGTAATTTTCTCGGCGATGAAGAAGCCGGCCGCAAGAATCCCGACGGCCAGCACAGCATGCACGATCCAGCGCAGGACGGTTCGGGTTTTCAACCAGACAGGCATGTCGAAGGCACGGCCTATTGCACTATATGTGTTTTCGGTGTGAAGAACGCAGCAACGGATGAAAGCTTGTACTGCACAACGGCGCGGTCTTTACCGGCTTACCCCACGACGATCAACCCAGCGAACCGCTCACCCAGCCGGCGTTCGGCCGCGAAAAGAAATGATAACAATAAGGCCTCTTTCACCTTTTGAAAACCAACCGACCATCGAGGTCTCGGGGCGCCACTCACTTCGGATTTCCAAGCTCATTATAGCGCCGGAGTATGGATTCAGCTGCCACCAACATGCCATGCTGTATTCCAGTGGGAATCGATTCTGTTGTGGAGCGAATGCGGATCGGGGGCTGACGCGAATCGCGATTTCAACCCGATAAAGGAAATACTATTGGACCGGCACGTAGCGCTGTTCCTGTTATGACAGGAACGTTTCTGCGGGCGCGCCCTCCACGACCGAGTCCTTGCCGAGGATCAGCAGGACAAGGAACGCAATCGCCCTGGTCTGGCAGAATTCGTGAGCCCTCACAACGTAATGGTATCGTTCGGTCCAACGCCTGATCCATTTGAATGGGTCAGCGGCTGTCCTGGCTGTTGATCATCGATCAGCCGCAGCCGGACGCTGCGATACCCGGAATAACAGCCTTTTAGATACCGTCTAAAAAGGCGAACGGTTACCGGAACGTCCGATGCCGGCCCGCACCAGTAACCGGAATGATAGGTGAACCAGTCTTCGCCGGAATTCAACCAGGCTTCAAAGTCGAGGGTTTCGAAGAAGTCGTTTTCTATAGAGTCCGTAAATGACCATGTCCGGCTTAAGTGCCACGGCATAGGACTCGAGAATTCGATTGTATTGCGGTGGTTCCCTGACGATGCATTGCCGGATTGTAGTAGACGATCCCGCGCTGTTCAAAAAACTCCGTGAACGGGTATGCGACGCCGTGGATGAAAAAGTCGCCCAGACCGACAACCCCGATTCGCTTTCCTGCCACTTTCTTGACGATGGCCGTCGGATGGTTCAGAAACCCGTTGTCGTCTGTGGTGAGAATCGACAGTTCCGGCGCCAGCAATGCGCATACAGTTGAAATGCCGCCGAGCAGCAATTTGTGAATGCGTTTCGTCTTCCCTAAATCGACATGTTCGCTCCGTCTCACCGGCTACGGACTCGGACCGGCGCTGGTGTCCTGAGTTATAATTATTGCCTGACCGGAAAACCGCGATTTCCCGATTCACGACAACGTACATCCCGTACGACGATTAGACAGCATGCAGCGGCAACTATAGCTGCCGCACGGCGTGCGTGGGCTTCCACTACCGTTTGGCTGCATGGTTGAAACCGCGGTTTTTCGGTCAGCCAATAATTATAACTCAGGACACTGGCCTTGTCGTGACCCGGCGGACAATCAGACCCCGACGCGCGGGTCTCATGATGATAATAGTCAGCCCGCTGAATTCAAGGCGATCGAAACGCTGGATTCAATTCCTGGACGTGTGATGCTGGTGACGGGTGGGGATCGATTGATTGTGCCGTCGGGATCCCGACCCACTCGGGCAAATCGGGACAGCTATTGGCTGGCCAGGATGCTGAGTTTCCACTTTTCAACAAAATATTCATAGAAAGTGTCTTGAAATCTCCCAAACGGCGGACACATTGGTAACTTTTCTGTAGGTCCGAGGTGGGCCGAAGTCGTTCTTCACCCTGTGTCGTGGATGAGGATAGCGATTAAGTTGTTGTACGACACATGGGAGGAATAGCGGTGAAGATTTATGTAGGGAATTTGCCTTACGAGACCACTGACGATGATCTGAAACGTCTGTTCGAGGACCACGGGGCGGTTACTTCCGCCGAAGTGGTTGCGGACCGGCACACGTCGCGCTCAAAAGGTTTCGGCTTTGTTGTCATGTCCGATGACGGCGAGGCGCAGAACGCGATTTCAGCCATCGACGGTACTGATTTCATGGGACGCAATCTGAGGGTCAACGAGTCGCAGCCGCGCGAAGGCGGCCGGCGCGATGACCGTCCGCCCCGACAAGATTGGTAACGGAAAGAACCACCCCCCGGTGAGGAACGCTGGC
>Ga0310123_10002941_pt1 | contig 13395 bp, 12 predicted proteins | sample CB6_AW_1057_MG_FD_203505 | JGI IMG/M metagenome (GOLD analysis project Ga0310123, IMG submission 203505) | Marine microbial communities from Western Arctic Ocean, Canada - CB6_AW_1057 | ecosystem: Environmental > Aquatic > Marine > Oceanic | place: Canada: Western Arctic Ocean | collected... | reverse complement strand
ACTTACTTACTTGCTGGTAGCGAATATACGACGCTGAAAGAGTTGATGAGTTTGATTGCGACAGAACTTGGCGCATCGCCGCCACGGTGGCACTTCCCAGTATGGCCGGTCTGGGTCCTCGGGGCGTTGTGTGAGTTTGTGTGTGTTCCGTTCAAGATCGAACCGCCGTTATACCGTCGGCGTGTGGATTTTTTTATTAAGAGTCGTGCGTTTGATACGACTCGGGCTCGGAGAGAACTGCTTTTCTCGCCTGGGACGACGTTGCGGGATGGTATTCGGAAAACTGCAGACTGGTATTCTGAACAGGGACTGTTATGACCCATTCAAATGGAGTTTCCACGGGTGAGCGACTGAATATCGTGCAGATTTGCGATCATCTCGGGTGGCCGGGTTCTCGCATGCACGGTGTAAAGAGATTATTTTCATGGATGTTGCCGCGGTTTCGATCGGATCGCTACCGGGTCTCCCTGATTAGTTTGCGTGAACCAGACACATCGGAGGATCGCCTGGAAGACATGGGAATTGATGTGACCTATATGTCTCGGTCGAAATTCGACCCGAGGACGTTACCCGCATTGTTGACGGAGCTGGATCGGCGGCGTGCGGATGTGCTGCACATGCACGGTTACGGCGCCACCACATTTGGCCGATTGGCTGCAGCCCGTCGAGGTATTCCGACAGTTCTCCATGAGCACGCTAACCTGACGGACACGCCGTGGTTTCAGAAAGTCGCGGATCGTCTTCTTGAGCCGTACACTGATCTTGCGATTGCTGTTTCACGATCTACAGCCGATTTTGTCGTGAATGCACGTTTAATTCCAGAGCATCGCACGCGGGTCGTCTATCTCGGAGCGCCTGTAGAGGAATTTTCGCAGGCACGCACCTCGGAGCAGCGGTGCCGCACGCGAGAGCAGTTAGGGCTTCCGGTTGATCAACCGGTTGTCGGAACTGTAACGAGATTGATGCCATCGAAAGGCAACCAGTACTTCGTCGCTGCGGCTCGTGCGATTTTAGAAAAGGAACCAAATACGTACTTTTGTGTCGTCGGTGAAGGAGAACTGCACGCAGATCTTAAATCACAAACAGTTGAACTCGGCCTGGGGGAACGCGTCATCTTTTCAGGATTTACCCGTGATGTTGCAGGTGCCTTTGATGCATTCGACGTGGTGGTGTTTCCCTCTCTGTGGGAAGGAACGCCACTCACTGCGTTCGAGGCACTTGCTGCTGGTCGACCGATCGTTGCAACGGATGCTGATGGCCTTGTTGACATACTCCATGACGGTCGTGATGCCATCGTCGTTCCGAAGCGTGACAGCAATGCGATCGCGGAAGCGGTCGTGAGGCTTTTACGAAGCTCAGAGGCACGGCTCGAGTTGTCGGCTGGCGCCCGTGAGACCGGGGCGGGATATGACATCGATACTTTTGTCCGTAAGATGGAACAGTTGTACGAGTTGATGTGCAGCGGCCCGCGCGCGAGTGGTCGAAACGGAGTGGCGGCGTCTGATCTCAGTTTCTTGTCTGGGACCGCGCATCCTTCATAATCACAGAGTGCCGATAGTGGGAACGGAACAAACTGGGATAGCTCGGTTGTTACGGCGTGTTGATACTGGCCTGGCGGCGACGCTGGTGGTGTTTGCCATTGGCAGCTACGCTGCATTATCGGTTGATGTGGGTCGTACCGCGTACGGTCTGAAAGGGGATGAAGCGACCTATGTTGCCATGGCGTTGAGCATGGCGCACGACCGTGATCTTGTCTATGAGCCTCGTGACATTGAACGTTTTTACCATGTGTATCATCGAGGGCCAGAAGGAATTCATCTCAAGCGTGGTGGGGATGGACGAGGCGACCGGCTTTATTTCGGGAAAGCATTCGCATATTCCGTTGCAGCAGCTCCGTATGTATGGCTTCTAGGCCTTAACGGCATGTGGGTCTTTCACCTCACGCTGTTTGCCGGCATGTTGTTTCTCGGCTATCGATTTCTTCTGGTTAGGTCGTCAGAGTGGCTTGCGCTTACGTACACGCTGGGGTTTTTTGGGGCGACCATCGTTCCGTTGTATGCCGTGTACATGACGTCAGATCTTTTTCATACAGCGCTTGTGTTTTATGCCTATTTCCTCTGGTTTTACAAAGAGGTCGCACCGCGGGATGACGGCTTTTTGGGTGGGCGTTTGCACGGTCGGTGGACTGACATTGCGGCCGCTGTGTTGCTAGGGGTAGCGATCTTTTCGAAACCGACAAATGTGTTACTGCTTGCGCCTCCGGTGATTCTTGCGTGGTCCCGTGGACGGGTCCGCGCTGGTCTTGAAATGGGTGTTGTGTGTGGATCTGTCGGTCTTGCCGGTTTACTCATGACTGCGTTTGCAATGGGAGAACTGGACAGTGACCTCCGTCTGATGGAGTTGTTGTTTGTCTTTCAAGGCGGGGACCGAAAGATTTTCTTTGGGACGTTTCCATTTGAACAGCCGACGGCGACGTTTGATGCACTTGGCATTGGCATGACTACGAATGAGTTTGTTGTTGAAGAATCACTTGGCTTGGTTGGATTTCTGAAACTACTTGGCCAGAACCTGGTCTATTTCGTATTCGGTAGGCATTTTGGGTTTCTCCCCTATTTTTTCCCCGGGCTTGTGGCTCTTGCTCTGTTTCTTCGGAGGAATACGGAATGGACCGTGTGGCGGTGGGCGATTGTTGGAACCGCGATAGCCGGAGCACTATTTCTCACCATTTACATGCCCTACACATGGTCAGGAGGAGGCGGCCCTGCCGGGAACCGCTATTACCTTGGTTATTACCCGGTGTTCTTTTTTCTTACGCCAACGTTGGTTGGAGGCGTAGCGGCAGCGGTAGCGTGGTTGGGCGGAGCGTTATTTACCGCACATATCCTAATGAACCCATTCATTTCGGCAGACCAACCATTTTTAGCTGTTGAACGGGGGATGTTGCGTGCTTTGCCCGTCGAGTTGACGATGGTCAATGATTTGCCCGCAAATCTTACGCGGCCACCTCGCGCGAGACTTCCATTCGGTGACCCGCCGGTTTTGTTATATTTTTTGGACCGTAATGGGCACACGCCTGAGCCGCCTGGCATTTGGGTGAATGCAGGGCAGCGCACGGAAATTGTTGTTCGCAGTGGGCCACCGATTTTAGATTTCACGTTAACACTAGAATCGCCGGTTCCCAATACCGTGTGGGCGAGTATGGGTGGACGGACACACGCGGCCGAACTTGAAGCCGGTGTGAAAACGCAGTTAACGCTTGTTCCTGAAGGTGTGTATTCGCGGCGGGGATGGTCTTATTTATTATCTCTCGAAGCGAAGGATGGTTTTGTTCCTCGATTGCTGTATCCAGATTCAACAGACCCCCGGTATCTCGGTGTCTCGGTAAATATCACTTCGACTTTGGGGGACGACGGTGGGCAAACACTACACGGGTGGTAGCGATGGTCTGGTAGGCAAATTCTGTCGTTCAACCCAGTGGTGAGAGTATCCTTTCCTGCTGTGTCCCGTATCGCTGTTGTTACCTCTCATCCACTATTTGCTGCCGGTGGGCATCTTGTAATTGCGCGCGCACTCGTGACGGCTCTTGAAGAGTTTGGGCATGAGGCGTCAGTCATTCTGACACCACAAAATCGATTCGGGCGACAGGGAGCTGCGTATCTTTCGACGTGGCTGATGGATTTAGGTCAGGCTCATGATGGCAGTGCCGTCGATCAGGTTATCAGCCTTCGCTATCCAAGCTACGCTGTTCGGCACCAGCAGCATGTGTGCTGGCTCAATCATCGAATGCGTGAGTATTACGACCAATGGCCTCGTTTTGCGCAGTCGTTATCCTGGAGAGCGAGAACGAAAGAACGTGCACGGCGCGCACTGATACATGCGGCAGACCATTACTTTCTAGACGATTGCGTCACTCGGTTGTATGCGCAGTCCCATACGATTCAATCACGGTTGGCCCAGTGGGGACGTCTGTCAGCAGAAGTGTTACATCCGCCACCGCCACCTCGTTCCTATCGGTGTGACCGATACGGAGATTACATTTTAGTGGCATCACGGTTGACCCCGCTCAAACGCGTTCACTTAGTACTTGATGCCTTGCGTCAACCAGCTGCGCAGATGGTTCGCTGTGTCGTCGTTGGTGATGGTGAATCTCGAGATTCATTAGTTGAATTGGCTAAGGAATACGGATTAGAAGCCCGCGTGACGTTCACCGGCCAGGTCAGCGAAGCAGAATTGCTAGATCATTTGGCGCGATGTCGTGCTGTTTGTTTCCCGGCGAGAGAAGAGGACTACGGCCTTGTTACAGTAGAGGCCTTTGCGTCTGGAAAAGCAGTGATTACATGCGTTGATAGTGGAGGTCCGACAGAATTAGTGCATAACGAAACGAATGGACTAGTTGTTGAACCGACTGCAAGTGCTCTGGCCGTGGCATTGGCACGTATTTCGGAGGATGCAGTGCTTGCAGAATCTTTTGGTGCCGCTGCGGTTCAGCAAGTGGCTGCAATGACGTGGGAGCGGGCGTTAGCCCGCTTACTTCTTGTGTAGAGTTCGTACGTTACTAGAAATGACACGCTAATGGGGTATCGCAGTAATCTCGAAGCCAAGTTGGCACGAAAAACCAAACGCGCGATCAAAGCCTTCAACCTGATTGAGGACGGTGACCGCATAATGATCGGCCTATCCGGCGGTAAAGATAGCTGGGCGCTTATGGAGATACTAGATGTGTTGAGACGGCGCGCACCGATCAGGTTTTCGCTTATCGCAGTGAATGTCGACTCGGGGTACTCGGATTATAAGCACGACGTGATCGCGCGTACATGTAAAGAGCGCGACTGGGAGTATCGAATCGAGCATACAGAAATCGGCGAGATCATGGATGACGTCCTTGACGCGGATGCAACACCCTGTTCGCTGTGTGCGCGGTTGCGGCGAGGAGTGCTGTATCGAATTGCCTCAGATATCGGAGCGACAAAGATTGCACTTGGACATCATGCTGATGACTTTGTTGAGACGCTCTTACTGAATTTGTTTTTTACCGGGTCATTAAAGGCGATGCCGGCACGGCTGCTCTCCGATGACCGGCGGCATGTGGTGATTCGTCCACTTGTATACGTATCTGAAGACGAAGCCCGTGCTTATACCCGAGAACGTCAACTTGAAGTGATCGGTTGTTGCTGTCCGGTTTGTGGTGATCTGAGCCTGAAGCGCCAGCGGATTAAACGGTGGTTACTTGAACTGGAGTGCGAACATCCCGGTGTCAAGCAGTCCATGCTAAAAGCCCTCAGCAATGTGGCGCCCCGTCATTTACTCGATACTCGTTTGAATCCGCTCGCCGAGCTTCGGTCAGAAATTCCGGTGGCTCTCGGCGCTGTGTTCTGATGCGGGCAGTTGTCCATCGGGTTTGTTCTGCTTCGGTTACCGTTGATGGGCGTACAGTTGGTTCGATTGAGCGCGGGCTCCTTGTATACGTCGGGGTCGGACGCGGCGATACCGATGCGGATGTTGGTTACATTGTCGACAAAATACTCCATCTTCGACTCTTTGCTGATGGCGATGGCACGATGGATCTGTCCGTAAATGATTTGAGTGGCAGCGTGCTCGTCGTGTCCCAATTTACGCTCTTTGGAGATTGCCGACGGGGCCGACGGCCCTCCTATGTGAATGCGTCTGATCCTGAGACTGCTCGTCAATGGTATGACGCGGTTGTTGCTCGGCTGCGCCGAGAGGGGCTTCACGTCGAAACTGGGGAGTTTCGAACAATGATGCAAGTTGATTCAATCAACGATGGTCCAGTTACGGTGTTACTTGATAGCTCAAAAATGTTTTAACCCAATGAGTGTATGCGCGGTCGAGAGTTAACCATTCTGGCTATTGGCGGGGAATCACTTCTCGTCGTGATCGCGGTTTGTTGGTGGGTCTACCGAGGTCCATCATCCTGGCCAATAGTGGTCGGTTGGCAGGAAGATATAGCCATAGGCTTGGCTGTAGCCGTCGGATTCATGGTCATAAATTACGTTTTATTGCGGTGTGGCCCTGATGTGCTGCCGCTACGTCTTATCCGAACGTTATACCGGACGACACTACGACCGTTATTTGCTGATGTTCGCCTGAGCGATGTTGTCGTAATTAGTATTGCCGCGGGTGTTGGGGAGGAGTTATTTTTTCGCGGCGCGTTGCAGCCTGAGATTGGACTTGTGCCGGCAAGTATTGTGTTTGGGCTGTTGCATATGGGTGGTCGAGGTACGTTCGCGTTCGGGTGCTGGGTTGCTGTGATGGGATTAGCGCTTGGGATGCTTGCCAATATTTCGGAAGGTTTAGTGGCCCCGATTGTCGCTCATTCCGCATATGATGCCGCAGCCATCGGCTATCTTCGGTGGGGTTCTTCGTAGCAGCAGTACAATCTTATGATGCGACAATTTGTGACATTTGTAGTTCTGGTGATTCTGTGGGGAAGTCTCTCGACTTCATTGGTTGCTCAGCAGCGACCGTTATTGACAGAGGATCCTGAGACTATTGGTGAAGCTCGTACTTTGCTTGAGATAGGTATGAGTCATGTCTGGGACCAGCCATATTCGGTGTCTGGGTTGGAAGGGAACCGCACAAGTGCTCCATTGCTAGGACTCAGTTTCGGGATGGGCAGGAATGCGGAGATCCAGATTGATCGAATTTCGTACGACCGTCTCAGTATTACAGATAGGTTTGAGGCTCCGCTTTCAAATTTGGTCAATGTGCCCGGGGAAGTGACGTCTGGTTTCGATGATGTCGTCGTCGGTGCGAAAGTGCGTTTTGTGGCCGAGGGCGAAAGGAGACCAGCGCTGGCGCTCCGTTTTGCGACGCGCTTGCCAAATGCGAGCAATGAAACTGGTTTGGGTCTGGATACGATGGATTTCTTTCAGTCCTTGCTTGTCGGAAAGACGATGCAGTCCGTTCGTGTCGTTGGAAATATTGGGCTGGCGATCCTCTCGGATCCGACACGTGGTGACCGGCAAAATGATCTGTTGACGTATGGAGTCTCGGTCGCCCGTGCACTTACGCAGTCTGTTGAGGTGGTAGGCGAGATTAATGGACGCGTTAATACTCGACGCGGTACACCTCCACCAGGAACGGAATCCCGTAGTGGGATCGTATTCGGAACCCGTTATACGCGTGGGTCTATTCGTCTAGATGCGGGATTTCTGACCGGGTTGACGCCCGAAGATGCGAGTATTGGAGTGACAGGTGGACTCACCTGGGTCTTTGCAAGTCCGGTCAATCCATAGTCATGATGTTAGCTTTTTTTAAAGCCCATGCCTATGGAAATGATTTTCTGTGCGCACCGGTTGACCAGACGACGAATGTCGAGTGTCAACAATTAGCCCGTCGTATCTGTGACCGTCACGTTGGCGTTGGTGCCGACGGGTTAATTTTGTATGCCTCGACGAAAGATGGGGCGACGATGACGCTCTATAACGCTGACGGTGGAGTCGCGGAAGTGTCTGGTAACGGCGTGCGGTGTTTGGCGGCATGGATAGCGAAGCAACGAAGCGAGACAGTTGATGACATGTCAGACATCGTTATCGATACCGATGGTGGTCGGAAATCTCTTGCGTTGCTCGAACAGAATGGCCAGCGTTATTTATTTCAAGCCGATATGGGGCAGCCGATGTCTTTAAAGCAGGAAGAACTGAATGTTGCCGGGCATCCTGTTCGCATCGTTAGCTTATCGGTTGGGAATCCACAGTGTGTCGTGTTAATGCCTTCATACGAAGAAGCTGAACGCCGTTTTCAGGAACTTGGGTCGACGTTGACGGCGCACGATTACTTTCCAGACGGAACGAATGTTGAGCTTGTCGTAGTTGAGCGACCTGACCGTATCAGAGTTCTGATATGGGAACGAGGAGTTGGGCCGACCTCGTCATCAGGCACGGGGGCGTGTGCCTCGGCGGTAGCTGCAGCTGGGTTTGGTGGTGCTAATCGTGTTGTTGATGTGGTGTCACAAGGGGGAGCGCAGCGAGTTGAGTGGGATACCAACAATACGATTACATTGACCGGATGGGCAGAACTTCTGGCTCACGGCCAGTGGTGGCTGTCTAAGGAGAATCAGTAGTGTTCGCCATCCCAACCGCGGTGGGAGTAGCGAAGGAATAATCATGTCTCGCATTCTGTACCTCGACTGCTTTTCAGGGGCTTCTGGCGACATGATTGTGGGGGGGCTGATTGACGCAGGCGTTTCATTCGCTCAAGTTGAAGCGGTCGTCAATTCGCTCGGTCTTGATGGTGTGCGTGTGTCCTATGACCGTGTCGATCGGAGTGGAATCGGTGCTGCGAAATTCCGGGTCATCGACTCAGCCAAAATAGGAAGTTCTCATGCTGACCATAGCCATGACCATAGCCATGACCACAGCCATGACCACAGGTATCATGAGCACCGTGGATTGTCCGACATTACAGAAATTGTCAAACGGTCTGATTTGTCTTCTGCTGGTCAGTTGAAAGCGGTATCACTCTTTCGTCGACTTGCTGAAGTTGAGGCTGAGATACACCAGATGCCGGTCGAAGAAGTTCATTTGCATGAAGTCGGTGCCGTTGATTCGATTGTCGATATCGTCGGGGCTGTCTGCGCATTTGAATTGCTCGGTGTTGACCAGGTGATCTCGTCGCCGTTGAATGTTGGATCAGGAACCGTCGTCTGTGCTCATGGGGAGCTCCCAGTGCCAGCGCCGGCAACGGCGAAGCTATTAGTCAGCGTACCAATTTATTCAGCTGGGCCGGCGGTTGAACTTGTGACTCCCACGGGAGCGCTGCTTGTTACGGAATATGCGGATGACTACGGCACCCTGCCCCCGATGCGCATTAGTGGAATTGGGTACGGTGCTGGAGACAGAGATTTCAAAGGACGACCGAATGTGGTCCGGACCTTCGTTGGAGAGACGACCGGTAAATCTAAAATTGAGCGCGTGGTCGTACTCGAGTGTCAGATAGACGACATGAACCCCGAGATCTATGGGCTGTTGATGGAGCATCTGGTCGAAGCCGGCGCGCTGGACGTTTTTTATACGCCGATACAAATGAAAAAAAATAGACCAGCGACATTGATTACGATCATTGCACAACCAGCGGATCGAGAATTATTGACGACGCTACTATTTACAGAATCAACGACTATTGGAGTTCGAGTGTCAGAAATTGACCGCGACACTCTCGACCGTGAGATTGTTTCCATTGATAGTCCTTTTGGTGCGGTTCGGGTAAAGGTTGCCCGCCGGAACGGAGAAATCTTGAATGTTGCGCCGGAGTTTGATGATTGTGCTCGTGTCGCTGAGGAGCACGGACGATCTGTAAAGGACATACAAGCTGTGGTTATGAAGTCATGGCTAGACTCGGGGTCTTCTTCGTAGTTTTCTTTATCAATGTCGAAGTTCTATATCACTACCGCGATTGATTACGTGAATAGCCGACCACATCTTGGGACGGCATACGAAAAGATCGCCGCTGATGTCATCGCTCGGTATAAACGTCTATGTGGCGTGGATACCCGTTTCATGATGGGGAACGATGAGCATTCGCAGAATGTTTTTCAGCGTGCACGGGAACTCAATAAAGACCCGCTAGCGTTTTGTGACGAGATGGAGTCCGCCTTCCGTGAGGTGTGGGGGCGACTCGATATTTCGTTCGATGATTTCATTCGAACGACTGAGTCGAGACATCGGGTTGCGGTAACAACGCTTATTTCTCGCATCGCGGAGGCTGGCGATATTTATGAAGGCTTCTATGAAGGGTGGTATTGCGTATCGTGTGAGGCCTTTAAGCAAGAAAAAGATCTGATAGACGGTAATTGTCCGGTACACCAAAAACCACCGGATTGGATTAAGGAAAAGAACTACTTTTTCCGATTGTCTCGCTACCAACAGCGGTTGCGTGAGCATTACAACGACCATCCTGATTTCCTAGAACCTCCGAGTCGTCGTAATGAGATTTTGCGGTTGATTGAAGCTGGTCTTGAAGACATCTCGATGAGTCGAACAGGCCAGGCCTGGGGTATCCCTTTGCCGTCCGACCCGGAAAGTGTCGTTTATGTATGGGTTGATGCGTTGATTAATTACGCATCGGCGGTCGGTTACGGTCAGGATGAATCTCTATTTGCAAAGTGGTGGCCTGCGGACCTGCATGTAATCGGGAAGGACATTACTCGATTTCACTGTGTAGTTTGGCCAGCGATGTTAATGAGTGCGGGGTTGCAACTGCCAAGGCAAGTGTTTGGCCATGGGTGGGTTCATTGGCAAGGTCAGAAGATGAGCAAATCACTTGGGACGGTTGTCGATCCACTTAAAGCTGCTGACCGTCTCGGACCCGACCCGCTTCGCTTTTACTTGGCGAAAGAGATTGCCTTCGGCCAAGACGGTGATTTTACGTGGGAGCGATTTGAAGAACGGTACAACGTTGACTTGGCAAACAATTTCGGGAACCTTGTATCACGTGTTGTTTCAATGGCTCATAGGTATCGCCAGGGCCGTCTTGTTGTGCCGGCGCGTGAACCAGGGCCGCTGGCCGCAGTAGCGACAGACGCGGTGAGTGTGTATCGTCGAGCCATGGATGGTTATGCGCTTCACCAGGGCATCGAGGCGGCATTTTCTCTTATCGATGCCACGAATGAATACATCACGACTGTTGAGCCATGGGTTGTGGCAAAGGATGCCGGTCGCGGTGATGAGTTAGACCGTCAACTCTGCGATATGGCTGAATCCGTACGGATTGCGGCGACATTATTGACGCCGGTTATGCCGAGTGCGTGTCGTGAGGTGTTAGCCAGGGTTGGGACTGTTACCGTCACAGATTCAGCTGCCGAACTTTATCTTGACCGTGACGGGGCATGGACGACGCTTCCTGGCACCGAGCGACGCTTGGTCAAAGGACCAGCGCTATGGCCACGTCTTGAGAAAGGAGCTTTGACTATGAACGATGACACCAATCAAACACGAGTTACTGAAAGTAAAGAGCCGATATCGGTTGTTGCTGAGGCGCAGGAATCGGTTGCTGCGGAAGAGCTTCGTATTTCCATTGACGAGTTCTTTAAAGTGGAACTGCGTGTCGGGCGCGTAGTGATGGCCGAAGCAGTGCCAAAATCTAAGAAGCTCTTACGCCTTGAGGTCGAGACAGGCTCAGGAATTCGGCAAATTGTATCTGGCATTGCAAAGTCTTATATGCCTGATTCCCTGGTCGGACGCCACGTCGTTTATGTCGCAAATTTGAAGCCGGCCAAACTGATGGGAATTGAATCGAATGGAATGGTGTTGGCGGCGACGGACGCTAATGGTGAGGCAGTGTTAATTGAGCCAGAGGACGTGACACGAGCTCCGGCAGGTTCTGAAGTGAAGTGATTGACTCACATTGTCATTTGGCGGATGACGCGTTTAGTGACGACGTTGCCGCAGTAGTTGACCGTGCGAGAGCTGCCGGGGTAGATCAGGCCCTTTGCATATTAGATGCAACGAATGATATTGAGTGTGCTCGCGCTGAACGGCTCGCATCGCTCTGGAAGACGCTGCGTTTTGCCGCTGGTGTTCACCCTCATCAAGCTGGCGGTTTTGCGGACCGACTTGACAGTGTTGTCGCCGCTGTAACGGGAGTTCGTGAGCGGTATGACCGAGTTTGTGCAATTGGAGAGATCGGCCTTGATTACCATTACGATTTTTGCCCTCGTAGTACCCAAATCGATGTTTTTCGCAGGCAGATCTCACTGGCACGTGAATGTGGATCGCCTATTGTGATTCACACCCGTGAGGCGGATAACGACACGGTTGATGCGGTGCAAGCTGAGGCGCATGGAGTGGTTAGTGGAGTGTTTCACTGCTTTACTGGTGGGATGGGGCTTGCGCGGCAGGCGCTCGATTTGGGGTTTTACGTTTCATTTTCTGGGATTGTTACTTTTAAGCGTGCAGACGAGATTCGAGCGGTGGCGGCATACGTTCCTACGGACCGGCTTTTGGTCGAAACAGATGCGCCTTATCTTGCTCCAGTGCCATATAGGGGCAAGCGAAATGAACCGGCGTGGGTGGCGAGGGTTGTTGAAGTGTTAGCCGAGGTTCGGGGTAAAACTACGGGCGAAGTAATCGAAGCGTCTCAAGATTCTTTTGTTCGATTGTTTGGAAATTGTGAGCTGAGCGGCGATGCGCCTAAAGGCTTGGCCCGTTGACACTTGCAGCGAAATTGTGGTCTGATCAAAAAGGCGTGAATCCGGTACTTAAATCCTCTGCCCCGGCTGACCTCACACAAATATTCGAGCCTATTCGCACGGATCTCGATGCTGTTGAGGAAGCCTACGCGAGCCATATCCAGTCCCGTGTGGAGTTAATCCCGCAGATAGCCCGCTACATCCAGACGAGCGGTGGCAAGCGGGTTCGTCCTGCGGTGCTTCTGATGGCATCACGGCTAACTGACTATAAAGGTGACAGGGCAGTGCTGTACGCGTCGGTTATCGAATTTATTCATACAGCGACGCTTGTCCACGATGACATTATCGATGAGGCGGAAGTTCGGCGCGGCCGTGTAGCCGTGCACTCTCGATGGGGTAACGATGTTACCGTCTTGCTGGGTGATTATCTTTACATTAAGTCGATGGGAATGGCATTGACGTATGACTCAATCGATATTGTCCGGTTGCTATGTGATGTCACGTTACGGATGATTGAGGGCGAGTTGTACCAGCTTACTAAAACGGGTGATGTGGATATCTCCGAGGCGGATCACCTTGAGATTATTCGTCGAAAGACCGCGTATCTCTTTGGAGGAGCTGCAGAGATTGGGAGCATGCTTGGTACAGCAGACGAAGACCAGCGGAATGCGCTTCGGGAATATGGTTTTAATCTTGGCGTAGCGTTTCAATTGGTTGATGATCTTCTTGACTTTACGGCGGATAAGACAGCGCTCGGGAAACCCGTTGGTGGGGACCTACGAGAAGGCAAGGTCACCCTTGCTGCGATTAAACTACTTGAGCGATGTGGGGCGGGTAGTCGAGCTGACCGAATTGTCAGAGAAACAGTTAAAAATCGTATAATTGACGCAGCCGAGTGGCGTGAATTGTCGACCCTGTTGCGAGAACACGACGCCATCGATTACGCCTACGACAAGGCAGTTGAGTATGCGACGACGGCGAAGCAGTATCTGGAAATATTTCCACCGTCAGAGGAGCGTGAAGCGCTTCTTGCGCTTCCGGACTATGTGCTCGCTCGTGACCGGTGACCTTTCAACCGACACGTGGTAACAATTCCTTCTCAGCAGATTGCATCGCTCCGTGATCGTATTCGGCATCACGAAGAGCGTTATTACGTCTTCGATGATCCGGAAATCTCGGATGGTGAATTTGACCAATTGATGCGAGAGTTGCGGCATCTTGAGTCAGAGCATCCGCACTTAATTACG
>Ga0310123_10002939_pt1 | contig 13397 bp, 8 predicted proteins | sample CB6_AW_1057_MG_FD_203505 | JGI IMG/M metagenome (GOLD analysis project Ga0310123, IMG submission 203505) | Marine microbial communities from Western Arctic Ocean, Canada - CB6_AW_1057 | ecosystem: Environmental > Aquatic > Marine > Oceanic | place: Canada: Western Arctic Ocean | collected... | reverse complement strand
TATGAAGGAACTGACGTTCCGCCTGGGTCTCGACATTTCCGGGACGGCCATCGGCAACGACTTCTGCGTGGCCGAGGGGCCCGGTCGCAAGCAGCAGCTGGCCGATGCCCGGCAGTGGATCGACCACGCCGCGGTGCTCGGGGCACCGGCGATCCGGATCTTCGCCGGGCGAGTGCCCAAGGGGGACTCCGAGGCGGTGGCGGTCGAACGTTGTGTCGAGGGGATCAACCAGGTGCTCGATCATGCCGAGCAGCGGGGCGTGTTCCTGGCACTGGAGAACCACGGCGGGATCACGGCGACCCCGGCCCAGATGATGAAGATCATCAAGGGGGTGAGGGATTCGAAGTTCTTCGGAGTGAATTTCGACGGAGGCAACTTCCGGACCGACGATCCCTACCGGGACCTGGCCGTGATCGCACCCTACGCGGTCAACGCCCAGGTCAAAGTGGCCATCTTCCGCGATGGCAAGAAGGAACCGGCCGATCTCGAGCGGGTGATCAGGATCCTCCGCGATGCCGACTACCGGGGCTACGTGGTCCTGGAGTACGAGGAGGCGGACCCGTTGGGCGAGATTCCCGGTTACCTGAAGACGTTGCGGCAGCTGATTTCCTAGGTCGTGCCACCCATGCCTAAACGCTCGCGATGGACCGTCCGGTTTCTCTACGAGACGACACTGTTCGTCGTCGTCAGCGTCTTTGACATCCTGATGACCCACCGCCTGATCCGCACCGGGCGGTTCCGCGAATCGAACCCGGTGGCGAGGTACTTCTACGATCACTGGGACATGAACGGGCTGGTCTACTTCAAGATGGCGATGGTCGCCTTCGTGGTCGTGCTGACCCAGGCGATCGCCCATCGGCATCCCGGGCGGGCCAACTTCGTGCTGAGGCTGGCGATCTGCGTGGTGTCGGTGGTGGTGATCTACAGCCTGCTGCTGTTGCTGCGGAGCCGGGGGCTGGTGTGACCGATTCGCTGAGCCAGAGGCTGGCCGATGCGGGGCAGGATCACCTGCTGGAGGGGATCGAGGCGCTGGATGAGACGACCGGTGAACGGTTCGAGCACCAGCTCGAGTCGATCGACTGGGAGGGGATGTCTCGATCGAGCGGATCGCCGGCTGGTGGGGTAGCCGGTGACGGGCTGGCCGAGCGGGTGGCCGAGCGGGTGGCCGGCCTGGTCGAGTCCGGGGCATCTTGCGAGTTGCCTCACCTGATCAGCCAGCCCCAGGCCGATTCACAGCCGGCTCGGGTCCGCGGTGAGCAACTGCTTGAGGCGGGTCGCGTGGGGGTGGTGACGGTCGCGGGAGGCCGCGGCAGCCGGCTGGGATCGGATCGGCCCAAGGGGCTGCTGCAGGTGATGCCCGTCAGCGGGCGGACGTTGCTGGGTCACTTTGCGGCGTCGATTGCCGAACGAAGCCGCCGGGCAGGTCGGTCGATCCCGTGGCTGGTGATGACCAGCCCGGCGACCGATCGGGCGACTCGTGAGTACTTCGGCCAGCAGCGGTTCTTCGGACTCGACCCCGACCAGGTGGTGCTGTTTGAGCAGGGGACGCTGCCGGCGATTGATGCCCAGACGGGTCGAGTGCTGCTGGCCGAGCCGGGACGCGTGGCCCTGTGCCCGGATGGGCACGGGGGGATGGTCGAGGCGATAAAGCGGGCGGAGTTGTTCGGCTGGCTGGATCAGCGAGGCGTCGACACCCTGTTCTATCACCAGGTCGACAACCCCGCCGTGCTGCCTCCCGATCCGCTGCTGGTGGGCTGGCACGACCTGGCAGCCGCGGAGATGACGACCCGGGTGGTGCCCAGGCGGTCGGCCGGGGAACGGATGGGGGTGGCGGTGGCCGTGGACTCGCGGACGCGGATCGTGGAATACGTCGACCTGCCCGTCTCGGCAGCCGAGGCGACTGATGAGGCGGGACGACTGAGGTTGTGGGCCGGGAACATCGCGGTCCACGTTCTCGATTGCCGCTTCCTGGCCCGGGCGGCCGATGCCGATCGGCTGCCACTGCACCGGGTCCGACGCAAAGTCCCCTACTCGTGCGGTCACGCATCGGGTCGGTTGATCGAACCGGACGAGCCCAACGCGTTTGTGTTCGAACGACTGATCTTCGATCTGCTCGATCTGCTCGATCGGGCGGAGTCGGCGTTGGTGGTCGAAGGAGACCGCGGGAGCGACTTCTTGCCGGTCAAGCAGAGCAGCGGCGAGGACTCGCTCGAGGCGGCTCGGGCCGGGCTCGTGGCGTTGCACCGAGATTGGCTCGCAGCGGCCGGAGCCCACGTGGGAGAGGCAGCCGAGGTGGAAATCACACCTGCTTGGGCACTGTCGGCTGCGGATGTCGCGGCACGAGTCGGTCCCGACGACGTGTTCGAGGGTCGAGTCGTGCTCGAGTGATCTGCCGGGCGTTCGAGCGAGTTACACGTCGAGCAGGTCGTGGACGATCTTGCCGGGTTGGCCGTCGAGGATCGTCTTCTCTTGCGTGTTGCGGGTGTAGGACACTTTTTCGGCGTCGAGGCCGAAGAGGTGAAACAGCGTGGCGTGGTAGTCGTAGTGATTGACCACATTCTCGACCGCCTTGTGTCCGAACTCGTCGGTGGACCCATGGGCCAGCCCGCCCCGGAACCCGCCACCGGCCAGCCACATGCTGAAGCCGTGCGTGTTGTGGTCGCGGCCGATGTTCTTTTCGTTCTGGATCACCGGCAGTCGACCCATCTCCCCGCCCCAGTGCACGACGGTCGAGTCGAGCAGGCCTCGTTGCTTGAGGTCGGTGACCAGGGCGGCCGAGGGTTGGTCGACCTTCTTGCACGACCGCGGCAGGCTCTTGGCGATCCCGCCGTGGTGGTCCCAGAACTGGTTCTGGGTGTAGACCTGCACGAAGCGGACTCCTCGCTCGACCATCCTGCGAGCGATCAGGCACCGCGTGCCGTAATCCGACGTCGCCGGTTCGTGGATCCCGTACATCTGCTGCGTGGCTTTTGTCTCCTTCGAGATGTCCAGAGCGTCGCGGGCTGATGTCTGCATCCGGGCGGCCAGCTGGTAGCTGGCGATCCGGGCGGCCAGGTCGTTTTCGGCCGGACGACGGGCCAGGTGCTTCTGGTTCAGCTTGCGGACGTACTCCAGGAACGACCTCTGGACGTCCCCGGCCAGGTGAGCCGGTGGCTGCAGGTTGAGGATCCGAGGTTCCCGGGGTCGGATCACCGTGCCCTGGTAGATGGCCGGCAGCCAGCCGTTGGACCAGTTGGCCACACCCTCGACAGGCAACTGACCCGGGTCGATCATCGCCAGGAACGCCGGCAGGTCATTGGCCTCGGTCCCCAGCCCGTAGGCCATCCAGGAGCCCAGCGACGGGCGGCCCTTGGTGATCCTGCCGGTCTGCAGGGCCAGGATCGACTGGCCGTGGTTGTTGACTCCGGTTCGCATCGACCGGATCAGGCAAATGTCGTCGGCGATCCCGGCGGTGTGCGGCAGCAACTCGGAGATCTCGGTTCCAGACTCTCCACGCGGCCGGAACTTCCACTGGCTGTGCAGCACTCTGGATGAGGCCTGGGCGGCGTTGTCGTACTTGATCTTTCCCGGGAAGGCCTTCATGTGCCACTTGGCCATCGCGGGCTTGGGGTCGAAGAGATCGATGTGGCTGGGCCCACCTTGCATCCACAGCGAGATCATCGCCGAGGCCCGCGGTTCCCCCGAGGGGCTCTTGGGCACCGTGTCGAAATGAACCGGTTCGAGCTCGGGACGCGATGGGGAGGCCTGGGACTGCTGCTGCTGGGCCATCCAGGCGGTCGCCAGTGCGCCCAGGCCCAGCGAGCCGGATGCAAGGAAGTGGCGGCGGGAATGAGTCGAGGTGGGGAAGGTCGGCATGAGGATTTCAGTAGTGAGGGTATTGAGAGGCCTGTGTGGCGTCGGGTTGAGATCAGTCGATGTACAGGAACTGGTTGCTGGCCAACAGGCTCTGGCAGAACACTCCCAGTGCCTGCCCGGCGGCCTGCTTGTGCCGGGCCGCCTGTGCGGCTGCGTCACCCTTCTTCTTGTCGGCCGCGACGGCGGTGGCGATGAACAGTTCGGTCTGCTGATTGACGAACCGGGCAGCCGCCTCGACGTAGCGCTGCGTCGGAGGTTGCCCGTAGGCCAGTTTAAAGGCCAGTCGCAGCTGGGCGGACAGGTCCTCGCCCGCCTCGGCTTCGAGCCTCCTTGCGAAGCGGACCGACTGGGTGACAATGAAATCGCTGTTCATCATCAGCAGCGACTGGCTCGAGACGGTCGTCGAGACCCGCTCGGTGCAGTTGGGTGTCATCGGGGGTCGGTCGAAGGAATCGAGCACGGCCAGCGGTCGGCTGCGACGGACTTCCACCCAGACACTTCGGCGGAACTCGGCACCCTTCATGCCGATCACCTCACCGGGTCGTCCGGCGTTGAGGTTTTCCTTGCCGATGACCCACTGGCCCACCCGGTCGGCCATCACCGGCACCGGAGGCCCGTTGCGGCTGGGGATCAGCGAGCCGCTGGTGGCCAGCACCGCGTCCCGCAGGCTCTCGGCATCCAGCCGCCTCAATGTCATCCGGCCCAGCAGCCGGTTGTCGGGGTCCTCGGCGTGCAGACGGGGCAACGCGGTGGCGGGTTGGCGGTATGTGGCCGAGTTCATCAGCAGGCGGTGGAGTTGCTTGAGACTCCAGCCGCTTTGAGTGAACTCGGAGGCGAGCCAGTCGATCAGTTCGGGATGGGTGGGCCGGATGCCCAGCCAGCCCAGGTCGCCGGGTGTGGGAGCCAGGCCGCGTCCGAAATGGTGCATCCAGGTGCGGTTGACGATCACTCGAGCCACCAGCGGATGCTGGCCGTCGGTCAGCCGGCGGGCCCAGGCAAGTCGGCGGCCTGTGGAACTGACGGCCTCGTCGTTCTTCGGCAGCGGGACCGCCGCGGCGGTGGTGACGGCCAGGATCGAGAGATCAGCCGGAGCCACCTCGTCACGGGGCTGGTTGATGTCGCCGCGGAAAAAGACCTTCGTCACCGGCACCGCACCGGCATCCTCGGTCAGGACCCGGATGAAGGACTGCTGGGGCTTGGTCGCTCGCAGGTCGCTGGCCCGCTTGGCGATTTTCTTGAGCACAGCGGCGGCCTGGCTGTCGTAGAGGTACAGCGATCCGGCCGACACATTCAGGCTGGGGAACTTCTTGAGCAGTGCCACCTGCTCGGGCGTTCGCTGCTTGGCATCGGTCTTGCGGGCTTCACGAGCTTTGGGCCGGATCGGCTCGGGCAACTTCGCCACTTCCTTGTCGAAGGTGTTCTGGATGAAGACGGTCTGCTTGGCCGTCCGCTCGACATCAATCTTCTTCGCCTCGGTCTCGATCCGAGTCGCCTCGGCCTTGTTGGCATCGGTGTACAGCGAGACGGTTCGCGAAGCGGGCTGCTTCCAGCGTGCCACGTTCAGTGCCGGCTCGAAGATCGCTCGCATGCGGTAGTAGTCGACCTGCGGGATCGGGTCGTAGCGGTGATTGTGACACTGAGCACAACCGACGGTGAGTCCCAGGATCGAGGTGGAGACGACATTGAGTGTCTCGGCGATCACGGCATTGCGGCTGGCGACGTTGTTCGCACCGGCGGTCCCGTCCGGCGCGGTTCTCAGGTAACCGGTCGCCGTGAGCAACTTGACCTGTTCGGTCGAGAGGTCCTTGTAGGGGGGCTTGACCAGTTCGTCTCCGGCGAGCTGTTCGACCAGGAAGCGGGTCCAGGGCACGTCGGCGTTGTGGGCGTCGATGACCCAGTCGCGGTATCGCCAGGCCCATTTCCTCTGCGGGTCGGTGTTGCTCACACCCTCGCTGTCGGCGTACCCGGCCGCATCCAGCCAGTGCCGGCCCCAGCGTTCCCCGTAGTGTGGGCTGGCCAGCAGCCTCTCGATCAACCGGGACCAGGCACCCGGTAGGGTGTCGGCCTGGAACCGCCTTTGCTGGGCCAGGGTCGGAGGCAGCCCCAGCAGGTCAAACGTCGCCCGCCGCAGCAGAGTCTGTTTCGGTGCCGATTCGGCCAGCGAGTGGCCGGCGGCTTCGAGACGACTCTGGACAAAGTGATCCAGGCCATTGCGGATCACCGCGGCCTGTTTCAGCTGCGGCAGCGGCGGACGCCGTATCGGCTGAAAGGCCCAGAACTCGAGATCCAGAGGCGTGAACTGGAAGCCTCGATCCAGGGTCTCCGGCTCGGGCCGCAGGGTGTGTGCTCCCGCGGCGATCCAGCGTCGGAGCACATCGATCTGGGCCGGTGTCAGCTTCTTGCTGTTTTTCCCCGGTGGCATCTCGCCCGCGACCACACGCTCGATCAACAGGCTGGCCTGGGGCTTGCCCACCACGATCGCCGCACCCGATTCGCCTCCGGCGACCAGGAATCGCTTCAGTCTCAGGTCCAGCTCTCCCTTGAGTTCCCTGGTCTCGCCGTGGCACTCGAAGCAGTGGGCCTTGAAGATGCCACGGACGTCTCGTTCGAACGTCAACCGGGGCGCGGCTGCCGGGGCGAGGGTCGGGGCCAGGCCGAGCAGGAGTGTGGAGAGGGCCAGGAGTCGCATCGAGGCAATCCGTCGGGAGAGAGTGGGAGCGGGGGCCTACCACGATTCTCGACTCCCTTAGGGCTGCAGGCAAGGTCAGCCGGGTGCCGGGTCGGCCGGTACGGCGTTGCCCGGCCGGTTCGGCTCGGTTACATCTAGGGCGACCCGAATGCTGTCCCTGTTGCAGACCGAGTACCTGGAGCACCCGATGACCAGCCGCATCCCAAGGATTCCCCACCCGCTGGGCTCACTCGTGCTGGGCCTGATGCTGGCCGCACTTCTTGCATCGACTGCCCGTGCCGGTGACTGGCCCGGGTTCCTGGGCCCGCTCCGCAACGGAATCAGCTCCGAAACCGGTTTGCTGGACACGTTTCCCTCGACCGGTCCCAAGGTGGCCTGGCGGGTCGCCGCCGGTGTCGGCATGTCGGGCCTGGCCGTGGCTGACGGCCGCGTGGTGACGATGGTCGAAGCGGCCGGGCAGCAGCAGGTCTGGGCACTCGATCTGGCCACCGGCAAGCTGCTGTGGAAGTCGAGTGTGGCCCGGGCCTATCGCAACGGCATGGGCAACGGAGCCCGGGCGACTCCGATGATCGCCGGCGACACAGTGGTGGCGTTTACCGGCGAGGGGCTGCTGGTGGTGATGGAGGCCAAGACCGGAGTGGTTCGCTGGAGTCGCAACGTGGTCAAGTTGCTCAAGGGGCAGGTGGCCGACTATGGCATGGCCTGCTCGCCGCTGGTCGTGGGCGAGATGGTGGTGGTCACACCGGGTGCTCCGGGTGCCGCTGTCGCCGCGTTTGGGCTGCAGGATGGTACACAGATCTGGACCGCCGCAGACGGACCGGCGGGGTATTCGTCACCGGCACTGATCAAGGCCGGAGGTCGATTGCAGGTGGTCGCCTTCCTGGGCGACAAGGCGGTGGGGCTGGATCCTGATCGGGGGACTCCGATCTGGAACTACCCCTACAAGACCGATTACGACTGCAACATCGCCACCCCACTGCTCCACAAGGGTCGCGTGTTTCTCTCGTCAGGAGAAAACCACGGCAGCGTGATGCTGGAACTCAAGAAGACCGGAACCGGGCTGGCACCCTCGGTCGTCTGGCAAACGCAGGGACCCCGTGCGGAAATGCGTAACGAATGGCAGACGTCGATCCTGCTGGGCGGATTCCTGTACGGGATGGACAACGTCGGCGGTGCCGGCCCGATCACTCACCTCGGCTGCCTCAACGCCACAACCGGCAAGCTGGCCTGGAAGAAGACCCGCTTCGGCAAGGGCAACCTGATTGCCGCCGATGGCAAGCTGTGGATCAGCACGCTACGAGGCGAACTGGTGCTGGTGGCGGCTTCGCCCAAGGGGTTCCGTGAACTGGCTCGAGCCGAGGTGCTCGGACCGACCAGGCAGGCTCCCTCGCTGGCACACGGCAAGCTGCTGATCCGCGACGACGCCGAGATCGTCTGCCTGGACATCAAGAAGCCCGCCGCTCAGTAGAGCACCGTCAGCAGCCGACCCACCCCCCGGGTCCAGCCTCAGGAAGGCCCCGCGCAGATGCCAGCCGAACTGCTCGATCGCGAGGAGTATGTCGAGCAGGCGTACTTCTTTCGGGCCTACCGCGATCGGCTCGCCGACGCGGTGCCCTCACAGGACATCCTCGCCCAGGTCCGCGAGGAACTGCTCAGCACCACGCGGCTGCCGGTGGCCCTGGAGGTGATCGAGGGCGAGTTGCTGCTGCGGGGTCAACTGGTCGACGGAATGCAGCACCTGGGCCACTACTTCACTCCGTTCCAGATCTTCGTGATCGGTCAGTCCGAGGATGAGAAGGCGAAGTTCGACCAGTCGACGGCGCTGCACGTGCTCGAAAAGGAAGCCGAGTACCGGGCCGGGCAACCGACTCCGCAGGGTCTGTTCATCTATCACTTCGAGGCAATTTCGCGGAACCACCTGGGGTACGACCGGGGTCTCGAGGCGGTCGCCGCCGATCCGATCTACAGCGAGGACTTTCGCGGATGGATCCTGAAGATCCGGACCGAGCTGGGGACGATCGACTTTGCCGACATGATCTATGTCCGCAGCGAGCAGATGGTCGCCGACCAGCGACGCCGGCGGGCGGTCGACGACTGGCAGGCCGAATACCCGATCCTGTTCGGCCTCAAGGAAGGCCGCATCGCCATGGCCAACCGGGGCAAGGACCCGCTGTACATGTTCGCCGCACTGCAGCGGCAACTGCACTACCCCCAGGTGCCCAGGACCAGGCGGGCCCAGGACGTCGAGCTGGAACCGGTGTTGGAACGTCGACTGCAGACGATCGAAAAGCGGCTGCAGCTGGCCGAATCGGAACTCAAGGGAGGCGTCGATCTCTCGAAATTCTACGCCAAGCCCGAGGACGGACCGGATCCGCCAGATGCGTGAGCCATCACAGACCCCCGAGATGCTCGACGGGCACCTCTACGACTACCCGGCCTACTACGACCTGATCTTCGGCAGTGATTGTGCGGCGGAGTTGTCGTTCTTCGAGGGCTGCTTCGAGCAACTTGCCGGGCGGACGGTTCGGCGGCTGTTCGAACCGGCGTGCGGCACCGGCCGACTGCTGCACCGGCTGGCACGCTCGGGCTACACCGTGGCCGGCAACGATCTCAACCCCCACGCCATCGCCTACTGCAACGCGCGGCTGCAGCGGGCCGGCCTGAAACCCTCGGCCCGCGTCGGCGACATGTCCGATTTTCGCCTCCGCCCAAAGGCCGACGCCGCCTTCAACACGATCAACAGCGTTCGGCATCTCGGCAGCGAATCCGCCGCACGAATGCACCTGCAGTGTGTCGCTGATGCCCTGGCACGGGGGGGGCTCTACCTGCTGGGTCTGCACCTGACCCCGACTCGCGGACCACGGGACATGGGCGAAACGTGGACCGCCCGACGGGGACACCTGGCCATCGTCTCGAACCTGCAGAGCCTCTCGATCGATCGACGGCGGCGGGTCGAGGAGTTCGAAATGACATTTGACGTCTACACGCCGACCCGCCATCGCCGCATCGCCGGGATTCTCAGCTACCGCACCTACACCGTCCGCCAGATCCGGCAGCTGGTCGCTGCGGTGCCCCAGTTCGAGTGGATCGAGTCGTTTGATTTCGCCTACGACATCTCCCGACCGATCCGCGTGGATGCCGAGACCGAGGACATCGTGCTCGTGCTGCGGAAGCGTTGACCGGGCCGCGGATCCCTGCCGAACGCATCCATGCTGATTGACCCGTTTCGGTCACGGATCGTAGAATAGAATGAGACTGCGATCAGTCCTCCCGCCGTCCCGTCCCGGGAAGGCCGCTGCCCCTGCCTCCTGCCCCAACCCCTGGTACCGGCCCATGCGACCTGTCCTGGCTGCCCTGATCGTGCTGTGGGGTGCGCTGGTGGTGTCGGCCGACGAGCCGCTGCAGGTGCGGCCCGACGTGGTCAGGCTGGGTTCTCCCGAGGACACGGTCCAGGTGCTGGTGGAATCTCGGCGTGGTGACCGGGTCGTTGACCGGACTCGAGACGCGAAGTGGTCGGTGGTGGACCCGGCGATTGCGAGGGTGAACCAGGAGGGCCTGGTGAGTCCGATGACCGATGGCCGTACTCAGATCCGGATCACCGTGGGCCAGGCCACCCGCACGATCGATGTCCAGGTCGTCGGAGTGTCTCAACCGGCTCCGTTGTCGTTCCGCGACGACGTGATCCCGATTCTCAGCAAGGCCCGCTGCAACTCGGGCGGATGTCACGGCAAGGCCGAGGGGCAAAACGGGTTCAAGCTGAGCGTATTCGGGTTCGATCCCGAGGCGGATCACGCGGCACTGGCGAAGGAAAAACGGGGTGGCCGGGTCTCACCGGCGGTCCCCGAGGGCAGCCTGCTGCTGACCAAGGGCGCCGCCACGGTGCCTCATGGCGGAGGCCGCAAGCTGGTGCCCGGCGGGCATCGCTACCGCCGCCTGCAGAGGTGGATTGCCGAGGGGGCCCAATTCGACGTGCCGGGCCGGGTGTGTACCTCGATCCAGGTCGACCCTCCCCACCGACTGCTCGATACCCGACAGCAGCAGCAGCTCAGAGTGACCGCCACCGACGCCAGCGGCCAGACCTGGTGCGTGACGGCCGAGGCGGAATACGAGTCGAACAACGAGGTGATCGCCGGAGTCAATCGTCGCGGGCTGGTCGTCTCGACCGAGGTCCCCGGCGAAGCGGCGATCCTGGTGAGATACATGGGCCAGGTGGCCGTCAGCCGCATCACCCGGCCTCAGCCGGGGATCGTCTTCCAGCGACCCGCCGAGCACAACTTCATCGACAAGCACGTGTGGGATCGGCTGAGTGCACTGGGGATCCCGCCCAGCGAACTCGCCGACGATGCCACTTTCCTGAGGCGTGCTCACCTGGACACGATCGGCACGCTGCCGACCTCGCGAGCCGTGCGGGCCTTCCTGGCCGACAAGACGCCGGGTAAGCGAGACGCACTGGTGGCGAGGCTGCTCGAACGCGACGAGTACGCCGACTACTGGGCGATGAAGTGGGCCGACGTGCTGAAGGTCGACAACCAGAAACTGAAGCCCGAGGTGACGGTGGCCGTCACGAGATGGCTCAGGCGGCAGATGGCAGAGAACGTGCCTTATGACCGGTTCGTCGACGAGATCCTGACCGTGCGGGGTACGACCCGCGACGAGACTCCCGCGGCGGTCTACCTGTCGCTGGTCTCGCCCGAGGAACTGTCGCGCTCGTTCAGCCAACTCTTCCTGGGCGTGCGGATTGCCTGTGCCCAGTGTCATCATCACCCCTTCGAGAAGTGGGGGCAGAAGGACTACTTCGCACTCGCCGGGTTCTTCACCGGCGTCAATCGCAAAGGGGCTCCCGGCGGTGCCAAGAAAATCCTCGATGTCCCCGGCTCGGATCTCAAGCACCCCCGCAGCGGTGAGCTGGTGCCCACGGCCGGCCTGGGCAGCCAGCCGATCACGCTCAAGGACCCCACCGGTCGGCGAGCGGCACTGTCGCACTGGATGACCTCGGCCCAGAACCCCTTCTTCGCCCGCACCATCGCCAACCGCCTCTGGGCTCACTATTTCGGTCGCGGTCTGGTCGAGCCGATCGACGACCATCGCGCGACCAACCCCGCCTCGAACGAAAAACTGCTCGACTCTCTCGCCGCCCATCTCCGCGCCAAGAACTACGACCTCAAGGCCTTCACCCGCACCCTGCTCGCCTCGCGGGCCTACCAGCTCTCCAGTTCCACCCTGCCCGACAACGAACTCGACGACCAGAACTACTCGCACGCCTCGCACAAGGCCTTGCCCGCCGAGGTGCTGCTCGACGCGATCTGCCAGTCGACGGGAGTGCCCGAAGAGTTCAACGGTTGGCCGCGGGGTTCTCGGGCCATCGAGATCTGGGACAACCGCCTGCCGTCGTACTTCTTCCAGATCTTCGGTCGGCCTCAACGGGTCACCGTCTGCGAGTGCGAACGGGGCAACGAGCCGAGTATCGCTCAGGCCCTGCACCTGATGAACTCGCCCGAGTCCTTCCAGAAGATCCGTCATCGGGACGGCCGGGCCGCCCGGCTGGCCGGCTCGAAGTTGACCGACGACCAGGTGCTGGACGAGTTGTTCCTGGCGACGTTGTCGCGGCTGCCCAGCGACGGTGAACGGTCGTTGCTGGCCGTGGCGTTTCGAGAATCGCCCGGAAAGCGTCGGGCGGCGATCGAGGATGTCCTCTGGACACTCTTGAACACCAAGGAGTTCCTGTACAATCACTAGGCTGGCGTGGTCGATAAGAGTTACGGACCACTCCGGCAGGTTTGAGGATCGAGGAAAGCCATGTTGAGTCTTTCGCTGGGACGCTCATTCGGTGACTCTTGCGACGGTCTGTCTCGCCGCAATCTGCTGCGGCTGGGTGGCACCGGTGCCCTGGCCGGGCTGTCGTTGCCGACCCTGCTGGAACTCCAGGCCAAGGCGGCCTCGGGTGACGGGGCCCAGGCCAAGTCGGTGATCATGATCTTCCTGGAAGGCGGGCCCAGCCACATCGACATGTGGGACCTGAAGCCGAACGCTCCCAAGGAGATCCGTGGCACCTTCGACCCGATTGCCACCAAGGTCCCCGGCACTCGCATCGGCAACATCCTGCCTCGCTGTGCCCAGATCACAGACAAGTTCACGATCCTGCGTTCGCACAGTCATCGGGACAACGGCCACCAGACCGGCAGGCACTGGTGTCTGACCGGCCGAGCGCCGACGTTCGGCGATGGCCAGGCCAACTCGACGCCCTTCAACGAGGTCTACCCGTCGATCGGCTCGATGATCTCTCGAGAACTCGGACACACCGGCGACGTGCCTCCCTACATCTGCGTGCCCGAACCGATGGGGCCGGGAGGACCGGGGTTCTATGGGGCCAAGTTCGCTCCCTTCGTGATCGAAACCGATCCGGTGCAGCCGGACTTCCAGGTCCGAGACCTCAATCTCGCTGCCGGAACCAGCCGTCGCCGCTTTGACCTGCGACGGAGACTGCTCTCGGGGGTCGAAAAACTCGCCGAAGGTCGCTCGGGACGCGGACGGGCCGCGTCGATGTCGACCTACTACGAAAAAGCACTCGAACTGGTCACCTCGCCCGGTGCACGCCGTGCGTTTGACATGAATTCCGAGAACCCCAAACTGCGGGCCGAGTACGGCCTGACGTCGCTGGGTCAGTGTTGCCTGCTGAGCCGTCGGCTGGTCGAGGCAGGATGCCGGTTTGTGGGGATCAGCCACGGTAGCTGGGACACTCACGTCGACAACTTCACCAGCCACGAAAAAGCGCTGGTGCCTCATGCCGACGCCGCACTCTCGACGCTGCTGAACGATCTCGAGGATCGGGGTCTCCTGGAGGAAACCCTGGTGA
>Ga0310123_10002937_pt1 | contig 13402 bp, 8 predicted proteins | sample CB6_AW_1057_MG_FD_203505 | JGI IMG/M metagenome (GOLD analysis project Ga0310123, IMG submission 203505) | Marine microbial communities from Western Arctic Ocean, Canada - CB6_AW_1057 | ecosystem: Environmental > Aquatic > Marine > Oceanic | place: Canada: Western Arctic Ocean | collected... | reverse complement strand
CGACTCGACATCGGACAGACCGTCGTCGTCAACGACATGGCGGTGATCGCGGTCGAGGCGATCGAAGGGACCGATCAGGCAATCCGACGCGCCGGTGGCCTCTGCCGACGAGGCGGCTTCACCGTCGTCAAGGTGGCCAAGCCGCAACAGGACCGACGCTTCGATGTCCCCACCGTCGGACTCGATACCGTGCAGACGATGTACGAGGCCGGTGCCCGGGTGCTGGCGATCGAGAGCCAGCGGACGATCCTGCTCGATGGAGACGACTCGATCGCACTGGCCAATCGGCTCGGCATCGCCATCGTCGCTCTCAACGCCGAAGAACTGCAGCTGCGCGTCGCCTCCTGATTCCGACAACCTCCGACAACCTCCGACAACCTCCGACAACCTCCGACAACCTCCGACAACCCGCTACACATCCTGCAGCGGAAAGTCGTCGAGGTGGTCCGAACCTGGTGACGCGTCCTCGGGCAGCGCCTCGATCACGTCCCCGGCCAGACCCGGATCGGGCACCACGGGCATCACCTCGGTCCGCTCGTCCGCAGACACCTCCCTCGGACCGCCCGAATCGGCTCCGAACTGGACCTGGAAGTTCAGGCTGGAAAAAGACAACTCATCGCCGGGCAACAAGGCACCCCGGCTGACTCGCTGGCCATTGACCCGGGTCCCGTTGGTACTGCCCAGATCGCGGACCAGCAGCAGCCCGTCGGTCTTGATGATCAGGCAATGCAGCTTGGAGACGTTGCCCCGGTCCAGGAACACATCGCAAACACCCCGCTTTCGCCCGACGACCGTGATGTCGTTCTTGAGCGGAATGCTGGCCTGGCCGTCGAGTGAGACGAGACGTGCGTGCATGATGGCCGATGACTCCTCACTTCCAATTCTCAGCCCCGCACGACGCAAGTCAAGATCTCGTCGACAGATCCGACCCTCCAAACCCCTCGCGATCGGTTTTCTTGACGGTCTTCTGGACGGCTGCTAGCGTTGACGACTTGTCCTGAGGCACTCAGAAACCGGTTAGCAGGCTCCCAGCACATGGCGGATCCGACCCAACTCGTCTACTTCTTTGGTGATGGCCGAGCCGACGGTTCGACCGAAATGAAGAACTCTCTCGGTGGCAAAGGTGCCAACCTGGCCGAGATGACCAGGATCGGGGTCCAGGTTCCGGCCGGCTTTACGATCCCCACCGAAGTCTGCAATTACTTCAGCGACAACGACGGAACCTACCCCGAGGGTCTCAAGGAACAGGTGGCCGCGGCACTGGAGCAGGTCGAGGACGTCATGGGGGCGCGGCTGGGATCCGAGACCAACCCCCTGCTGGTCTCGTGCCGGTCCGGAGCACGAGAGTCGATGCCGGGCATGATGGATACCGTGCTCAATATCGGACTCAACGAGCACTCGGTGCAGGCACTCGCCGAACACTCCGGAAATGCACAATTCGCCTGGGACAGCTACCGCCGCTTCATACAGATGTTCGGTGACGTGGTGCTCGAAGTGCGGGCCGGCGACGACGAGCACGAGGACCCGTTCGAGAGACTGCTCGAGGCCAAGAAGAAGGCCGCCGGGGTCAAGTACGACTCGGACCTCTCGGCCGAAGACCTGCAGGAACTCGTCTCGGAGTTCAAGGCCGAGGTCAAGCAGCGGACCGGGCAGGACTTTCCCGACGAGCCGATCGACCAGATCTGGGCCGCGATCGGAGCGGTGTTCGGGAGCTGGAACAACGACCGGGCCGCCGTCTATCGACGGGACTACGGGATCCCCCACAGCTGGGGCACCGCCTGCAATGTCCAGGCGATGGTCTACGGAAACCTCGGCGACGACTGCGCCACCGGAGTCGGACTCACTCGAGACTGCTCGATGGGAGCACCCGGATTCAACGGCGACTACCTGATCAACGCCCAAGGCGAAGACGTGGTGGCCGGCATCCGCACGCCCAAGCGGATCGAAGCCTCGTTGAAGGACGAAATGCCCGAGGTCTACGAGCAGCTCGAGACGATTGGCAAGACGCTGGAGAACCACTACCAGGAAGTGCAGGACATCGAGTTCACCGTGCAGAAGGGCCGCGTCTGGCTGCTGCAGACCCGCAACGCCAAGCGGACCGGCTTCGCCGCGGTGCGGATCGCCGTCGACCTGGTCCACGAGGGCCTGATCACACCTGAACAGGCTCTCGAAAAACGACGCATCCCCGCCGATGACCTCAACCAGCTGCTGCAGATGGTCTTCGACCCCGAGAAAAAAGCCCTCGCGGAAACCGAAGGGCGGCTGCTGACCAAGGGCATCAATGCCGGACCCGGGGCCGCCTCGGGGCACATCTGCCTGACCGCCGCCGAGGCCGAACGACTCCACAACATCGACGCCGAGACACCGCTGATCCTGGTCCGTCGCGAAACGAGCCCCGAGGACCTCCGCGGCATGCGAGCCGCCCAGGGGATTCTCACGGCCTTCGGAGGAGCCAGCTCGCACGCCGCACTGGTCAGCCGACAAATGGGCAAGACCTGCATCGTCGGCGCCAATGAACTCAATGTCGACTACATCGCCGGCACCGTCACCGTCGGTGACATCGTGCTCAACGTCGGTGACCCGATCAGCATCGATGGGTTCACCGGCGAGGTGTTTACCGGGATGGTTGACACGACCGAGAGTGAAATCGTCAACGTGCTGATCAAGAAGACCGTCGAGCCCGGGGACTCCGAGGCCTACCAGAGATACGCTCAGTTGATGGAATGGGTCGATCAGTTCCGAACACTCGGAGTCCGCACCAACGCCGACCTGCCCGAACAGGCGGTCCAGGCAATCGCTTTCGGGGCCGAGGGTATTGGGCTGTGCCGAACCGAACACATGTTCCTGGAACACCTCGAGGAAATCCGCGAGATGATCCTGGCCCGCGACCCCGAGACGCGGCTGGAGGCCATCAACAGGCTGTTGCCGTTTCAGCAGGAAGAATTCACCGGACTCTTCCGTACGATGCAGGGACGACCGGTCACCATCCGACTGCTCGATCCCCCGCTCCACGAATTCCTCTCCGAACGACACCTCCAAGAACAACCCGAGCTCGCCGGTACGCTGGCGGCTCAGCTGGGGATTTCCATCGAGGAAGTCCGTGCCCGGACCGCCGAACTGCACGAAGAGAACCCGATGCTCGGGCACCGTGGTTGCCGGCTGGGCATCGTCTACCCCGAAATCACCGCGATGCAGGCCCGGGCCATCATGCAGGCTGCCGTCGCCGTGCAGGCCGAAGGCATCGAGGTGCAGCCGGAAGTGATGGTGCCCCTGGTCGCGTTCCAGACCGAAATCGACAACCAGGCGGACATCGTACGCGAGACCGCCGACGCGGTCTTCGCCGAAACCGGAACCACGATCGCCTACCAGATCGGCACCATGATCGAAGTGCCTCGAGCCGCCCTGCGGAGCGACGAGATCGCCGAGACGGCCGAGTTCTTCAGCTTCGGTACCAATGACCTGACGCAGACGTGCCTGGGGATGAGCCGCGACGATTACGGAGGATTCATCGGGCACTACCGCGAAAACGACATCGTTCCGTTTGACCCCTTCCAGTCGATCGACCAGGGAGGCGTCGGCCGGCTGATCGAACTGGGAGTCGCCGGAGGACGGTCGACACGCAGCGATCTGAAGATCGGCATTTGTGGCGAACACGGAGGCGACCCGGCCAGCGTGATGTTCTGCCACCGCGCCGGGCTGAACTACGTCAGCTGCTCGCCCTACCGAGTGCCGATCGCACGGCTGGCCGCCGCCCAGGAAGCTCTCGCGGACCAGTGATCACGAGACGGTCAGGCCCAAGCTGACCAGCTCGGATCTCATACCGCTCTCGACCTCCAGGATCGGCCCCATCATGGCATCGATCTCGGAACGCTCGGCGTCATTCAGCTGACGCTGAGGTGCCCGCGGTGGCCCGAAGTCGGCTCCGACCAGCGACATCGCGTACTTGAGCATCGACACGTTGTAGCTGTCTCCGGCCCGCGCCCGGTAATCCTCGATCGGCAACAACACCTGCTGCAACCGCAACCCCTCGTCGTACTCGCCGGCCGATAACGCCGCGTGCATCGCCAGGGTCACATGAGGAGCCAGGTTGCCGGCACCGGTCGTGTAGCCTCCCGATCCCACCAGCATGTAATACGGAGCAAACCGCTCGGCCGAACCGCACAACCACTCGATCCGACCTCCATCGGCCAGCATCGTGCTGCGGAACCCGTGCATCTCGTTGACCGCATACTTGACCCCGACCACCCGCGGATCGTCGGCCAACTCGAGCAACAGCTCATCGGTCGGGATCGGACCCTTGCGGTAAACCAGCGTCGGAGCCTCGACCGCGTCGATCACCTCCAGGTAGTAGTCTCGCGCCCCCGCGTCACTCATGTACGGATGCACAAACGGCATGAACATGATCCCGTCGGCACCCGCCTCCATCGAACGACGACCCACCTCGATGGCATGACCCACCTGCAGGCCGACCGGGGCGAAGATCTGCGCGTCGGGTGCGGATGCCTCGCGAGTGATTCGCACCAGTTCGACCACCTCGTCAGCCGTCAGGCTCTGGAATTCACTCGTGCCGGCCGCCGGCAGGTAGACCCGTAGGCCCGATCCGTACATCGACGAGATGTGGCTGGCCTGGACCTCGCTGTTGATCCCGCCGTCGGCACCAAACGCGGTCAAGGGCACCAGGTGTACGGTTCTCAGCAGGCTGCTGTCATATTCGGCGGTCATCGAGGTGTCCCCGGAAACGAATGCGGTCGGTCCATCGCCACGGCCTGCCCCTCGGGCACACCACGGCGATTTACGCAACACTGACACGACCGGTCAAGCCGACGACTGACCGCCGCAGACATCTCGCGATACACTGTCAGCGAATGTCCCCGCTCGCCGACCAGATCCACACCGCCTGCCTGCTCGAGGCCACCGCCGCCAAGCCGGGCAACGTGCACCCGCGACAGTCCTTCGCCGACATGAACTACTCGGACCTCGTCCGCTCCGCGGATGCCGTATCCGAGATTCTCGCCCGGGCCAGGCAGCAGGGAGTCGGCCCCACGATTCTCGAGGCGACCCGGGCCACCGCCGAGGTGGTCTCGTGCAACACCAACCTGGGCATCATCCTGCTGCTGGCCCCGCTGGCGGCGGTGCCCGCAGAGGAAAGCCTCGACGAAGGCATCGGCGAGGTGCTCCTGCGGCTCGATCACCAGGACACCAGCTGCGTCTACCAGGCCATCCGGCTGGCCAGCCCCGGAGGACTGGGAGACTCCGACCTGCACGACGTCCGAGACAGCCCCAGCGTGTCGCTGAGTGAGGCCATGCGGGTGGCTGCCGATCGAGACGGTGTCGCCGCCGCATACCACGACCGCTTCAAGAGTGTGCTCGACTGGAGCCGCAGAGGGCTGGCTGCTGGCGAGTCGTTTGCCGGGGATTGGGAAACCCAGGTGATCGGGCTGGCTCTGAACATCCAGGCCGAACAGCCCGACACCCTGATTGCCCGCAAGTGTGGCCAGGCGATCGCCCAAGAAGCCTCGGAACGCGCCCAGGCCGTGCTCGGTGCGGGCTGGCCACACCATCCCGATGCCGCCGCGGCCCTGAGCAGTTTTAATAGCTGGCTGTGCGACGACGGGCATCGGCGTAATCCCGGCACCACCGCCGACTGGGTCACCGCCGCACTGTTTGCAGCACTCAGGGAGAACCGGATCGTCGCTCCGAATTGCGACTCGCTCGAGAGACCCTGATCACAACTCAGCCATGCCCACGCTGACCTCGCGGTGATATGATGAATTGACCCACGAGTCGCACTGCGGGCCTCGGAACATCCTCCCATGCAACCCACTCGCATCCCTCGCACGACTCTCGTGGCCACCGCACTCGTGGTGGCTCTCACCTGTGCCCCCGGCTTGGCTCAATTCGGATTCGGGGGCGGAGGCGGCGGCGGAATGGGTGGTGGCGGCGGAGGCGGGGGTGGCGGGGGTTTTGGAGGTGGGGGTGGCGGTCAAGGAGGAGGCGGAGGCCGGGGCTTTGCCGGGGGCGTCAAGATCGACGCCGCAGGTGTCGTCTCGACCCACTTCGCCACCAGCCGGGCTCACCTGCTGGCCCGCAAGAAGGGCAAGGCGCTGGCCAAGAAGTACCTTGGAGGTGACATCAACCGCCCGAGCCCGCTGCGGAAGATCTCGCTGGTCCGGCTCGAACAGGCCTGCGCCCGCTTGGAAGGCACGAAGAAGGCGGCACCGCTGGATATCCAGTTCCTGGCCGGACTGCAACGGATCGACTACATCTTCGTCGACCCCGAGGGCCAGGACCTGGTGATCGCCGGACCGGCCGAAGGGTTTGCACCCGACGCCGAGGGCCGTGTGGTGGGGGTCAGCACCGGGCGGCCGCCCCTGAGAATCGATGACCTGATCGTCGCGCTGCGAACCGTCGACTCGCCCCGGGGACTGGGAGTCTCGATCGACCCCGTCCCCGATCGACTCGAACAGGCCAAACGCTACCTGCAACGAAACAGCTCGGCCACCACGGTCGCCGCCATCCGACGCCGCTTCGCGCAATTGGCCAAGATCCTCGGTCCTCAGACAATCCGGGTCTGGGGCGTGCCGCCGGATTCGCACTTCGCACAGGCCCTGGTCGAAGCCGACGTCCAGATGAAATACATCGCCCTGGGCAGGCACGCCCACAGGGTCCCGGGACTCCGCAGCCACCTCTCGCTGCTCAAACCCCAGGGCAACTCGATGCAACGCTGGTGGGCCACGCCGCTTTACGAGGCGATCTACACCACCGACGACCGGCTCGCGTTTCAACTCGCCGGGCAACGCGCCCAGATCCTCGCCCAGGAAGAACTTCATGGAGCCGGGGGACAACGAATCGATGCGGCCGTGACTCGAGTCACCACCAGGACATTTGCCAAGATCCTCACCGAGAAGTTCCCCAAGCTGGCCGAGCGGTCACCGATATTCGCCGAACTGCAGAACCTGATCGATCTCAGCATCCTGGCCGCACTGCTCCGCAAGGAGGATCTGCCGCGGCGGGTCGGCTGGGGCATGAAGTTCTTCCTGTCCGCCGAACGGGCCAAGTTGGCCCGCGGAACTGTTCCCAAGCAGATCCACTCGATCTACAACACCCGCAGCGTTCGAGGACGACTGATCCTGGGCCTGGTCTCCGGTGGCGTGGTGCTGAGCCCCAGGCAGGCCGTCGAACGGATCCCGAGCAAGGTCTCCCCAGACAGCAAGTTTGGAGAACGGCGGCTCGAGGCCCTGCGGATCGATCGTGCCGAGAAATGGTGGTGGGATTGATCCTCCCCGGGGGGGGGGGCGCCCCCGCCCCCCCCCCCCCCCCCCCCCCCGCGCGCCCCCGCGCCCGGCCCCCCAAACCCCCGTCCCCCCGTCCCCCCGTCCCCGCCGAGTAGCGCTCTCACCTGTGGACCGACACCCATGACCGATTCTCCCCTGTTGGATTCTTCCGACAACGCTTCACCCTTCATCCACGAAACGACGGCCGAGACATTCGAGCAGGACGTGATGGTCCGCTCGCAGGATCTGCCGATCGTGCTGGACTTCTGGGCCCCCTGGTGCGACCCCTGCCGCCAGTTGACGCCGCTGCTCGAGAAGCTGGTGGTCGAGGACGCTGGGAGGTGGCTGCTGGTCAAGATCAACATCGACGACTGCAAGGAGCTGGCCCAGGCCTTCGGGGTCGAGTCGATTCCCCTGCTCGTGGCCTTCCGCGACGGCCAACCGGTCGACAGCGCACCGGGCGTCCAGACCGAGGAGCAACTCCGCGAGTGGCTGGCCCGCTTCGTGCCCTCGCAAGCTTCGGTCCTGGTCGCCGACGGTGAAGCTCTCGAAGCCACTGAACCCGCCCAGGCCGCGGCGAAGTACCGCGAAGCCCTGGTGCTGGAACCGGACAACTCGGAGGTGAAGATCCGCCTGGCCCGGGTGGCGATGACGCTCGATGACACCGCCGGCGCCCTGGCACTGGTCGGAGAACTCGAGGAACGAGGCTTCCTCGAGCCCGAGGCGCAGGCTCTGAAGGATCAGCTCGACGTCACCAGCTCGGCCAGCCTCTCCGGGGGAGTCGACGAGGCCAGGAAGGCCGCCCAGGAGTCGCCCGCGGATGAGGACCTGCAGTTGAAACTGGCCCAGGCCCTGGCGGCAGAGCGGCAGTTTGAGGAGGCCTTTGAGGTCTGCCTGGGAATCGTCGGCCGCGATCGCGATGGGCGAGGACAGGATGCCCGCGACGCACTGGTCACCTTCTTCGGCATGCCGACGGCCAACCCCGAACTGGTCAGCACCACCCGTCGACGCCTGGCCACGCTGCTGTACTGATCCGCTGCACCCCGACGTGCCAACCACCCGGACCAGCGACTAAGATGGACGCAGACGACATGACACTCACCAGAGGTCCCTCGATGCTTCGTCCCTGCCTCCTGACGTTGCTGTCCGTGCTGCTGTTGACCCAGGCACACGCCGGCTCGATTCGCGGCACCGCCGTCGTCGACCTCGGCTTCAACGAAAAAGCAGGCCCCGCCGTCGACACCGCCTCTGGGGGACAGGCCAACAACTCCGGCCGGCTGCTCGCAGGGGCCCGCCGAGTGCCGAGCCCGTTTGCGACCTCGCGTGGCGGACGTGCCGTGCTGCTCGAGGCCGCTCGCAAGCAGTTCATCCAGGTCCCCAGTACCCCCGATACCTCAAGACCCCAGGCCGTCTCGATCGCCATGCTGCTGGTCAGCTTCCACGGACCCGGAGACGCCGGCTTGCACGGACTGTTCGCCAAACGGGCCACCGACAAGACGGCTCGCTCCAACTATGGACTCAACTTCCAGCCCAAGGGCAACCTGCTGCAAATCTATGTCAACGACGGCAGCGGATTCCGAGTGGTCCGCTACAGCGCCAACTCGGTGATCGGGTCACGTCAGCGAGTCCACCTGGTCGCGGCCCTGGCCGTCGGTGATGCACCCGGAGCCGACGTCGACACGGACTCCGACGACGTGCGGGTCCGGCTGTTCGTCAACGGCCAGCCTGCCACCCGAGTCGGCAAGCCCGATCGGGACCTGGCCGTGGGCACCGACATCTGGCTGCTGGACGTCAAGACCGACATGCTCCAGAATTCCGCGCCGCTGACTCTGGGTGCCAGCAGCCCCGCCGCCGAGCACTTCAGCGGAGTCATCGACGAAGTCCAGCTCTTCGACCGCGAATTGAATGCCCAGGAGGCCGCCGGGCTGTTTGTCGAGGTCGCCGGAGCAGGCGCGGACAAGAGATTCGCCAGGGACAAGCAGCCGACCGCCGGACTGCCCGCCGTCCCGCAACTCGCCGGAGTCTCGCTCAGAGGACTCCAGATCGGACAGACCACCCGCCTGGAACTCACCGGCAAGAACCTCGCACCCAACCCCCTGCTGCTGGCTCCGCTGAGCGGAATCCAGGCCAGGGTGGTCGAGGGTTCCAACGCCCAAAAACTGATGCTCGACATCACGCTGGCCGACACGGCTCCGGCCGGGCTGTTTCCCTTCCGAGTCTCCACCGCCGGCGGTCTCAGCAATCCCCTGACCCTCGCCGTCGACCGCCTGCCTCAACGACCCGCCACCGCCGTCACCGACAAGACACCCGCCCAACTGCCAGTGGCCGTCTCGGGACTGATCAGCGGGTCGGGCATCTCACGCAGCTTCGTAAAGGCCAGGAAGGGACAGCGGCTGGTCGCCGACGTCGAGGCCCGTCGGCTGGGAGCACTATGCGAGCCGGTGGTCGAGATCAAGAACGACCAGGGCACTCCGCTGGCGATCGAGTGGTCCTGGGTGCCGCTGCGAGGGGACACCCGGGCCGAGGTCACCGTGCCCGAGGACGGGGTCTACACTGTCGAGATCCACGACCTCAGCTACAAGGCACCCGCCAACAGCCCCTTTCGGGTCAAGATCGGTGACCTGGCGCTGGTCGACGCACTGTTCCCACCCGCCGCGGCCGCCGGGGCAGAAATCCGCGTGACTCCCGTGGGGACCGGACTGGCCGAAGGCACCACTCTCGCCGTCGACCTCCGCAAAGCACTCCTGAAGACCGGCACTCTGGTCACCACGCCCAAGGAGGCCGGACTGCTCGGACCCGCACCGGTGCTGCGAGTCACCCGCGGAACCGAAATCGTCGAGAACAACAAGCCGGGTACCGTGATCGATACCCGGTTCTCAGACACGCTCGAGGCCCCGCTGACCATCAGCGGCAGAATCTCCAAGCCCGGTGAGGTCGATCGCTACGCGCTGGATGTCAGCCCCGGACAAAAACTTCGACTCAGCCTCAACGGTCGGGCCATCGATTCGCCGATCGACGGAGAATTGACCGTCCTGGTCGATAAGAAGGCCGTGGCCACGAGCCAGGATCGGGGTGGTTCGCGAGACCCCCAGCTGGACTTCACCGTGCCCGACAAGGTGACTCGCATCGAGGTCGTCGTTGGTGATCTCTACGGTCGAGGCGGCTCGCACTTCCTGTATCGGCTGGAATCCAGCCCGATCGGTCGACCCGACTTCTCGCTGGCACTGCAGACGCCGCAGTTGAACCTGCCTCGAGTCGGCTCGGGTCTGATCAGGCTGCAGATCACACGAGCCGGTTACAACGGCCCGATTGCCCTGACGGCCGTTGGCGACCTTCAGGTCCGACTGCAACCTAAGCTGATCCCCGCCGGGATCGCCGGAGTGGTCTCGATCACCGTCAACCGCTCCGCCGGCGGAGACGCCAGCGCCTTGCGGTCACTGAGCCTGGTCGGCGAATCGGTCGGCGCCAAGCCGGTGCTGCGTCGCAATGCTCGAGTCGCCAAACAGTCGGTTCCCGGTCACGAGGACCTGTTGCCGGTCGGGCTGACCCGCCCCAGCGGCGCCGCGATTGAAATCGTCTCGGCCCCCCAGGCCATCTACCGCGGCCTGCCCGCACGAGTCACCATCGCCGCCCGCGGACTGGCACCGGAAAACCGCGACGGACAGGCCGTCCGCATCGCCTCGCTCTCCAATGAACCCCGACGCCCGATCGATCCCAAGAACCGCGGCAAAGGCAACCGGCCAGTCGTCAGGGTCCAACCCAACCAGGCCGCGACCATCGGTGGAACACCCGCGTCGATCACGCTGACTGCCCCGGTCGATGTCCCCGCCACCTCGATCGAATTCGTGCTCCGGGGTGACCTGCTGGCACACGGCTACGCCACCGCCGTAGAGGGACGGATCTACTCGGCACCCTTCCGGGTCCCGGTCCGAAACGCCGTGGCCGTCGCCTTCGATCCCAAGACCACCACGCTGGCCAGCAATACCGTCAACCAGGTCAAAGGCACACTGACTCGCGACCCGGGCTTCAGCGGAGCGGTCGAACTGGAAATCGTGATCGACAAGAGACTTCCCGGGTTCCTGAGCGGCAAGACAGTCGTCCCACCGGGGGTCTCCCAATTCACGATCGCAATCACCAGTGGGCAGGAAAACGAGGCCCGCGTGCTGCCGGGGATCCAGCTGCTCGTCAAGGCCGCTCGAGGCGGACCGCTGCTGCCGCCCCGGATCATCCAGCTCCGAAGCCAGCCGCCCAAGCCCGCTGCCAAAGCCAAGGCCAAGAAGGCGGCCAAGTAGACCGCTCACTCGACACGCTACTGGGCCCGCTACTGGGCCCGCTACTGGGCCTGCGAACGTGTGCCGTCGGGTGAACCCGAGATCATGACACCGACGGGTAACGGGCGGGCGGCGACCCGAAAACCGGCCCGGTGGGCCGCTGCCTGAAGGCGACGCATGCCCGAAAAACTGTCGGGATAGACCCAGAACGTCAACGGTGTGCCCGGATCACTCGTTCGCAAGACCGTCTGGTATCGCGAACCACTCGAAAGAGCCCCCTCGATCGACTCGGACTCGAGCTCGGGCTCGGGACGGATTGTCCAGTGGGTCACCGCGATTCGGACCATCCCGCGACCGTGTCGCAACTCGTCGACCAGCCGCACCGGCTGCCGCTCGATGGTGTATTCCATCACGAATCCGTCGACCGGCCCCACAACACCCTCGTGACGCGAATACCGTGACATCACCCGCCCGTAGCGGTTCAGCTGGCCGCGGACCCGTTGCTTGAGACTCTCGAGCGGGATCCGCGCCACGCGGCCCTCGCGGACATGAAAGTGCTGCTCGCCGCCGCGGACGACACGGCCCAGCGGAGTCAACCGGTGTCGCACCTCAACCACCCGGCTCGTTGGAGTCTTGAGCAGTGTTTCCAGTTCCCGGCGTGCCGCCTGGTCACTCGCTTCCAGGGCCGCAACACCCGCGCGGGCCCGATCGACCTCGCTACCAAGACGCTGCACCTCCGCATCCCGCACGGCTCCCCGACCCCGCATCCCCTGCAGATCCTCTTGCCGTGCCGACAGGTCGCCGCGAACCGTTTTCAGCAACTCGACCGTGTCCCCGAGTTGCTCTCCCAGCACCGCAACCTGATCGACCAGTTCGGTCACCTCGTCGGTCCGATCGACAACCTCCGGAGCAGTCGCCCGGGGCTGGGGGACCGGTATCGGCTCGACCACCCCGACCGGAGGCGGTTCGAGTTCATCGGCCTCCACAACCGGCTCGACAACCGGCTCGACAACCGGCTCGACAACCGGCTCGACAACCGGCTCGACAACCGGTTCCACCACTCGCTCTGGCAGATCGACTGGTGCCCGACTGGCCCGCACGCCGGCCACCACGATCAGGATGATCAGGATCCCGACGATGTTGGCGACGATATCGAGAAACGAATCGTCTCCAGCCGCCTGCTGATCTGTCCGCTGTCGTCGCGTCACGGCAGCGGCTCCCAGAACAGGCCCTGCATCAGCCGAATCGGAGGCTCCGAGGGGGGAGGGGGCGGCAGGATGAATTCGACCGATGTCGACAGCCGCCAGCTGCGAAACACCCCGTTGAGCCTCTCGTAGAACAGGAATCCGCCCGGGGTGACTTCAAATTGAATCGCCGGCACCCAGTAAAACCTCTCGGGCGGAGACCCCCAGCTGCGGGCGGTCAGCTGGACGGCGCGGATCACCTTCTGGCGGATTTCCGCGGTCGAGAGCTCGCCGCCTCCGGCGGTGGCGATGTCAATCCGAGGCTGCCCGGCCACCGTGATCCGGGTGGGGTCGATCCGCACACGAACCCGGCGCTCGTAGCCGATCGTCGCACCCAGGGACGCGACACCCCAGCGGCGAGGCGGTCCACCGCCTGGCTGCCTCGAACGCCCCGCCGAGGACCCGCCCGACGACCGCGGTCCCACCGTCAGTGACTCGAAGGTCGGAGCCTCGCCCGCCTGACCCGTCCCGCCGCCCCGGGACGCCGTGCGAGTCTCGCCCGCACCCGCCTCTCCCTTCACCCCGTCCTTCACCCCGTCCTTCACCCCGTCCTTCACCCCGTCCTTCACCCCGTCCTTCACCCCGTCCTTCACCCCGTCCTTCACCCCGTCCT
>Ga0310123_10002936_pt1 | contig 13403 bp, 6 predicted proteins | sample CB6_AW_1057_MG_FD_203505 | JGI IMG/M metagenome (GOLD analysis project Ga0310123, IMG submission 203505) | Marine microbial communities from Western Arctic Ocean, Canada - CB6_AW_1057 | ecosystem: Environmental > Aquatic > Marine > Oceanic | place: Canada: Western Arctic Ocean | collected... | reverse complement strand
TGCCGCCGTGGGCTGCTTGATTCATGGCTTGAAGGCTCCTCGTGGTAGTCAGGGAAAACAGATCGAACGCGTCTCAAATTGCCGCAGCAGGCCAGGTATTGCGGATCGTTCGGGGAAGCTAGGGAATGGGTTTTGGCAGGGCCGCTATCCATTGGGGTATCGGGCACAGGCCGATTAGCGATCACTCTAAAAACTGATAACGGATCACTGGTATTTCCGACACGTGCTCAACGTCTCCCCTTGGTCCAATGGCAGCGATCGGGGAGAGGGGGCAAGAATACCAACGAACTTGCGAGGCCCCGACATCAGCACGGCGGAAACTTGCTAGGATGCCTGAGACACCTGCCGAAGGCAATAGGATAAACCGGCACCCGGGGCTTGTCTATAGCTGTTGATACGTCGTCGACGAGAGCCCGGTTCGGAGTGGTCTGGCGGGCAGATTGCCGATCTTGCCTAACGGCCCCGCACAATCTCGATATGGCGTTGCCAAAGCGGGTCGTTGGTTTCGGGGAAGTCGGTCCGGAGGTGAACTCCGCGGGATTCTTCGCGTCTGAGGGCCGATTCGATCATTAGCTTGCTGACGGTCAACATGTTTTGCAGTTCCCAACCGGTCGGGTCGGTCAGTTGTCGCGTGAGGGCGTACTGGCACCATTGGCGGATGGTCTGGGCTGCCTCGGTAAGGCTTTCGCGATTTCGACGGACCCCGACAGCCCGCCAATTGAGACTTTTGAGGGAATTGCGCACGTCTGTCAAATCGAGCCGTTCGGCGGGTGGTTCGCTCGTGGGGTTTTCCAAGCGGAGGGCCTGAAAGTCATCGGATTCTTCGAGGGCGGCTGCCGAAGCATCGTGCCCGGCGTGGGTACCATACACGAGTCCCTCGAGCAAACTGTTGGAGGCGAGGCGATTGGCTCCGTGCAAGCCACTGCTGGTCACCTCGCCTGCTGCCCACAATCGAGGCAGGGATGTTTGCCCGCGATGGTCGACAACAACACCGCCGATCATGTAGTGGGCGCCGGGACGAACGGGGATGGGATCGGTCGCGATATCGATCCCGAATTCCGCGCAGGTTCGCGCAATACCAGGGAACCGCTGGCGAACCCGCGCGCCGTCGAGATGGCTCAGATCGAGGTAGACATTTGGGTGTTTGGTTTTTTCCATTTGTGAGACAATCGCCCGGCTTACGATATCGCGGGGAGCCAATTCGGCCTGCTGGTCATACGCCGGCATGAAGTGCTCGCCATGACTGTCAATCAAGCGGGCTCCTTCGCCGCGGATTGCCTCGGTAATCAAGCTGCGGATGCTACCAGCTATGTAGAGCACGGTCGGATGGAACTGGATGAATTCCATATCGGCCAATGCCGCACCCGCACGGTAGGCAAGTGCGTGACCGTCGCCGGTGGAAATACGGGGATTGGTCGTTTCGCGAAAGATTTGTCCGCAGCCACCTGTGCAGAGAATGGTGTGTTTGGCCCAAACGAACGTCTTGCCATGGTCAACGTTCCAAACGAGTGCTCCGCGGCAACTGCCCGCGTCTGTCAAAAGATCTATCGTAAAGGTGTTTTGCCAGATTTGGGCCTCGAGTTCATTGCACGCTCGATGAATCATGGCCCGCATGACTTCTCGGCCGGTGGCATCGCCCAGGGCATGAACAATTCGATGACGACTGTGCCCACCTTCGCGTCCCAGCATCAGTTCGCCCTGGTCCTGGTCGAATTGGGTTCCCCAGGCAATCAATTGTCGAATGTGATCGGGTGCTTCGCGGACGACCATTTCGACCACGTCACGGTTGCAAAGATTGGCACCTGCGGCCAGGGTGTCGTCAATGTGATTTTGAAAGCAGTCTTCTGGATCAAGGACCCCTGCGATTCCTCCTTGCGCATAGACACTGCTCGACTCCTGCATAACGTCCTTGGTGACGATTAGCAGTGAAAGCCGGCGATCGATCTCCATCGCGGCGCGCAGTCCGGCGATGCCGCCCCCCAGGATGAGCACATCGACGAAGTGGTGAGGGATTCGCTTGGGATGAAAAGGAACAAGATACCGGGGAACCTCACAAGATTTCATAATCGCAAGCTTAACCATCTTTCCAACGGGCAGCTACCGGCCAAATTGCGACAATCCGTTGCAACGTACCAGCCAGTCGGCCAGTCGAGTGGTTCGGGATTTTCGGCTGACTTCTTTGCCAGCAGAGGCTTCGGAAACGGGTTGCGCAGGGTTTACCCCGGGGTCGGGAGGCGTGGTTTTTCGATAATTGCCGTTTTTCGACAATCGCTGTTTGCGACTTGCATAAGATCGGGGACGTTTCCGCGCTCCAGCACGGCTAGCTCAAAGCAAAATCGTTAGTTGGCTGATTTCGACACGCCCTGGTTGTAGGCGCGGAGCCGTTGTTCAAACTCGGGCGGGGGGGGGACTCGTGCCGCATCGCGTAGATCGCGCAAGGTATCGTCCTTTTGCGAAGCGACTTTGCCAGGCGAGTCTGGTTTGAAGCCGAGGCTCCGCAAGGCGTTATTCCAAAAGTCGTTGGCAGTTGAATCGGATGCCGATTGGTTAGCTTCTTCTCTGCGAGACTTCCAGCGATCGACAAACTGCTTGAGTTCGTTGGGGGTCCAACCAAGTTGGTCGAGAAGTTCGGAATCGACTTTTTTGCGGTTGAGCAGGTCGGCGAGCTTGTTGAGAATCAGTTCGGTTTCGCGGCGGGCATAATCGAGGTTGGCTTCGTCACCGCCGGGCTCACCCGAGCCAGGTTGCGGGGGTCGACCCTGATTAGAACCCGATTTTCCACCCCCCCCTGAGGCGCCATCGCCTGATGATTCCTGACGCGGATCTTGTGCCTCGCTGAGTTGTTCGGCGGCCTTGTCCCCGGAGGCGGAAGGATCCTTGGGTGGATCCGGTTTTTCCCCATCTCCCGTTGGTTCTCCCGGCCTCTGGTCGGCTGATGGCTTTTCGCCAGTTGCCTGCTGTTGGGTTCCCTCTGAATTCTGGTTGCCTGCTTGGGACGAGGGCTTTCCGCCTGGCTGGTCTCCTTGGCCCTGACGCTCTTTAGTGCCTTGACCTTGCGAACCGTCCCCCGGTTCACCCGTGGGCTGGCTCGATTGTTTTTCACCGGCACCCGCGGCCGAGTCGTTGCCGGTTCCTCGTTCTGAGGATTCGCCTCCCCCTTCGTCGGCAGATTGATTTTGACCGCTGCTACCGGTTCCTTCGTGATCGGCTTTTTGGCCACCCCCTTCCTGGCCACCACCGGGTCGGTCGCCACCTTGATCGCCCTTGGAATCGGACTCGCGTTTGCCTGCTCCCGGGGTCGGTGGCTCGCCATCGTCGCTCCGAGATGTGTCGGAGGGGTCCTGTTCCCATTTGTCGCGGGGTTTCATACGCTCATCAGAACTCGGCGCGCCCTGACTTTCATCCGGTTGGTCGCCAGCTCCGGAGGGGCCTTTGCTACTGGACTGCTGCCCGCCCGGAGAACTTTGCTCCTGATTCTGCTCCTGACTCGCCTGACCGTCGCGATCAGGATCACCCGGTCTGGTTTCGGCGCCAGGATCCCCAGAGCCTGGGCTTTCGTCTTGTTTGGAATGCGGACTCTGATCGGGGGAATTTTCTGTGGGATTGGTGTTTGTTTTGGGCTGAGACGGATCCTCGGACGGTTCATTCGAGGTTGCAGCCCGCTGGGCGTCCGATTTTCCCGGTTGCTCGCCGGAGTTATCCTGACGGCTTGATTCGCCTTGCTGGTTGGTGTCCGGCGAAGCATCGGGTTGTGTTTGTCTGGATTGCGAGGAGGCATCCTTCTTCTGGAAATGTTGGCGGATGCGCTCGAATGCTTCACCATCGTCATCACCGGTGGGTGAAACGGGCGATCGTGGCTGGTCCTGAGGATTGCCACCTTGCCCCGGTTGGCGACGCTGGGCAGCGTTGGATGGGTTGGAACCGTTTTGGCTGGCGGCCCGTGCATCGGAGACCTTGTCATCCGTTCCGGAGGATGGTTGCTGATTTCCTTGTCGGGTTTTGTTGCCGGTCGAGTCACCTGGTTGATCACTTGCCGTGCCACCTTGTCCCTGCTGGTCTTGTCCCTGCTGGTCTTGTCCCTGCTGGTCTTGTCCCTGCTGGTCTTGTCCCTGCTGGTCTTGTCCCTGCTGGTCTTGTCCCGGCTGGTCTTGTCCCGGCTGGTCTTGTCCCGGCTGGTCTTGTCCCGGCTGGTCTTGTCCCGGCTGCTTGTTTTGGCCGGGCTGGGGTTGCTGGTCTTCGTGGGACCGGTTGTCGTCGGTCGGCGAGGGTTCCTGGTCCGGGTTGCCGCTGTGATCGTCCGGGTCTTGCGGTTGTTCTTTTCTCGGTGGGGACGAGCTGTTGGTCGACTGGTTTGCGGTGTTGCTTTTTTGGCTGCCACGGTTGTTGGCCTGGTTGCCATCGTCTTGGGGGTTCGCGTCGGCTTGGTCTTTCCCCTCTGTTTGACCTGCTGCTGCCTGACCTTCTTCTGCTGGGGAATCGCCTGGGGAGTCAGACGGTTTGGTTTCGCGATTGGCGAGTTGGTCTTGATTTTCTGACTGGCGGGGTTCTGGGGAGACGATCCGAAATTGTTGTCGATGGGTGAGGGCTACGTTGGGGTCGGGTTGCCGATTATCGCGTGCGATTGCCCAGTATCGGAAACGATCCCCAGCTTGCAGTCCATGTCGACTGGGCGTAAACAGAAAGCGGCCCACGAATCTCCCGGTGCGGGGTTCGGGCAACAATTTTTCATCCAGCATGCGATTGTCGGCAACTTCGCCCACGAGTTGCACGTCGCTCAAGGCGAAATCAGGATCACGTGCTTCGACTTCGATCACGACGGTTTCGTTCAGTTGCACATCGCGAACATTATCGCTGGGAGTACGGAGTTCAACTTCGGGGGGGTAGTCGGGAAAAACCTCGATTGTGTGCTGTACGGGCTGGTGATTTCTTCTTCCTTCCACATTTTTCATTCGCAGCGCGTAGCAGGTGTGCTTTGGCGTACGTCGATCGGGCCGCAAGGCGAGTGCGAACATGGCTTTAGCCGTGTCATCCTGGTGTTCCATGGCAAGGTCGCGGCGTCCATCCGCCTCGAAATCGACGTAGGCCTCAGCAATCGACCCGTTTGCGCGGGCATGGAGTGTGATTTTGGTGCCCTCGATCGCACGGATATGGCCATCGTCTGTGATGATCTGGTCAGCGTAGCCGGTATACTCGGGATAGTCGTATTCGACTTGCTTGACGGTAAGCGCGGGAGCCTCGACGACGGTCAGGAAGAACGATTTCGAATGCCCGTCCCCCGCCACAATTCGATAGTGTAAGTTACCTTGCACGCCGGTCGAACGGCTCGAGGCACTATGATCTGTGAGCTGGCATTGAAAATGAAGACCGTCCGATGAATGCATTGTCAGGGACTGATCGACCGCCTGCCGATCGTCGGTTGTGAAGCGAAGTTGGGCGTCCTCGTCTTCTTCAAGACCACGGATCATCGCACTGATGGTGACAACTTCACCGCGGGTCACGGTGTCGGTACCGGGATCGACATTTTCGATCGAAACACGGCTGGGAGCAGCAATCTCTGCCCACGGCATCACGATCCGTCTTGCCGAGACGAACGGATCTTTGGGCGATAAGATTTTGTAAAGGGCGATCAGAACGACCAAAGCGGCAAAGAGATAGCCGATGTGAATCAGTCTGGAGCGGTCAACCGCGTTTTCAACGGTTACACGCTTAAGTCTTTCGGCAGCTTGATGTTCGAGCGTGTGGTAAACAGCCTCAGGAATGGTTTCCCGCTGTTGGCCAAACAGCAGGAGATTCAACAGGCTGTTTTTCAACGAGGGACTGGAGCGTTCGATGGTTTGTGCCGCGTAAACGGGGTTGACCCGGTAGACCAAATGGGGCCACAAGTGCTTCCAGCCATACCAAAGACTCGCCGCCAGCGCCAGGAAGAAAACTGCGAAGCGGATTTCCATGCCGAGGCCACCCGGCACAACCCAATGATCGGCCATCGCAACTAACAACAGCAATCCAAGCAGTCCGGCCACCAGGACAATCAACGAGGTGGCCAGATCGACGATTTTGAGGGTTCGCCGCGTGCGACTAACCTGCTCATGGATGAATTGTTCGCAGGGGACGGGTTTTTTTTGAATGGTGACCGGTGGAGCGCCAGTCGGTTTTGGGTCAGATGGGCTCATGTTCAAGAGGCCGTTGTGAAAATCTATTTTGCCTTGCCATTTCATTATAGGGTTTGTGATGAGGATGTTGGATGCCGAGACCGACGGACACCCCCTAATTTGCCCGCCACGACAACCGATTTTACGGGAATTGAGGCCATCGCCCGATGATATCCCCGTTTTTGGCTGAATTCGTGTCGACACGCCTTGTGGGGGGTGACTAGGCTACGCCTGATCGGGGGAGATATGATCCGCGTCGAGGTGCACGAAAATCAGCGTGAATTACGCTAACCGGTATCGCGAAATTGTTGCTGGAGAGCGGCGCGGCCTGGCTGGGTCGCTGTTACGGGCGGCGCTCCGCGCCATCGAAGTTCCCTACACATGGGGGACTGCCTGGCGGAACCATCAGTTTGACATGGGGCAGAGGGCAACCCGTTCGGTTGGGGTTCCGGTGATCAGCGTTGGGAACCTCTCGCTGGGAGGGACGGGAAAAACACCGATGGTCAAATGGCTGGCCACCTGGCTGCGGGGGCAGGGCCTGCGGGTGGTCATTGTGAGTCGTGGATATGGTACCACTGCGGGCACGGCGAACGACGAGGCGTTGGAACTGCACCAGTCGTTGCCTGATGTGCCACATGTTCAGAATCGGGACCGTGTTGCTGCGGCACGGACCGCGATCGAGCAGTGGAACGCTCAAGTCATTCTGGCCGACGACGCATTCCAGCACCGTCGCCTGGCGCGCAATTTGGATATTGTTTTGATCGACTGCCTTCAGCCGTTCGGGTACGGGCATCTGTTTCCCAGAGGTACCTTGCGAGAGCCGATTGCGTCATTGCGTCGGGCTGATGGGGTTTGCCTGACGCGTGTCGACATGGTCAATCCAGCCCGGCGGGACGGTATCCGGTCACGAATACAAAATGTCGTTCCAGAGTTGCCTTGTTGTGAAGCGGCCCATAAACCAAGCCGGCTCATGGACCATCACGGCAATGTGCGTGCCTTGAATGAATTAGCGGGAGTTTCAGTCGCGGCATTTTGCGGAATTGGCAATCCACACGGATTTCGTCACACGTTGTTATCGACCGGTTGCAACCTGGTTGCGTGGCGTGAATTCGGCGATCACCACCAATATGAGCCAGGCGATCTTGATGCGATTGCGGCCTGGGTTCGTGCAAGTGGCGCTCGGGAAGTTGTGTGTACGCACAAGGACCTGGTAAAATTACCGGTTGAGAGAATTGACGAGGTTCGTCTATCGGCCATGGTGGTGGAACTGGAGATTCTCAAAGGCCAGCGAGCGTTGGAGCAAATGCTCAGCAACGCCGTCACCGGGAAGCGGGGCGATCCCAACTGCGAGGTGCAAGATTTTCACCTGGGTACGACGACGTGAATCTCGTTCTCCAGGTGTTCGTCCTCAATGACTCCCTGAGCGGCATGTTGGGCAAGTTGCTTGGAGTAGTACGTTGCACAATGCCCTGAGAGGACAACCGTTTGTCCTTGGATGCGAACGTTCAAATCGTGAATTCGTCCTTGGACACGACTAGCGATGCGTTGGTGAATCGCCTTGACCAAGTTGTCGCAGCGAGTGTCATTGGTGTTGTCGGGTGCTGCTGATCTGTCGCCGACAGGTTTTGCTGCGGCGCGCAACACGTCACGACTGGGATGACGGCCTTCTTCTTTGAGACTGGAGGTGAGCTGATTGTCATGCCCGCGCATTGGCAAATCCTTGGTAGCGTGGCGTGGATTTCCTATCCGGCTGGCGAGTTCAAATCAGGCTTCAGGAGTTATGGTTACCGCGGGTGGTTCGACAATTGTACCCGGGACATTTTGAGGCGACAACGAATTGCCCAAGAGTTTGTGCGGTTGGACGGATTTGTTCAGAGTCGATTCTTCAAACACTCACAGACTTTCCCGGCTCGAACCTCATGACAGCCATCAGAATGACCGTCGACTTCGCACCGGAAATAACGCTGAGCACGGAATTCCAAGCTCATTTATCAAAGCCAATCTATTCCCAGTGAACTTTTCCTGTCAACACGACTTGTTGCCATTTCGAAAACTTTTCACGCAATCGCCCATTCGAGTCACCTGATTCAAGAACACGGGCATCGGGCTGCCTCAGTAGCAGGCCGGTCGGGCATCAAGAAATATTTCCACGGGAGTGAGGAAAATTAACGATCTGCGTTGCTAGCGTGGTCCAACTTGCAACGTGGGTGAAATGTCGTCTTGAACCATTCACGGGAGATAGTCGATTCCTGCTAATTCGCACAAGTTTGCCGAGGCGACCGGCTGTGGACAACTCCAGACCAGGAAGAAGAGTGCTTCACGGCACCAGCGTCCGGCCGGGTGGCCCACGACATATCCGGTACCCTTGGCAGCAGTCAGAGCTGCTTGCGAGGCCCGCAAGGCAAGACTGTTGGCCCTCTGCCGGAGCGATTCTTTCGTGCAGACCTCCTGGCCGTTGGCAAGGGCGAGAAGATCATCGGTCATCAGGTGGTGTTCGCTGCGAAATGCCTCAAGGGGTATCTTCAGATCGGCACGGCGGGCTGCTTCACTGTCGAGGTAGTCGATTGCGGCACGTGCCAGCCCCATCGCGAGCGTCGATGTTTCATGGCCACCGGTGCCTGCTCCCAGTCCGCTCGCCATCACATTTTCAACGGGTCCAGCGATCAGTTGTTCGTCTGCCACTTTAACAGCTTGGAGTTGCACCGAACCGGTGTGGCTGGCAGTCAACCCGACCAAATTTGCCGGTGGCTGCACGGTGACGCCGCTGAGCCCGGTCGGCAGGGCCACTAGAATTTGCTCTCCGCTGGGATGGGCATCTTTGGTCACCGTGGCACCGACGACAATCAGGTCAGCCGCTTGCCCGCCGGTCACCCAAGGTGAGTAGCCGTCCAGGCGGTAACCTACGGAGGTTCGCTCTGCGGTCAGAACGGGATTCTGGAGGTGCCTCCGACTGGTGGTCAGGTGTGAAATTCCGACCGTTGCAAAGGTTTCCCCACGGGCGAGTTGCGGCAGTGTGTGACTCTTGAGCGGCTCATTGGGGCAGCCTTCGATTCGGCGGCAGGCGCCAGTTCGCTGGGTGAGGATGAAAGTGGTGGTGAGGCAAGCCGCGCTGAGTTCGAGATAGCCGCGGACAACTTGCTCGTCGGTCCAGGCCTGCCCGCCCCACGCAGGATCGAGAAACCACTCAAAGACACCGTATTCTCCGCAGAGACGGAGCTGTTCTACAGGCCATTTACCCGATTGGTCTAACTCGCCGGATAGCTTTTTCAGGCGGCCACACAGCTGCTTGAGTGCCGGGTCGTCCGGTGATGTGATGTGGGGAACTGGCATTTGGTGAGCGGTGAGTAAACCCCTACCGGGACGTGCGGTTGTGTTACGCCATGTAGCTTCGGCTCGGTTTATTGTAGCCGAAGGGGGGGGCTGCGGGGAATTGCGCGGCATGGCTGCCTGCGGTGTCGGTTCACCCCCGTTGCGGTCAAGTCGGAAGTTGTGCGACGGTACTGGGCGGCGTTCAGTGGCGACTAACGAATGCTCATGTCGGAACTATGTCCACCGGCGGCCATCAGGTAAGAGTTCTCGACATAGTCAATCACCATGCGATGGGCACTAAATCTCGCGGCGCAAGTCGCGATCGATTCGATCATTCGCTCGATCCACTGGCGTGGCAAGCCGTCCAGGTCACGATTGTAGAAGAGCGATACGACTTCATTGCGGAGCACGTGCATGAGATTTTCAACATCTCGCGAGTCGGTAATTTCATCGTCGACGTGTTGGTTGCCGTTGCCGATGGCAAAGCCGTTCTTGCCATTGAATGCCTCAGCCCACCACCCGTCGAGTATCGAGCAGTTAAGCCCGCCGTTAAGAACGACCTTCATTCCGCTGGTGCCGGAAGCTTCCATCGGGCGGCGCGGATTGTTCAACCAGATATCGACACCCTGAACAAGGTGTCGAGCGACATTGATGTCGTAATCTTCGATGAAAACCATCCGCCCGGCAAATCGCGGATCGTAGCGTAGATTCGAGATTTTTTGGATCAGTTCTTTGCCAGGCTGGTCAGCGGGATGGGCTTTGCCTGAGAAAATAAACTGCACGGGTCGTTGTGGGTCGTTGATCAGTTCAGCAAGTTCGTCGAGCAGGTGGAAGAAAAGGTCTGCCCTCTTGTAGGTGGCAAACCGCCGCGCAAAACCGATGGTCAAGGCATTGGGGTCGAGGATGTTGTGGGCTGCTTCGACGATATGGTCTTCTTCGTTTCGACGGCGACATTGCCGGCTGTAGCGTCGACGAATGAAGTCGAAGAGCCGGCTTTTAAGTGCGTAATGGGTTTCCCAAAGTTCACCCGGATCGACGTTGTAGATACCTTCCCAGATCGCTGGATCTCCCATCTCTTTCTGCCAGCCTGGCCCCAAGTTGCGATCGTAGAGCTGTAGCATTGGGAAGGCGAGCCAACTGGGAATGTGGACCCCGTTGGTGATGTGGCCGATGGGGATTTCCTCCTCGACGCGCCACGGCCAAAGGTGGGCCCACATTCCCCGCGAAACGTGCCCATGCAACGAACTCACCGCATTGGCGCGGCGCGAAAGTTTGAGGCCGATGACAGTCATGCAAAACGATTCATTTTCATTCTGCGGTTCAACCCGACCGAGTCCCATCAATTGCTCCGCGGAGATCCCAAGCTGATCGCGCAACGGTCCCAGGTGTTCCTCGATTAACTCGGGATTGAATCGATCGTGCCCGGCTGGAACCGGCGTATGGGTGGTAAAGACAGTGCGGTGGGCAATTTCGCGGAGCGCGTCGTCAAAGGTCAGGCCATCGTCCTCCATGCGTTGATGAACGACCTCCAGGGGGGCAAATGCACTGTGCCCCTCATTAAGGTGGTAGACGCCTATCGTAAGTCCGAGTGCCCGCAGCGCCTTGACGCCACCCACGCCCAGCACCAGTTCCTGGCGAATTCGGGTGCGGTGATCGCCGCCATACAAGCGGGATGTTAACTCGCGGTCTTGGGGGCTGTTGCCCTCCACGTCGCAGTCAAGCAAGTACAAATTGACCCGCCCGACGTGCATCAGCCAAATTTTGGCCAGGAGTTGGCCATCGCGGGTATCGATCGCGACGGTTATGGGTTGCTGGTCGGGTCCCAGCGCCGGTTTCATCGGCAAGTTCGCAACCTTGGTGTTGAGGTATTCTTCCTGTTGGTATCCATCCACATCGAGGTGCTGTTTGAAATAGCCCTGGTCGTAAAAGAGCCCGATGGCAACCAGGGGAATGCCGAGACTGCTGGCGCTTTTGATGTGATCGCCCGAAAGTACACCCAAACCACCCGAATAGATCGGCACTGATTCGTGAATTCCAAACTCAGCGGAGAAATAAGCGACTGGTTTCGAACCGAGGACCCCGGTGTGGCGGGCACCCCAGGTGTGGGTGGTTTGCGAGAGATAGTCCTTCAGGCGGCGGTGGGCTTGATTGATGCGGGTGTAGAGGACCATTTCGGCCGCCCGTGCTGCCAACTCCCCGGGTGTCATCTCCGAAAGCAAGGCGATCGGATTATGATCCAACTTACGCCACTTGCCCGGGTCGAGGTCGCGAAACAAGTTCACGACGTCAGGATGCCAACTCCACCAGAGGTTGTGAGCTAGCGCAAAACATTTGTCGTAGAGTGCACGGGGCGTAATTTCTGTCCAGTTTGTTCGATCGAGGTCACTGCTCATTTCAATTTCAGTCGTGTTCATTCCATTTTTCCCTGACTTGAGGAGGGAAACAATAGGTTACTTCAGGGGAGACAATATGCTTTCGGTCATCCCGCGACCCATTTCTTGGTCCAAAGGTCAGGGGGATATAATCTCTACAGCACTGCTAGTTTGCAACAAACTGACTGCCGAATACAAGCCTGAATTAGTGGCAGTTACCCCGGACCCACCAAGGTGTATCGATTGATTGATTTCTGGTCCCGCGGTGCGGGTGTACTGCGAAACTTGCTTAACCCCGGCAAAGAACCGGTTCGGTCATCCCAGGTGCGGTGGCGGCCCGATTGGGCCACCGCCTGGCCGGCCACCGACAGGTTTTAACGCACAAACAGGTTTTGACGCACAAAGCTGTAAGTACTTGTCAGACTCATTTGCTTTTGTTCTGTTCATCTTATGAATGTTCTTATTTTTGAAGATCCGAAAGTTTCCCGGCTCAGCCCGATCACGTTGACGCGGCCTGCCTATCTTGTGACTTGCGGAGCATGTCGGCTCATAGATCAGCTCCAGCGGCCTGGCCATTTGCTGGCGGCGGTGGTGCGACCCCATTTGCAAGCGTTGGTGGCGGCCGATAGTCCCGACCTGGCGGATGTGCCAGCCTGGCGTCGCTCTGTCGAACAGGACAACAGCCGCGTCCTCCTGGTGAATGCGCGGGTCGTACCGAGTGCGGTTGTGCGCAAACAACTGGAGGAGCTTTGGGATGCCGGTGACGAAGGAATTGTCCGTACCCACAGGACCGTTGCCGCGGCCTTGTTGCCAGCGCGGGAACTGGCAGAGTACGGTGAACTTACGGTTGAGCAAGTTTCGCGCGGGTTGGAGGCGAGCGAGCTTCCCACTCTGCATGCAGATCTTCCCTTGTTGGAATATCCTCACGATGTGATTCGACACCATCTCAGCTCGATGGGGGACAATCTGAACGACTTGCTGGCACGTCACGACTACCACCAACCTGCTCCGCATGTCTACGCGCCAAGCGGGTTGGAACTTCCCACACAGCTTGCCGTGGAAACCAGTGGTGGGCCCATTGTCATCGAACAGGACGTGGTGGTGGGTCCATTTTGTTTCCTGGAAGGTCCTTTGTACATCAGCCGCGGCGTGAGGATCTATGAACACTCATCGATTCAGGCTTTGACGTACATCGGTCACAATTCAAAGGTGGGAGGAGAATTGTGTGCCTCGATCGTCGAGCCGTACTCGAACAAGCAACACTATGGTTATTTAGGACACAGTTACCTTGGCAGCTGGGTCAATGTTGGCGCGGGAACATGTGTCAGCAATCTGAAGAATACGTATGGCAAGATCAATGTCGATTGCGATGACCAGCGCATCGCCACCGAGATGCAGTTTCTAGGAGCTATTGTGGCCGATCACGTGAAGATGGCGATTAACTCTACGATTTTTGCGGGCAAGCAGATTGGAGTGGCCAGTATGGTTTACGGAACCGTTACCGAGAATGTTCCCAGCTTTGTCAACTACGCGCGGTCCTTGGGGCAGGTAACCGCCGCCAGTGTCGAAGCGA
>Ga0310123_10002935_pt1 | contig 13405 bp, 12 predicted proteins | sample CB6_AW_1057_MG_FD_203505 | JGI IMG/M metagenome (GOLD analysis project Ga0310123, IMG submission 203505) | Marine microbial communities from Western Arctic Ocean, Canada - CB6_AW_1057 | ecosystem: Environmental > Aquatic > Marine > Oceanic | place: Canada: Western Arctic Ocean | collected... | reverse complement strand
GAGATTCGGCCATTTTCGACTACCAGGGCGGCATTGGAAATCGGGTCTGCGCCGGTGGAATCGATCAGGTGGTCGGCTTTCAAAATGAGCTTCATGCGCGGCGGTCTCCTTGGAACTTTTTGATTGGGCGCATTATAGCGCCAAACGTCTGGATTTCGTGTCAAAAATAATGAATTATTATTCACCAAAGACGAATGGCAACTATCGGACGATTCAAATGAATTTACCTCTCGATGATGGACCTGAGCATCCGGAAATTGTAAGGCGGATTGCGCTTTGTGCGAAACATTGTTCGTAGACAGTTCCATGAATCGTTGTGCCCAGACATTGTTGATCTAGGATCTGCCCGATGACGTTGGGCCAAATTACTCGACAGTAAACCAGATTTCATTGACCAGTGATAAATTAGGGAAATACAATTGCTATACTCTCGCATATTCGCGATTCTCGAAGGAGACCGCATGAAGGAGTATATCATCGTGGAGAGTGCCCAATAATGGGTCGATGATCTAAATGTGTGCACGCGTAATCGGCCAAGTTGTTTGAATAACCTGACCGATTTTCAGAGGAGATTCCAGACTCCCGGACCTGACAGTCCTAGAAGCAAGGTTCGTGACAATGTTGATATCGTCTCGTGACGTATTCTAAGACAATGCCGCACGAAGAACCGCGACGAATAGGTCGGAAAATTCAATCCGAACCGCAACTTCCCACTTCGGCGACAACCAAATATTTATACGATGAACATTGCGTTCGCGCCGCTGGGCCTCGCTGGCCCGCCGCTCATACCCACAGGGGTTCCGTCAGCCCGCCAACAGGCCGCGCCGTGGATGAGGCCAGATGCCGGGTCGTACATGATGCCGTTCATTCCCCCGGCGACTTTTGCGACTACCTGAACGTTGTGTCCTAACGCTTCGAGTCCAACTCGCACATCTGGCGAAATTCCGCCCTCGACCTCCAGCGCCTGTCCTTGAGACCAGATTCTTGGAGCCTCCACCGCCTCTTGCAGCGTCATGCCGTGGTCGATTACGTTCATTATCGCTTGAAGCACAGAGGGGAATATCCGAGTTGCTCCGGGCGTCCCCAAAGCGATGAACGGCTTGTCGCCTTTCAGCACGATGGTAGGCGACATGCTGCTCAGCATCCGCTTGCCAGGCTCAATGGAGTTGGCGTTGCCGGGATGGGGATCAAAAATATTCATCGTGTTATTCAAAATTATTCCCGTTCCAGGAACGGTCACTTTGGAACCAAAGGCCGCGTGGATCGTCTGAGTCATCGAGACGACGTTGCCCTCGTCATCGGCGACAGTCAGGTGTGTGGTGTCTCTTGACTCTGACACGTATGCGGACGGGTTCCCAGGCCGAAAATCTCCAGCGTGAGACGGATTGATCTCCTGGCGACGGATCGTCGCGTATTTTTTGGAAATCAGCGCATCCACAGGCACTTCAACGAACGCGGGATCGCCCATGTACTCGAAGCGGTCGGCGAAGGAAATTTTCAGAGCTTCGGCGATGAGGTGAACATTCTCGACTGTTCCGAATCCGCTCTCGCGCATGTCGAAGCCTTCCAGCAAATTCAGCACTTGGATGATGTGCGTTCCCCCGGAGCTTGTCGGAGCGGTGGATACGATTTCGTATTCGCGGTAACTCTGGCGCACAGGCTCGCGAAGTTGAATCTGGTAAGTTTCCAAGTCGTCCCCTGTGACGAGGCCGCCATTGGCAGCCATGTCGTCAACCACCATATCTCCGATCTCTCCGTGGTAGAGAATGTCGGGACCTTTGTGGGCGATGGCCTTCAGAGTGCGGGCGTAATCAGTCCGTACGATCAAAGTTCCGACCGTTGGAGGGGAACCGCCAGGCAGGAAAATCTCAGCGCTGGCAGGAAATTTGGAAAGGTCAGACTGGGTTGTGCCGATGATGTCGACCAGATACTGGCTGGCAGGAAAACCGTGTTCAGCGTACCGTATGGCGGGTTGAATGATGGTCTCCAGACCCAGCCGGCCGTGTTTCTCCTCGGCGTGACACCATCCCATAAGCGCGCCCGGAACGCCAACGGCGCGGTATCCTACGTCGTTGGCTCTGTCCACTGTTTCCATATAGTCGGGCCAATCATCGGAGACTGTGCCGAACATATCCGCAGTCGCGGACTTTGGAGCAATGGCATAGTTGTCGACGTTGACGAATTGGCCCGTATTGCCGTTGTAGAAATTAATGAATCCAGCGCCGAATATGCCGATCATCATGGGTTCAACGACTGTCAATGCGAACGCCGTGGCGATGGCTGCGTCGATAGCATTGCCGCCCATCGCCAGCATTTCGAGTCCGGCCGCAGACGCCATAGGATGGTTGGACGACACCATGCCTCGGGACGCCACAGCTCCCTGTTTGTATGTGTCAAAGGGGCTGCCGGCGTTGTCTTTCCAAGAGTGTGACATTGCTGATTCTCCTTGCGAACTACTGGATTGTGTCGCAGTTGTTACATTACCAAGGGAAAGAGAACGTGGGTTGGTTCGCGTAACGCCTCATCTTCAGCGTCAACTCGCCGCCTGCGCCCGGACCAAGGCGGACAGTGAAGTGAGGGCTATCCACCGATACGATATTACCGTGCAATCGGGCATTCTTGATCTGGTGCTCTGCGTAAGCGCCGCCTTGCACAATTAGCGTTTTTGGCTCCGTCTGGTTGATGTTCACCAAAGAAACGGTTACCTCATCGTTACTTAATCGCGAGACCAGCGCGGCGACATCTTCTGGTATTCCGGCGCGCCTGCTCTCAGGGTCGAAATAACGAAGTCGGCAGTGCAATGGTCCTCCAACCCTCCCTGTGGGGAGGCCGCCTAACATCAGCTTGGTCAACGTCTCTGTGATGGCGGGATTGATGGTGTTCGGTTCGTCGGACATTCGGGTGTCTGCTGTTGCCTCGTCCGCCCACATCTCCTCCAACCGGGCGTGGAGTTCGTCGAAATCTAGATTCAACGCCTCGACAGGGTAATCCGGGTTGAGGCCGTTCAGATACTTGACCCAATCATCGTTGAGGATTCGCATGGCGTCTTGTTCATCCATCGACCAGTAGTATACTTCCAGAGCACCGTGTGCGAATTTTTCAGGGGTGAAATTGTACCATCCCTGGTCGCCGAAGGAGTTCGGATAGACGGTTCGCCCATTTTCTTGCACGGCGTTCGAATTCACGATGTCGATCATTCGACCCCAGATATCGGCGTAACGGCGGTCGCCAGTCAGCAAGACCGCGTTGCCGAATCCGTAGTGGGCGCGGTTCTGGAACGACGGACGGTGGGCGATGGCGTCGATCGCCGGATCATACACTGAGAATCCCCAGCCGTACACTCCTCCGTACCATTTGCCTTCGGTTTCTCCGCCGATGCTTCCGTCCAGGCCGATGTTGGTGGGGATCAGGCCTCCATTGGCCTCGGTTCGCTCGACCCAGGCGTCCACATACTCCAGAACCCAGTCGCGGTATCGGGTCTCGCCAGTCACCGCGTATGCGCTCAGGGCGAGAGTTGTTGCGCTCATATTCATTGGATGGTCGCCCACGACGTCGTTGTAGTCCTGGAAGTGGACGAGCATTTGATGGTAATCGCGCTCTCCGTGACCGGGACGGAACCGGCCTTGAATCTCGATTGGGTCGCCTGCCCAATCAAGGCCGGTGGCCTTTCTCATCAGAGGGCCTCGACTACCGTTGAACATCGAGCGGATGATCTTGTGATCGGCGTCCCAGTTGTCGGCTTGCGGATCGTCGCCGTTGTAGAAACCTGTGTAACGTTTGAGCCGGTTCCGGTACGTCAGATCAGAGGGGTCCGACAAGCCCTGAAGGTAGAACGCCGAAAGCCACTCGCTATGATGGAACCAGTCGAACATGACGGGGAACTCTTTGTAATACATCCCCTCTCGACCCATCGGGACCTCAACGGTTTTGGCTTCGGTGTACTGGAGCAAGTGGCCGTTCCAACCCTTTTTGTAGAGCCTCAACACGGTTTCGGATCCGCCCAAAGCATGCAGCATCGTCCAATTCAAGATATTCTCGGCGGCATCATCAGGGCCGTCGTCGCCTCCCCATCGAGGCATGCACAGAAGGTATCCTCGCTCGTCGAAATAGTGGTCGAAAAACTGGACGCAGGCGTCTGACATAGCTTTTAATAGCTGCCGTTCCAGCAGCGCCCATGTCGGAGGAGCTACGGGTGTGTCGATGTGCAATACGGGTTTGCTCATAACTCGCGTTCGCCTCAAGGAAGGATATTCACAATTGCCTGCGTAAGATACCGACCAGCCAGCGCATGTGTCAATCGCATCCGATCTGGAAATCTGTTGATGTATACTGCTGGTCTCATCCCTAATTGACGAAAGCATTCTTCTCTTCAGAAAGGCGCCGAGATGCCCTCGAAACTTCCAGATTGGATCGAAATAACGGCCAAGCAAGCTGGGTTGGATGCAGCGCAATGGAGGCATTTCATCGCGAACAAGAGCGTGAAGGGCGCCGAATGGGAAGGCGAAGATCACACGGGGAACAGATGGGGCACTGTGTTCATACAAGGCGGATATCAGGTCTACGTATGGGGAGACGGAGATTACAGGTTTCAGACTGCGTCAATGGGCAAGGCGTTCACGTGGGCCGCACTGGGACTGGCTGTCGATCGCGCATTGGTGGACCCCAACGAATTCATCCGGCGAGATTGGACCGGCGAAGGTATGCTGTCTCACCCTCACAAGTAGCTTGATAGGGGCCACCACGCCAAGCTCACGTGGAACCTTTTGGGTCGAAGGACAGACGGGCTCCACTGGGGGGGATTTCTGGTCACGAACGGATACTTTTGGCACCAGAGGTCGTCGTAGCAAGGAACCGGAACCGTCGCCGACCCCGTGCCGGGTTGGGCCGACTGGACGGGAGACCCATTTTACGACAACTTCTCCCATGCCGAGCCGGGAAGTGTCGGCATTTATAGTTCGGGAGGCCAATGGCGTTTGCTTCAAGCTCTGACGGCACTGTGGAACAAAGACATCAAGCGCGTTCTGGATGAGGAGCTATTCGGAGAGATGGGTATACGCCCGAATGATTGGGACTGGATTGCAGGCAGGGATGTTCACGAGAATCCGAGTTTTTATCCCAATATGCCAGGGTACGGTGACTTCCTGGACCCGCCATACGAGATCAACGGGCATCCCGTTCGTGACGGCGGTGGGTGGGTGGTCATCAGAGCCAACACGCTTGCAAAATTCGCCCACCTGATCGCCACGGGAGGCCAGTGGAATGGGAAACAGCTCCTGAGTCCCGAGTACGTGATCGGTCATGGGGGAGGCAACGGCAGCGGAGTAGCAGGCGAATCCCGATTCTATACAGGATTCGCCATCGTCAGCACCGATGGGATCGATTTCAGAGACCTGTTTCTGCCCTCAGAATTCTTTGTCGGACCCGTTGATTTGTCTTCGACACGGCAACGATTCCGAGATTGACGGCCTAGATGCAATCGGCCCATGATTTTCGTGAGAGGTATCCAATATAGATGAACATAATTGTGACCAACGGTCGAGTGGTGACTATGGACGCTACCGGCTCTGTCGCCGAGGCGATTGCCATACGAAACGGCAAAATCGTGGACATCGGCTCCACCGATGAGATCAAAGCCTATCGTCGACCGGACACAACGGAGTTCGACGCAGCGGGCAGGACCGTGCTTCCTGGCTTCATAGAGCCTCATAATCACATGGTATTGTTTGGCGTTTCATTGCTCGGCGTGGATGCTAGAACTCCACCCAACCGGACGATCAATGACGTAATTGATCGCCTCCGCTCGAGAGCCTCCGAGACGGAGGAAGGCCAGTGGATTACTGGCCGTGGTTACGATGACACCGGCCTGGCGGACATGCGCCATCCGACACGAGATGACCTAGATAAAGCGTCCACCAAACATCCAATCGTCATTTGGCACAGCTCAGGACATCTGCTTGCCGCCAACACCCTGGCTCTGAGCATCGGCAACGTGACCGCCGATACTCCTGACCCGGCGGGAGGTCGGATAGGCCGAAAGCCTGGAACTTCTGACCCCGATGGAGTGCTGTATGAAGGGCCGGCGCAGGTGTTGGTCACACAACATATTCCCGCTTACACTAATCAGGATGTTCGGGACGGATTCATTCGGGCGCAGGACGAATTTTCGCGTCAGGGAGTCACTACGATTCACGACGCCTCTGTGGGCCGATCTCGCGGCGTTGATATGCTGGACACTTACGAGTCAGCAAGAACCGATGGACTGTTGAAGCTGAGAGTGAATATGTTCCTCCAGTGGCAATTGCTGGAGGAAACGGACTTCGGATTCGAGCCTGGGGCAGGGGATGATTGGATTCGCGTCGCGGGCTGTAAGATCGTGTCTGACGGCTCGATTCAAGGTCTCACGGGAGCGTTGAGAGAGCCCTACCACTGTGATAAAAACGAGAAGGGTTGGCTTATCTATGAGCAGGATGAACTGAATGCGATGGTTCTGGCGCTCCACCGACGAGGCTACCAGATCGCCACTCACGCCAATGGCGACGCTGCCATAGACTCGATTCTTGACGCCTATGAAAACGCATTGCGGATCGAACCTCGATCAGATCACAGATACCGGATCGAACACTGTCAGGTCTGTCATCCAGAACACATCGAGCGGATGCGAAGGTTGGGCGTAATCCCTGATTTTTTTGCCAACCACGTCTACTACTGGGGAGACCGCCATCGTGAGCGATTTCTTGGCCCTGATCGGGTCAACCTGTTGGACCCTGTTGGCTCGGCGATTCGCGCCGGCCTCTTGCCGATTCTTCACTCCGATTGTCCGGTCACACCCGTCAGCCCATTGTTCTGTATTCAGAGCGCGGTGCATCGTTTGACCAGCAGTGGAGAAATCCTCAACGCTTCCGAGCGAGTCTCAGTGGAGGATGGCGTTTCAACAATGACCCGCAACGCCGCTCACGCCGCATTCCAGGAGAATTCACTAGGCTCGTTGGAGGCCGGCAAGCTGGGCGATTTCGTGATCCTTGAGCAAGATCCCTTCCGTGTCGCGCCGGGTGAGATTGGGCAAATCGAAGTCGCCGCGACGGTCGTGGGAGGGCAATTGATGTACGGAAAAGACGATTTATCCATCGGATGAGTCGTGGTTAATTTGAGTAAGCTGATTGACGAAATCGTTGGCTGCACGAGAAGATCGCAAAATCAATATCGTGACATCTTCGGGTGTCGTATCCAGGGCGGCGGTCATGCCGCGTATATGCGGTTTCCAGTGTTTGATTCCCCACAACAGAATCGAATCTTGTGTCGCGAAGGTTTGCTTCCACGATTCAATCAAAGGGCTGCCTTCCCATATCTATCGATTTTTAGTGAACAAATCGCGGATCGTGCGCCATAAGAGCCTCCAGTACACAATATGAAACGGCAGGCGCAGCCAGACCACAACGTCAGCCTGATCCATGAGCAGGTCTTTGACGCGAAAATAGTTCCCTGCGCTGATCCACCCGTTCGGAGACGATTCTGTTATCCGTTCGATCTTGGCACGAAACTCATCCAGCGGCGTATCGTCCCAATAATTTACATGGTAAAGAGCGTCTAACTCGATCACACTTAGGTTGAGCCGAGCGCCGATGACGTGGGCCAATCTCGATTTTCCTGAACCGCTGTGACCGTGGATGGTGATTCGTCTGTATTTTGGGGTTGTCATCGGGTTGAATGATAATCCATCTGCGAAGAGCGAAGATACATCGACGTTGATTCAATTAAGACGATGGCATAAACTTCCAAGGTAACCTGACACCTGACACCTGACACCTGACACCTGACACCTGACACCTGACGACCCTTCCCTGGAGGCCCCGTATGAACCAGAATCAGTACGATGCCATAATCATCGGAGCAGGCCACAACGGCCTGGTAACCGCTGGATACCTTGCTAAGGACGGACTATCTGTCCTGGTGCTGGAAAGGTTGGATAAGGTCGGCGGCGCATGCACAACCGACGAGATATTCCCAGGATTCAGCGGCCCCATGTGTGCGTACATTTGCTACATGCTTCAGGGCAAGGTTATCGACGACCTGCGGCTTAGAGATTTCGGTTTCGAGATATTGCCCCTGGGAGGAGCAGGTCAGGGTTCGAGAGGGCTACATCCCTTTCCTGACGGCGCTTATCTCCACGGGCCGGGCATCGAAACATCGTTCGATGTGGCCCAACAACTCAAGGAATTTTCAGAACACGACGCGCGGAGTTATTTCGACTGGCTGTCATTCTGGGAGGAAGCCGCGGGAATCCTTCTGCCATATTTTTTGACAGAGCCTCCGACACTGGCTCAAGTGATGGATGACGTTCGCGGGACGCGCCGAGAAGAAGTTCTTGAGAAGATGCTCACATCCAGCATGATGGACATGGTCAATGAATTTTTCGACGACGACCGCGTGCGCGCCAGTTTTCTCGGCATTCCTGAGTCGGACCCCAGCGCGACGGGCAGCGTTATGTCCAACGCCTACTTCAAGACCACTTTGTTGACCCGCGACCGTGACCGGGGAATTCCGAAGGGGAGCATGGGCGCAGTGACCCAGGCGATGGCTGACGCGGCCCGAAGTTTTGGAGCGGAGATCAGGGTCGGGACCGCGGTTCACGATGTGATAGTTGAGAACGGCGATGCCAAGGGTGTTCGACTGGCAAGTGGCGAGGAGATTCGCAGTTTCATAGTTGTGTCAAACGCTGATCCGAAACGCACATTCACGACGCTGGTCAAGCTTGAGGACTCCGGCGAATCTCTGGCCCGCAAGGTCGAGAACTGGAAGAACCAGGCAGGGTGCGTGAAATTCCTCGCGGCCTTGAAAGAGCCTCCCGACTTCTCCCGATACTTGGGCAACGGATACGATCGCGACTCCATCGTTAACGTGAACATCGCGCCGTCAACCGAGTATTTTCAGCAGGCGTGGGACGATTGCAAAGCCGGGAAGATTACCGACAATCCGCTGATGCACGTTCAAATGCCGTCCATTGTGGACCCCTCGCTGACTCCGAAGGGCGGCGTCATGCTCTCCAACTGGGTGCTGTACTACCCTCCGGAATTGAAGGACGGCACGACTTGGGACGACGCTAGAAACACGGTGGGCGAGCGTATAATAGACGTGTTGACCGAGTACGCTCCCAACTTCCGCGAAAGCCTGATCGACTGGACAGTGCAGACTCCGATAGACATCGAGGAGCGGGTCGGGATCACTGACGGGAACATCCGCCACGGCGACGTAATTCCTCAGCAAATGCTAACCAACAGATTTTCATACCGCACACCGATCCAGAACTTTTACCTGTGCGGCGCAGGTACCCACCCAGGCGGCGAAGTAACCGGCGCCCCTGGCCACAACGCCGCTCAAGCTATCCTGAAGGATTTGGCTCGGATTGCTGTGTAGTGTCGTTAGATTTTGACCTTTAGAATGTGACGACTGACCTGAGGACTTCACCTCGCTCCATCTTGGCGAAAGCCTCCTCTACTTCGTCGAGCGCGATGGTCTCTGACACGAACTTGTCCAGAGGGAGTCTGCCCTGAAGATAAAGGTCAATGTATAAAGAAAAATCTCGGCTAGGTAGGCAATCTCCATACCACGAGGACTTGAGCGCGCCGCCTCTGCCGAAGATTTCTAGCAAAGGCAACTCGATCTTCATGTCTGGGCTTGGAACTCCCACAAGAACGACCGTGCCTGCGTGATCCCGGCTGTAAAAGGCCTGTTCGTATGTGACCGGATTTCCAACCGCCTCTATGGCGACGTTGACCCCGTTGCCGGCAGTCAGGTCGCGGATAGCCTTGATAGGGTCGGTCTCAGATGAGTTGATGACATGGGTCGCCCCAAAATCTTTCGCCCATTCAAGTTTCCTGTCGTCGATGTCGACAGCGATAATCGTGTGGGCGCCCGCCAGATGGGAGCCGGCGATGGCGGCATCGCCCACGCCTCCACAGCCGAAAACAGCCACCGAATCGCCCCGCGACACCCCGCCGGTGTTGATGGCGGCTCCCAATCCGGCCATTATTCCGCATCCGACAAGGCCTGCAATCTCGGGGCCTGCGTCTCGGTTAACTTTGACTGCTTGAATCGCGTCCACCAGAGTAAGCTCCGCGAAGGCGCCGATCCCGAGCGCAGGAGACAAGGCGGTGCCGTCTGCCAGCGTCATGGGTTGCTGGGCGTTCTTGCTGGCAAAGCAGTACCAGGGACGCCCGCGAACACAAGACCGACAAGTTCCGCAGGGCGCCCGCCAGGCGATGATTACGAAGTCGCCCGGTTCGACGTTGCGCACGCCGTCTCCGACCTGCTCGACAATTCCTGACGCTTCATGTCCGAGTAAGAATGGAAACTCGTCGTTTATCGCGCCTTCTCGATAATGAAGGTCGGTGTGACACACGCCGCACGCTTGCACCCGCACAAGGGCTTCGCCTGGGCCGGGGTCAGGCACGAGGACGCTTCCGACTTTGACTTTGTCTCCTTTGGCGGTGGCTATCACTCCTCGGACTTCGTGGGGCATGAAAATCTCCTATGCGATTGCAATGATGTAAGTGATCTGATTCTTCCATATCGATCGAACTGAATCAACGGCGATTTTGGCTGTTGGAACGCTTGGGTTCGGCGCGTCTACGACCTTCGTGATGGGCCGTGTCACCTTCGGGGCGCTTTAAAACTCTGGCGATGCTGTGGTGTCTTTCTCGACAATCGAATCCAGGGAGACGGTTGCAAGCCATCTGGGACAGGAAATTCAAAGGACGCTGATTGGAACTTAAATTGCGGTTCAACCCGTTGCATCGGTGTACCTTCGAATCGTCCCGCAGGCGATCGCGGTTCAACCATCTCAGCCGTTCACTTTCGAGATCAGAGTCGAACCCAACGACCAGACGTTGATTGGAGTCCAGGCGTTCCTCGACTTCAACCCGAACTCGCTCCAGGTTGTAACCGTAGTTATGGGGACTTCGTCGCCATTGGGCATCTTTTGGCCAACAGATTCGACAATTCTGTTGGCACATTGGACATTGGGGCAGGCACACTCGGCAGCGGCACAAACGGCCGATGTGAATTGGCCGTTGTGACTATGAGCGGCGGGGCATCTGGAGTCACGACGCCTGTCGTGTTCTCCTCGGCATCGCCGCGTGTCTCGGCGGTGAGCGTTGAAGGCGATCACATACAGTGAAATCTCAAAGGAATAGAGGAAACCATACAAAATGCCCCTGGAGTTCCGAACCTTACGTCAATCGGATTCTTGGTTCTTGCAGGTGGATTTGCGGTTGTCGTGTATTGATTTGCTGCTTGGCGAAGGCCACTTCTTGTAAAGGGTTTTGAAGGCTGAGAATATTTGGCAATTTCCGTCAGATAATCCGTTATTGTCTGGCTTTCTAGACTGGCGGGTGAAGGTCGTGCCAATCCGTCGCGCCTTCGTAAGCGTGCCCGACCTGGCACAATAGTGCTTCTGAGAGGTGTTTGCCGACGATCTGGAGGCTCAACGGCAGCCCGTCGCTGTTGAGACCGCAAGGCACTGAGAGCGTCGGAGCGCCGTTGAAGTCATAAGGCGCAGTGTACTTTTGAAATGCGGTGCCTCGGCGGTCGTCCATCGGGCCGTAATTCATCTCAACAGTGACAGGATGAGCCGGCCGCGTCATCGAAGGACACGCCAGCACGTCGATATTTTGGAATGCCTCGCGAACCAGCCCATTGCACTCGGCGCGCATGTTGTTTGCCTTGGCATACTGAGCGCCCGTCACCTCGGCTCCCTGATCAAGCCAACCTCGGAACCACGGGCCGTAGTCGTCTCGGCGTTCAGGATAATTCTCGGTATGGGCCGCCACCGCCTCAGCCGAACACAGAACCGGCCATGCTGGGACGTATTTGTCCACATCTGGCATCTGGATCGTCACGATCTCAGCGCCCAGACCTTCGAGAACCTTCACGCCATCTGCGACAGCCTGTGCCAGTTCAGGGTCGACGTCTTTGGTTGCATAGTTTTCGTCCCATCCAAGTCGCAAACCTTTCACGCCGTCGCCGATGTTCTCGAGCATATCGGGGACTGGCGCGGTCAGGGTAGTAGGGTCGTTAGAGTCCTGGCCAGCGATGGCCTGAAGCATAATCGCCGCATCCGCCGAGCTTCGAGTCATCGGGCCTACATGATCCAGGGATTCCGCGAGGGCCAGAACTCCGTATCGGCTGACCCGGCCCCATGTTGGCTTCAGCCCGACGATTCCACATGCCGCTGACGGGAATCGAATAGAGCCTCCGGTGTCGCTGCCAAGAGAGCCGTAGCACATGCCTGCGGCGGTCGCGGCCCCGGAGCCGCTGGAGGACGAGCCTGCCCAACGATCCACGTTCCACGGATTCTTGGGGATTTGCAGCGCGGGATTGTAGCCGCCCATCGCGCCCTCGGTAAGGTTGAGTTTTCCCAAGAGAACCGCGCCGGCGGACTCAAGTCGCTCCACGACCGTCGAATCGAAACTCGGCACATGGGCTAGGTAGACCTTCGATCCGCCCATCGTCCGAACGCCTTTGGTGAAGCAAAGGTCCTTGACCGCGATTGGCATTCCGTGGAGAGGACCACGATAATGGCCATCGGCGATTTCGCCCTCGGCCTGTTGAGCGGAGGCGAGGGCTTGTTCTGCCATCAAAGTGGCATAGCTCATATATTTGCTGTCCAACTCCTCGATGCGGGCCAGAATCGTCTTCGTCACTTCGACGGGTGAAATGTCCTTTGATTGGATCATTTGACCCAGCTCGGTAATAGTCTTGTAGTGCAGCGGTGAATCAGGCATTGCGTTGGTCCTCCAGGGTTATATGAACGATATGCAACGTGGTTGGGTTCGATTGTAATGGGCGATGGACGATCTGACAAAGGCTTCTATGATTGACCTATGATGATGCCGGAAATATACTCGCCTGACATCAGGCCATAAACACAATGGAGAGCGCCATGACCAACGGCAACAACAACGACACTCGCGACATCACAACCGAAGACGTACTGGGCGTCGGCGCATCAGCTGACACCTGGAAGATTCTCACCCACGCCACTGGTCCGTCTGGGAAAGTGCCGTTCACGGCGGATTTTCTGATCGAGAATCCCAGCGGCGACCACTTCGGCATGACACAGAACGCAGGCATGGGTTGGGACCCTGTCGAGTTAATGAGGAAGCAGTTCGTAATTCTCTCCACAGCTGGGGGTATGAGAGAGCCTGACGGAACGCCGATTGCTCTAGGCTTGCACACGGGGCACTTCGAACTGGCTGGGTTGGTCGAGGCTGCCGCAAGAGAATTTAAGGAATTGCACTCTATTCCCTTCGCGCTATTTTGCTCTGATCCTTGCGACGGACGATCAATGGGCACGACTGGGATGCTTGATTCTCTGCCGTACCGTAACGACGCCGCGCAGGTGTTCAGG
>Ga0310123_10002934_pt1 | contig 13406 bp, 20 predicted proteins | sample CB6_AW_1057_MG_FD_203505 | JGI IMG/M metagenome (GOLD analysis project Ga0310123, IMG submission 203505) | Marine microbial communities from Western Arctic Ocean, Canada - CB6_AW_1057 | ecosystem: Environmental > Aquatic > Marine > Oceanic | place: Canada: Western Arctic Ocean | collected... | reverse complement strand
GAGCAGATCAACGATTACGATCCGGAACTGGAGTGCATCTTCGCCATGGTCGATTCCGAGGGCAAGGCGACGGTTCTCACGCTCAACGCACAGAAGCTCGACTCGACTCCGAAGCGGCTCTACGAAGAGAGCATCAAGAGTCAGCAGCTTGTCCCGAGCCCTCCCGGTACCGTGGTCCCGATCCCTTCCGATACCGTGATCCGGCTCAACATGATCCTCTCGCGAGCCGGGGAGGACGAAGACGGGGACAAGGATAAACCTGGGATACTGTATAAATGCCCCTCGTGCATGCAGTTGTGGCAAGAAGGTATACGACTCCCGGGCAACTGCCGAACAGGTTACAAATATTGTGCAGATTGTAAGAAGAAAGGGGGAGAGTAATGTCTAGCGAACTTGATGAAATATTCAAAAACAGACCAACCGACCGAAGAAGTGCACCGGGTACACGTAGACTTCTGGGAGCAGTTCGAGGCGACGGGAATCAGGGTAATGGGGCGCGAAGATCGCGAAGGCTGAAAGATTCGATTCAGGGAACGGGATGTCCACTAAAAATGAAGTGACAGCCCTGGGATTGAGACGTATGTGGAGCAACCCAACTGGAGAGGAGTAATCCAGCGAAGGAGAGACCAAGGCGGTCACGTACGTCTACTTTGAACATACACGGGCGACCGGAAAAATCAAGCCGTGGGCCTACCCAATTTCTTCGATCTCCCTCTTCATGACAGGTCTCCCGTTGCAAGAGCCTGTCGGGATCGGGGCGATCCGCGAGGAAGGTGTCAATGAGTGCTTCCGACCATTGCGGTCAGTGCTCGCACCATCATGACTACCTTGAAAACCCCGGGGCCGTCAAGTAGGTTTCGATCGAAAAAGCTGGCCCGGAGGAAAGAAGCGGATTCTCGTGGGTTTTGGTGGATCAGATGGGCCAGTCGTTCTACCCTGAAACCGAAATGAGGGGAATAATGACAAAGCGCGATTCAGGGGGTATTGACGAGACCAATCGGTCTCGTGATGTCCTGCATCAGGAGACCGTTTGGGCTCTTCAATAAACTGTTATGTTTGAAGAATGAAGAAAGATGAGTCAGCCTATCCCGCCTTTGCCCTCGTACGCATTGACGACTTTCAGGATGAAGCCGACACAGCTGACAAGATAACCGTTAAGGCTGTAATCCGGGAGCGATCGCTGGCAGGATATTCATTGCTGGTTACTGAAGGACGAGCGAGACAGAAGGAAGACATAACCAGAGCATGAAGCAGGGTTCCTCCTTCGGCGAAAATTGCTTATGCATTCCGTTGAACAATTGAGAAGGACCGACATGGAGAAGCGCACAAAACAAACACTCCCGCTCAGAGGACGCAAAGTCGAGGCGCTTGAGTCCAATCTCGGGGAGAAACTTGAAACCGTGCTATTGAAGCTTCGTGACGATGGTCGATCGGCATCAGAGATTCATCAGCATTTGTCTGGAACAACTGGCGTTTCATTTGAGAAGCGGCAACTCCAAAGATGGCTGATTGCCGTAGGCGTTGAATTCACCCGTGAGGAGGCCGGGCGTAAACGTTGGGAGCAAGGGCTGATGGATGAAGTTCCCAGAAAGGTGAAACACTCTCGGGTGCGGAGCACACTGATTGGCTCAAAGATCGAAGATCTTATCAGGTGGGCACTGAAACGGCATCTGGACGAGCGACAGGAGTTCGAGACGATTGTTGGTTTCACAAACTGGAGCATTCTTCCGCGTTTCGAGGTCGATATCCCTTTCGTCCTTATTCGACGGTCGGACCAGAAGCTGTTCAAGTTTGCTCTGGAGGTGGACGGCGAGCGCTTTCATGAGGATCCGGCAGGGTGGGAGAACAAGAAACGTCTCCTTCTTAAGGCTGGGTGGTATCCCCTCAATGCAAGGATCACTGACGATATGTCGAAACGCTATGCATGGCAGATCTACCAGAAAGGGAACGTTATGTGCCTTCCTGTCATGGCGCAGATATTCACCGAGATCGATGTTGTATTCAACAGCCAACAACTGAGTCCACGCGATTCCCGTAAGGCCGCGGACGGCCTCACTGAAACGCGTGACTCATAGCGTTCAACCCCTCGCCCTCATCCCCTCCTCGCTGATCACCCCAGCGGTCCGTTGGCAGCGAGATCATGGTTAGGAAGTTGTTATGAAGATAGAAGACTGGCCTGAAGAGTATCAACTACGCACGGTCTTTCAACGCCTGAGCGAGGAGGACAAGGACAGATGGGTGACTTCAGCGGTAATGGGTCTCGATGTGGCTGCCGCCGAACTTTGGAATCCGACGGACTGCCTTGATGATGCCTCTAAAGTAGTCAATAGGATCTACAGTCAAGATTTGGAAGAGCCGTTTGCGAAAGCTCTCCGAGGCTACGCCGATGACCAGGACGCCTTATTGGCTGCATACGGTGGCAGTTCCCAGACGGATACTTTCAGTAAGTTACAGGTGATCAGCATGTTGAACTGTCGCCCGGAGACAATATGTCTCGCGGCGCTGTCCGCCATCGCCTACAAGGAGCGATCGGTCAAGAAGGTGATCGAGGGATTTGAGCCAGCCGCCGAGGTGTATCGCAAACCAATCAGCGGAGACTCCGATCAGGAATCCTGATCCGACATGGTCGTGCCACCCCTCATCCCCTCCTCGCTGCTCACGCCAGCAATCCGGTCCAGCTTGAAGCTCATGCTGAGGGTGTACCATTCAACGTCGTGTATGGCAGGAAATGAGAAACTCAATCCTTAGAACCACGACATGAATCGAATACAGCGAACGATAATCGTCTCGGGCATTCTTATTCTCGCCTTCATGATTCACGTTTACTTCTGTGATTGGCGCTTAGGTCTTGGCCCCGCTCCTTTACTATCTCTTGGAAGCCGGGAAATAAGTGGGCAGGAGTGGAAGAAGCTTGAGCGCAATTTGTTATGGTCCTATGAGATGCCGGACTCCCGATTGAGCGAGGAGGTGATGGAGAGGATGAACATCAAAAAAATGATTGTTGCGCGGAGAGAGGCCATGGAGGAGGTCTCCGATTATGCGACCAAAGAAGCGACTTTTGGTCTCTATTGGACTCAGGGATTGAAGCCTTCTGTCGGAGGATCCGTTAAACGTACTGCCTTCGTATACGGAGTGGTCATCCCGTTTGTGTTGCTCGTTACCGCTGGCGTCGTTGCGGCTGGGAAGAAGAAGGAATGATCGCTGCCCACGCCAGCGATTCGTCCGAGCTCGAAACTGATGCTGAGCGTTAACCACTCCACGTCTGGTATGGACCGCGATGGGCAACTCGGGGTTTCATCCGCCTTTCGGGCGAACAACAATCAACCTGGCCCCCGCGGATAAGAAGAAGGAGGGCCCCAGTTTCGATCTGCCAATTGCACTGGGCATGCTTGCGGCAGACAAGGCGATTGACGCCGCGGCGCTGGAAGGTGTGTGCCGTTCAACGGTTCGCCTTACATTGCAGCAAGGGCTTCCAGTCTAGGCAACTGTTCTCAATCAATTCTCTCCCTGTTCGCTTGGCTTCGGAGTCCGTTCAATCTGCACTGAAGAATCAGGTTCCTCGTTTAGATTGTATTTGTCTCGTAGAGATTCAGCCAGAAACGATGCCTCAAACACAGAATGATGTCCTTCTGGTTCTTCGTGCAGAAGAATAATTGTGCAAGAGTCTCTGGGCTTGCTAATGACATGTGTGGATCCACCTGAGTAGTAAGTGGTGGAGGACCCGAATGATCTGTTGGGCCGGTGGATCGCGGTGCCATAAGTCTGTGAGGTGCCCCCTGTATGTATAGTAGCTTTCCTTTTCATCGTGCCTCTCATTCACGATGAGGAAATGCGAGTACCCATGCTCGAGAGCGATTTCAGCACAGCGCAATAGTGCAAAATCGGAGCTTCTTTCCTCACTTGTGTAACCGTTGCCCTTGAAGCGAACGATGAAGCCGTCTTCCTTAAGTTGGGTTTCGCTGTAACCCCCAGTAAGGCTTTGGGGCCCATAGGGAGTTGCGCAGCCTGATACTATGATGTCGAGCATTAACACCAGGGGAAGCAAAGCAATATGCCTTCTTTTCATCATCGATGTTTCCCACATGAGAACGGAAAGTGTCAGAAGTTTTCGTTGCAGCAGAAAATCGAACGCACACTCTGGTTATGTCATCTTGGCCGGGCTCACCGAACTGGTCCAGTAGTTATGTTAGTCCAGGCACCAGGTTCCAGGATCGTTCCTTCTCCGTCCGCTTGTCTCAATATGCGGATCTTCTCTTCCGTCGTCCGGCGTTTGCCCTTTATTCGTCTGCCTCCTTGGTTAAGGTGCGCAGACTAACACCGTTCATGGGCCAGTTTTACGAGCCCCAACCACACCGCCCTCTGCTTTCTCAGGATGGTGTCTCACTCACATGGGCAAAGAGGGGTCGAGCAGTTTGTTTGGCTGGGAGGAATGTCACCATATGACAGGAAATTCAAGATAACCTTCGCCAACCAACCGGCTGAAACCAAGCCTTATATCGCTGGTCTTTATGATAAAATTCACACCCCCACTGTTCCAATGCGAATTGTTGGCGGAGGGGGAGCAAGCGTAGGAGCCGGAGGGGGTCAAGGGGCGGATTCACCATTGGTAATCATGGGCCTACTCGTGGATCCAGAGGACCTATACGCTGCTACGATCCCGACTACACTTGACAACCCGAAAATCGAGCAGGGGCACTTGGTTGCGGATGTTCTTTTTTCTTCACCCAGGCCGCGCATCGTCGCCGTTGCAACCAGCGAAGATCTGTCCACCTTTGACACAGACGCTACAGCAGACCTGGTTGAAAGCGAAAGCCCTTCGATTGCAGCAGTCACGGTTCCTGCTGACTCGTCGAGCAAGTTCATCACGGTGACAGCCACGTCTAGGCCCAAGTAGGCCATGATTGACGAGGCCCAGTCGTGCTGTCATCCAAGTGGGTAACGAGACCCATTAGAACTTCGGAATTAGACGGGGTAAAAAAACAGTGCGCTTTTTGCTCAATTTGCTAAACGGCCGAGCGACTTCATGGAAGAAGAAATTCCGCGCCCCGTGCAAACAAATAAACGCGAGAATCTATAGCCGTGGCGAAGCGCAGGAGGAATTCAGCGGAAACATCGCACAGATCTTCACGATCTACATAGATTTCTCGTTGGACTTCATCGACATAATGCCTGCCACATTCGCTTGGGCCGTGACCGCCCGTTTTTCATCCTCGGAGGGAGAACGAAAACGGTTTGGCTTCAAGGAGGAGTCCTACGATGCAGTATCACATCAGCTTCACAATTCAACCGGAACACCGCGATGAGTCTCTGGCCGAATTTAAGGAAATTAGCGGAATTCGGTTAATTGGACAGTGGAACCGAGTTAGTGGACTCGGCGGATTTGTCCTTGCTGGAGCAATCTTGCACGAGGATTTAGCCAAATGGGTGCAGGAGTGGCCCGGCCTGTTGACGTTCGAGATCGAACCGGTTCTCTATGACTTCGGCTTTAAGGATGGGTAGTGATGATTCGAAAACCAATGTGTCGCTCATGCGTGACCGGTACCGTGTGGCTCAATAACACGGAACCGTTAGCTGCATTCCCAAGATACGTACTCCCTGTCACAAGCCGCAAGTGAGAAGTATAAACTACTTCAGAAGTCCATTCTGTTACATTTCCACTGAGATCGAAGATGTCATACAAGTTTGCATTTGATCGGGTTTGAAACGCGGCACCAAGTTCATCACGACGCGTTCCGTCGTAATATCCGACGGGTGTGCTCCCAGGTGTAAAAGGGTCACCGCTATTTTTATAGTTCGCATCCTGCTGATCAATCGTGTCTCTGCCGAATCCATACACTGTATTCGTTGTTCCGTTCCACGCCGCAGCCTTGTAAAATTCATTGAAGGCATTGACCGCGCCAACATTAGCCATTGGCAGTCTATACCCCTTCAATTGAAGCCAATCACTTCTCTCCGGGGTTCCAAAAAATGCAAGGTGAAATTGAGACGCCGTCACAGGTGCCCAATCAGTGGCCAATGGCCCTTCTGAGTAGCATCTTTCGGATTCCCCCCTACCTGTGATTGTGGTGAGCCAATTACAGTATTTGACTGCGCCATGCCATGACATTCCTACAGCCGGATGATTGTGGAATGATCCACCTCCCAGCGGGATAGACTGCTTCACTGCATATCGCGCCCCGATTGGGGAGACGGAATCGTACAGAATTTGTGAGTCGCCAACATCAAAAATGGATGGAAATGAATGGGAAGGTTTGCCACTTCCGAGTACGATACATCCGTTCGAGAGAAACGTCATATTCGTTCCCCTTGAACTCTCGGGGTTAGCTTCCGCATCATTTAGAAAATGGACAAATTCGGCATTCGTAATGTTGTAGCGGGACATATAGTACGTGTACTCCGGTCCGCCTCGCTGGTATGTCCCGAACCCATTCGGATATGCGTTTGTATCTGAAAGCGCCGCCTGCTTGTCTGAGGGGTCATACAGCACCTGAACCATGTCATTTCCGATTGGCGCGTATGAATCCTCAACCACCCGATACAGTCTCGGAACACCTGCGGTCATGATGTCGTGGGTGATCGGGACGTGGCGGAGGTGATCCCACGTGCGATGCCACTCCCCCGTTGGTGTCGCAGCCCACTCGATGCTGACGGCCCCATCTGTAACATTGCTCCAGATGATTGTGCCGTCAGGGTTGTATGCCAGAATGTTCCCCGCAAAGGTGGCGCTTGAAATCGCGGAAAGAAACAGAGCTGCGGTAAAAACTGCCGATACGTTTTTCATGGCCGATCTCCCATACCTACTGATGCAGGGCAGAGTTTACGGACAATCATCTATATTGGCAAGCATCCACGCTTTTCCCGCAGTTGCGCATAAATCCGCACTCCATTCGTAGTTGAGAAGGCGGCTGCTCCTGGGTGGTCGGCTTTTCTGTTTCCTTCTAGCTAACCCCGCCCCCCGGGATGGTATCCTATGGCCGTCAGTCTGAGTATACTTGTTAACCGCGCTGAGGCTCAGCCTGCATAAGACGGGGTAAATTGCTGCCGCGATACATTGTACGGGCGGATAGCTTGTTTGCACCGCTCATGGAGTTGAACCGGGAATTGGCGGACTTTGAAAAACAATGACCACTGTAGTGAAATTCCCGAATCACGCTCCGACTACATGTTGTACTTGTTTTTGAAATACTCGTAAGCCTCATTGATTGCCTTCATTTCAATGTCTGCGACGGCGCGAAGCTTTGGTCCCAAGTGGCTGACTTTATCTGGGTGATACTGTGCGCAAAGTTCACGGTATTTTTGTTTAACGTCTGTCGGAGTAACTCGTCCCTTGAGCCCGAGGATTGATCCATAGTACTTCTCGTCTCTGATTGTGCTCCGACGTGAGTTGCTTCGGTCTTCTTGTTGTGATCGCGAGCGTTCCCTCTTTGAATTTTCACTGGCTTCATCCTCGCGTCGTGCTCTCTCCTCCTCGGCCTTGCGTCTTGAAGACTCTCTCTGACGGCGACAATCTTGCAGTCGTTCATTTTCCCGCTTCTGGCGCTCGCGTTCGCTCCTCGCTTGCTCTTCTTTTTCGCGTCGACTGCGTTTTTCCCGGTCATCTTCGATCTGTCGTCGCCTGTCACGTCCGCAGATAGTTAGAAGGACAAGACCAAAACTACAAAAGATCAAGTTTAAGATCATCATGACACGAAAATTCTGCCAGTCGCCCCAAAATGTGGTCGTCTCGAATAGAAAAAAAAGCGAAGCTATTAAAACTACAAACCACCCGACAAATTCTACAGATGTTCTAAATGTCTCTCGAATCATCATCTCACCAATGCAAGGTCCCAATCTCAAAATACTTTTTGAACTCCGCGGATGCGTACTGGCATCGGCTTTCCCCAGAAACACCTCCCATGCCCTGACCGTCACTGTGACCGTGTTTGGTTAGACGGGCAAATCTTGCGGCCAATTCACTGTAGTATAGGGGCTCAAGAAAACCCACCGATTGATAGACATGCTTTATCAATTCCACGAGAGAAGCTCTGGCTCGTTCTTCTTGTGTCATAGTTCTCATAATCCTTCTCGCTGTTCGTGCCTCACAGCAGTGATCCCCGTCGCCTGGAACTGCTCCCAGAAGTCCACATGCACCCGGTGAACCTCTTTGGTCGCCACGACGTCCCCATCCTCATCTTCACCGGCCCGAGACAGGATCATGTCGGACTTCTCCTCACCCAGGAACACGAACCAGCCGGGTTCGATGTCACCGACGCAGTCCTTGAGCCGGACCACGATCCCAGGAAGAATAGGGACGTGCTGGTGCTTTTTGATGGCCTCCTCGAAGAGCATCTTCACTGCACGAATTTATGCTTTCCGGAATCAGTCAGGGCATGTTTCAGAAATTACACATCCAGCTGTTACGGATTGAGGAATACAGCAGAGAAAAGAGCAAGAAGACCGAAGACCACTACTACTACTACTACTACTACTACCGCGTAGACCGGGAATAAAAAAACTTGTTCTAGCGCCGGCAGGAGCGAGGTTTGGTCACTTTCTGTCCGTGCCCGAATCCGAGCCGACGCCGGCGGCACAAAATCCTCCGGGAAAATGACGTTAACAAGCACTGTGTCGTGAATTCTAGTATTCACTAGATTGCAAGTTGAGAAGTCGATATTCAATAAGGCAGATTGAGTTAGGTTAGTACCGTAAAGGCTTGCATTGCTGAATGAGATCGGCGAATCGATTCTCGTAATCTGCATGTACGCAGAAGTAAGACACGCGCTCTCGAAATTGCACTGGTCAAAGACAGAACGGACGCATTTGACCTCTTCAAGGTTTGCTCCTGTGAAATCTGTTTTATAGAAAGAAACTGGATAATATTCCCGAATCACTTTCTTCTTTGTCGTTTCTGTGTGGTATCCGAAATTGGAGCCCCGAAGGTTTGCACGGTAAAATCGACACAAACGGATACTGTAATTCGCACGATTTTCTGTGTCGGTGTGGCTTATTCGATCTCGGTTGAAGACCACAGCCTCGAGAATACAGTTGGAAAAGTCGACATACTCTAAGGTTGTGTTCATGAATGAAGACCCGCGAAAATCAGATGCAGCAAAAGACGATTTCGAGCTCGTGCAATCATCGAATACGCAATTCTTGAAAATGCAGTGCTCCATCGAAGAGTCGGCGAAAATTGCTCCAGAAAAATCAACATTGTCAAATATGCCGTTTCGGCAAACTGCCCCCCTAAGGTCGGCCCTGGATAGACACACATCCTGGAGATTGGCATCGCTGAGATCCACGTTGCCTAGCGGCGCGCCGCTTAGTGAAACATTGCGAAGGCAAAGACCCTTCAGATTTGTGTTAAATAGTTCCGCACCCTTTCTTCTAATGTGTTCGTCGATCGTGCACCAGGTATCCGATCCGTCCCGTCGCTTGACAGTCTTGAGGTTATTTTCGGCCTCAGTGTCAGCGATACCCAGGAACAGATCTTCTTCGCCATGAAGAATGCGATCGTCATACTGCGACCGCGTATCTGGATTTGAGAGAATTTCGTAGGCTCTTACGAGCTTCTTGAATAAGTCTTCATCGGAAGTTGCCCTTTTGTCGGGATGATATTTCGCCACGAGAGAACGGTAGGCACTTTTTATAACGTCTGCCGAGGCCGACTGCGACACTTCGAGAATATCATAAAGTGTTTTAGACATTGCTCATTGTTTCCCATCCGTTAGCCTTTTTCGCTCCTGCTTTTGACGCCTTGACGGTTCTTGGATATCTTGAAATCCAGCAAAGGGAGGGCCTCTCTTCGATGACGTAGGAATTGCTCCTGAATCAGGCTTTCCCGAATTCTGCTGGGGCCACTTGCGAATGATCGAACGCCATGTACAGAATATTGCTGTCCATAGCATGAATTGGGGGACTGCCCCACCTCCTTTTCGCCAACCGATTGACGCCGCAGCGATAGCGTACAGGAATAGAATCCCTACCGAAACCAGCAGTGCGACGACATATTTCACTTAGGTCTCCTCATTTAGAACTGCCGAAGTTTATTCGTATCGTCTCCATTAAGCAAATTTTGCACATTCCAGTATCCCGCCTTGTGCTACCTAGCGTTCTGACAACGACGGATTCGATATCCGCACTGCCCGAATTCGAAAGAATGCGTGCGGACCGCCGTTCGTGTTGTTGTAGATGCCCAGCATCGCATTCGTCCAACTGATCAGGTCCGTGCTCATTTCGAGCAGAATGTTGGCGCCCTCCCCGGAGGGTAAGACGACGGTCTTGTCTGGTTGTGGCCGGGTTCACCGAACTGGTCCAGTAGTTATGTTAGTCTAGGCACGAGGTTACAGGATCGTTCGTTCTCCGTCCGCTTGTCTCAATATGCGGATCTTCTCTTCCGTTGTCCGGCGTTTGCCTTTCATTCGTCTGACTCCTTTGGCTAAGGTCCTCAGACTAACATTGTTCATGGACCCGTTTTCCGAGGCCCAACCAGATTTGCTAAAACAAGAATCACCAAACCACTCAGAACCAAAACTACAAATCCAATACCTCCCAATGTAGAGTTACCCTCAGAAATGAGTAATAGGAGTATTCCAAGTATCAACACCGCAAACGCTATGAAGAATCCCAAACCAATTAGAATTTGCTTTACTACGCTTGCTTTGGGTTTAATTGGCTTCCCGCAATTCAAGCAACTTTCAGCATCAGATGAAATTTCCTTTTTGCAATCAGGACACTTAATTATTGCCATAGCAAAACCCCTTCACTCCTATTCAACCTGAAATATTTCTATTGTTCTAAATAATCCCGTAAATCTTCTTCATCTTCAAATATCAAACCATTATGTTCAACATGGAAACCATATTGTTTAGGAAGGTTGCTTCCCTTCTTTTGTCTCCTTTCCTCTTGCCGTTTTCTCTTCACATCTTCTTCGTTGTAGTTGATAATGCGTTGATAGCCAGTGGCCGGGCTCACCGAACTGGTCCAGTAGTTATGTTAGTCCGGATACCAGGGAATTGGCTGAGTATCTCTTCAGTAAAGATGTATTGTCAAGGCGGGGTGCAGGGAGGGCGTAGCCCCTTTTCCCGAAACGCTCCGTCATCGTGGAGACGTAAAGGCTTTTCGGATAAGGCCCATCCATGCCCAGTTCTTCCAAAATTTCATCTGTTTTCATTAGTGTTGGATTGGCTCCCCACTGACCATCCTGCATCTAATAAAGTCGCCGTAATCGCTTGATCAGAGTTCGAGAGCCTGGATCCTTGACGAGAAGGTCTTATGAAATCCCTCGGCTCTCTCCTGAAGCCATGCGTACTGATTCGACCAATCGGCCTGGTCACTGACCGGAGCGTCCCTGTATTGAATAATCCGGCAGTCCTGGCCTTCCGGTAGTTCCTCCCAATTCAGAGTTCCAACCGCTTGCTCGATTTCCGATGCCACCTCCTTGATCAAGCCGAAAGCTATTTTTGCCTGTTTCCCTCGAAGGTAAATTTCGCATCCCAGCCGTTGGGCAGTAGTGTTTCGAGTCAGACCCAATGAAAATTTTGAGCGTCCAACTGCAATTCCATACCAATGCTGCGGTCTGGGAGTTCGCAGATTGAGGAATGTTCCATTCGTGGTCATGTGTTCCTTCAGGCCGTTCCAAAAATCAAGATGCTGTTGCTGAGTTTTGGACAAAGCTTTTGGTGGAGCAATAATCGTCTTGGCCCATTCATTGGGACTACAGACAATCTTGAAATACGGGGCCGGTTCGGAGTCTCCAATCTGGAATAATTCAATTTCCAAAAGAAAATAATTGATTCCATCAACCGATGTTTCATTCAACCAGTCAACTGCTTGACGGTGCTCCTCTGTAGCCAATCGGCAAATCCAAACAATGTACTTTGCGCCTAATCCAGATGCATAAGTAATTATCTTTCCAAGATGATCATGGTTTGTTTTGTCGAGTTGATTTTCGATGACCATAGTAGCGTCATCAATCGTCTTGCAGACGATATCCGCCCTGAAGGAGCCGATGGCGACTTCAGTTGCGTCTACTTCCAGTTCAACCCCAATGGTCTCTCCCAGGACCTGGATGTTTTCTTCTTGTGCCAACCATGGCGTAAATGAACGGGCTTCATCATTCCAGACGGAACGAAGGTCCACGGGCTCCAATTTACCGAGGGTGATGGCATCCATGACTATCGTTGCTCCAAATTGTTTGCGTCTGGACTCCTTAATATCAGATCGTAACGGCTACTTCAACAGTTTAATGGGCGAGTGTAAACGCCGGTTGAAAAGTGCGGCGGGCGCGTCCTGAGGACCTTCGCGCTTCGAGCCTTCATCTTTCCGCCCAGACTTCCGCGGCGTGAAGGAAACGAAGGTATCTTGACCCATTCCGTGTTCCGCGAAGGTGGCCCTGGTCATTCTCTGATAAAGACCTCCCTTCCGCGTAATTAGGTAGTCGGAGGAATCGTCGGTACTCTGCTTTGACTTGCCGTCGGGTGACTTCGGTGTTTCCGGCTCTTTGTTTGAAGATTTGTCTGAGGGCATCGTGTTTCGTCCTTTCGCGGGTGGTTGAGTCTCCAGCGGCGTATCAATGCTGGCCACATGATCCAGGATGAAGGGTACACCCCGGTGCCGTCGGATCGAGGAGAAGGTCTGTCATAAGGATGACGACACCGGAACGTAGTATTGATTCCGGGTCAGCAGATGCTCGCGCCGCTTTGGGCGACGCTCCGGCTACGTGGACAACCAGTCTTCCCGAGTCTCAGTGCGTAGCCTGGCGTTGATGATCGGCCAGAAGAAACCGTCCCTGAACCGTATTCGGACTGAGCCCTCAACCGGGGCGCTGCGATAGTAACGAAGATCGTGTGGCCTGAATCGGTCTCGCTTACTGAGGTTGTCTTTGCGGCAGAGCGTCACCCAGTTGCCGGGATGATCAGCGCCCAAGAGACTGACTGGAATAATGTGGTCGATTGTGAGATCACTCACTTCAAAAGACTTGCCGCAGTTTCCGCAGAGATACCCGTCTGCTTCCAGCAAAGCCGCTCGCACTCGGCGAGACGGGGCAGTGCGAGTAACCTGAGCCGAATTCTTCCTGCGCCGAAGCCTCGCAAAGTCAATGATGAGGTGCACTGGACCGGAAAGGCTCGCATGAACAAGGCCTGAACGAGTCAGCGTAGCGATGGCGCGCGTCATGAATTTCCGCGGGACTCCAATTCTAGATGATAGTGATGCGAGATCGGGCGCAGTAATGTGCCCCGTAGGATCTACCAGCGATCGGTCGTAGAGCCGAACGGCCCAGCGAGAGATGGATTGGTTGAAACAGCGGGTGCCGATCTGAGCTATTTTCTGCCGCCACCAATCGGCATCGTCTTGATTAATGTAGTTCATGAGATTGCAGAATGCTACGCGCTTACCCCCCGTAATTCCTACAGTGCTCCTGGGAACAC
>Ga0310123_10002933_pt1 | contig 13409 bp, 12 predicted proteins | sample CB6_AW_1057_MG_FD_203505 | JGI IMG/M metagenome (GOLD analysis project Ga0310123, IMG submission 203505) | Marine microbial communities from Western Arctic Ocean, Canada - CB6_AW_1057 | ecosystem: Environmental > Aquatic > Marine > Oceanic | place: Canada: Western Arctic Ocean | collected... | reverse complement strand
GGCACCAGTCTGCTGGGGGCGGCGAGAGATTGGGCCACCCGCTCCGGGCTGCAACGGCTAATAATTGAAACGCAATCGAAGAATTTCCCCGCCATCTGTTTCTGTCAGCGCAATGGGTTTGCCTATTGTGGTTACAATGATCGGTACTACGGCAGTCAGGACATCGCGCTCTTCTTCGGCATGAAATTGCGCTGACGGTCAAGAAATGCTTCAACAATACCCTCGAATATTGATGAGGATGGCTTTTATCAGGGCGAGCTTTCCGAGTCACTCAAATTATGGATAATGTTGCCGGCACACTTGCCGTCTTCAACCAGTTTGTGGTGGCTGTGGTGGTCATCACCGCTGTTTCGCTGCTGCTTTACACGCTTACGTTTAATTTAAGAGACCGCGTGGCGCAGGCGTTGAACGTACTGCTTGCGTGCGTGGCGGCAGCTTATCTGGGAAATGTGGGCGCAGCGGTCACAGGCGAAGTCAGGGCGGTGAGCGTGTGGTTGCGCTTCCAATGGTTGGGTATTAGCCTGGTGCCGGCGGCTTATTTGCATCTCTCCGACGCCCTACTGGCTAAAACCGGAAAACTCTCGCGCGGACGCCGCCGCGCCTTGGTATGGATGGCATATCTGGGTGGGGCTAGCGCAATCGTGCTGGCGATGTTCTCAGGAGGAGTGGTGGGGCCGCTGGTTGTCGGGGAGCGTTTGCAGCGGCTGCAACCGGTAGCGTTATTCACTCCGTTTGTCATCTTCTTCGCGTTGGTGATCTTGGTCGCGATTGTCAATATTTACCGTGCGTTTCTGCGATGTCTGACGCGTGCCACCCGCCGCCGGATGGGATATTTGTTGATTTCTTCTCTGGTGGTGCCACTTGGCATTTTCCCCTATCTCATGCTCTCTGGCGGTGGTATTGTGCAGAGTCACCCGCTGCTGTTCTGGCTGGTGGTTCTGGGTGTCAACCTATCCGTGAGTGTAGCGCTTGTCTGGATGACATACAGTGTGGCCTTTTTTGGTGCGCCGCAGCCTGACCGCGTTGTAAAAGGACGGCTTTTCCAATGGGTGCTGCGCGGCCCGATGGTGGCTTCGCTGGTGGTGGGGGCGTATGTGTTCGTGCGGTGGCTAGACCGTATAGCCGGGCTGGATTCTGTCCTGTGGGTTCCTGGGGTTGTGGTAGGTGTTATGCTGCTGGCTCAATACGCAATCACCGTAGTACGCTTGCCGGTGGAACGGCGGTTTTTCTATGGCAGTAGTGGAGATCAGGATGATGTGCAGCGCCTACATCTTCTAGGTGAGCGCCTGCTGACCAAGGGAGACGTGGAGCAGTTTCTGGAATCTGTGCTCGCGGCCGCTTGTGATGTGCTGCACATTTCCAGCGGGTTTGTCGCTGTGATGGGACGCGCGGGAGCGCGTATCGAGGTTCAAGTCGGGCCGCGGCAGCCGCCGAGCAAATCTGCCACGCTTGCCGCTATCTCCCATCCAGACGCGCAGGATACGTCCGCGAGATTTTGGCATTCGGCTGGCACCGGCCGACTGGAATGGGAGGGCTATTGGATTATTCCGCTGCGCAGCGAGCAGCTCAATGGAAAGCGTGAGCTGCTCGGTATAGTGGGATTGTACATGTTCGGGCGAGATATCCCCGCTCAGGGCGATGAAGAGTTGCGCACTCTGCAAACACTGGTGGCGCGTGCTGCGACTGCACTGGCGGACCGGCGTTTGCAGAGAAAAGTGTTCCGGGCCATGGACAACTTGCTCCCACATGTGGACGCATTGCAGCGTATGCGTGCAGCAGCTAGCTATGCCGGTACGACTGCTCTCGAGGCTGGCGACCTAGCGCAGAATCCCGACGCCGCCCAGTGGGTCAAGGAAGCGCTCAGGCATTTTTGGGGCGGGCCCCGGCTGAGCGAGAGTCCACTGCTGCGCCTAAAGGTGGTGGAAAAGGCGCTGAGCGAACACAATGGTAACCCCGTGAACGCACTGCGGTCAGTGCTGAAAAACGCCATCGAGCAGATTAAACCGGAGGGTCAACGCAAATTCACGGCGGAGTGGTTGCTCTACAATATTCTTGAGCTAAAGTTTCTTCAGGGACGAAAAGTACGTGATGTGGCCATGCGACTAGCGGTTTCAGAAGCAGACCTGTACCGGAAACAGCGTGTGGCGGTGGAAGAAGTGCTGAAGCGCATTGCCCAGATGGAAGGGCAGATGGAAACTTCCAGTGAATCCGAACAACATCTGAGCGTGTGAAAGCAAGGCACGCGGATTGCACCCTTTTCCGCTGAGCCAAAATGAGCACACGCATAAAACCTTGGGTTAAAGCAAAGCTGACGGGCTCCAAGCGGCGCAGTCGCAAGCGCACCACCCGCAGGGTGATGGCTGCCACTACGCCCCGGGAAGCGGAATTCCAACACCGGTTGTTGGGGACGCTGCTGGCGACGGCGCGCGGCCTGCGGAGTTATGGTGAAGACATGGCTGGTGTGGTGTTGTTGGCAAGTGGGATCATTAGCATGCTAGCACTACTGGGTCTTTCTCAGGGTACATGGACGGCGGTGGTTTCCGATGTGCTAGTGGTGTGGCTGGGCTGGGGTGCCGCTCTCGCTCCGATTTCGTTGCTGGCTTTCGGGTCTGTGTTGTTTGCGCGTGGCATGGGCCGGCGACGGAGCGTTCCCTGGGTGCGTGTCCTCTCCGCCGAGCTGGTAGCCCTTTGCGTTCTAGGCGGAGCTCATCTTAGGATTGCTGCCACGGCCGCTGCTGACCGTGGTGTAGAACTGGCCGCGGTGTTGCAGGGTGGGGGCATGGTTGCGCAGGCTCTGGACGGCAAAGGCGGCGGCAAGATTGGATGGGCGGTAGCCGTTTTCGCAGGCGAACTCGCTAGTGGTTCCGCCGGATGGCTGCTTGCGATAGTAGGCGGGTCTGCACTGACGGTTACGCTCGGGTGGCGCTGGCAACAGATGTTGTTCGGTTTAATTTCTCTCCAAGGCATAATGGAACATGCTCAGGGAGCTACTGAACCTGGTTCCGGCCGTGTACGAAGGCGGGCAGCAGCTGTGCCGCCTTCTCCTCGTGCTGCTCATTCTGGAGGCGAGGGCCAACGTTTTACTGTAGCAGCACACCATGATCGGCGGTCGATAAAACCACGTCGGCGTTCGAAGTTGCTGCCGCCGTTGAAGCTCCTGGGCGATGGTGAGCCCCTGCGTCCATCGGAATCAGAAATCAACCAAAATGCTGAGATAATCGAGCACACGCTGCAGGAATTCGGCGTACCCGCGGAAGTGATCGATTTCCGAGTAGGGCCTTCAGTGACGCAGTTTGCGGTTCAACCTGGCTTTGTGGAGAAAGCTGGTAAGGATGGCAGTGTGCGTCGTCACAAGGTGCGGGTGGCGCAGATATCAAATCGTGCAAGAGACTTAACCTTGGCATTATCCGCTCGAAGCATTCGCGTCGAAGCGCCGGTTCCAGGGCAATCGTTTGTGGGTATTGAGGTACCCAATCGGCAAAAGACTAACGTCGGTTTGCGTAGTGTCATAGAGTCGCAGCCGTTTCAAGGCATCAAGTCTCCACTGGCGATTGCACTGGGTCGGGATGTTTCTGGCGCACCAGTGGCTGCGGACCTCGCCGCGATGCCGCATTTGATGATTGCGGGCACTACCGGTTCAGGCAAAAGCGTGTGCATAACCTCGATTGTCACCTGCCTGATTTTCAACAACCATCCGGATAATTTGCGATTGGTGATGGTGGACCCTAAGAAAGTTGAACTGGTGCGTTTCAACGGTTTGCCGCACCTGCTTGGACGGGTGGAAGTTGAGCTCGACCGCATCATCGGCACGTTGCGCTGGATGACCAGAGAAATGGATCGGCGCTATCGCAAGATGGAAAAGATTGGTGCTCGTGATCTGGATGATTACAACAACAAAATAATGCGCCGCCCAGGCAATGAAAAACTTCCACGCATTGTTGTAGTGGTGGACGAGCTTGCTGACCTGATGATGATGGCGCAGAACGAAACTGAGCAAACCTTGGTTCGGCTGGCACAAATGGCGCGCGCCACTGGCATCCATCTGCTTGTGGCCACCCAGCGTCCCAGTACCGACATTCTCACCGGCCTGATAAAGGCGAACTTCGCGGCTCGCATTTCATTCGCGGTGGCTTCTTCAACTGATTCGCGCGTTATCCTTGATACCACCGGTGCTGAATCTTTACTGGGGCAGGGCGATATGCTATTCCTCAGCCCGGACGCGTCCGCACCGATGCGTATTCAAGGTGTGTTCACAAGTGATGCCGAGGTCGATGACATTGTTGAGCACTGGCGAGAGCGTGTAGACGCGTATGGTGTTGATGATCACTCGGCTGCGGAGGATGAGACCCGGCTACAGATCCAAACCAAAGAAGCCCCGTGGGATGATTTACTCCGCGAGCGTGCGCAGGTGTTGGATAAGGATGAGCAGATTCTACAGGCCGTCGAAGTGGTGAAAAGGCATCGCACTGCGTCAGCCAGCCTGCTGCAGCGCAAACTCAAGATTGGGTACCCGCGCGCGGCTCGCCTGATGGATGAGCTTTTCGAGATGGGCGTTGTCGGGGAACCGCGTCAGGGTGGCAAGACGCGGGAGGTGTTACTACATCCCGAGGACACATCAGAATCAGAGCGCAGTGCTGATGGACCGGATGCCTGAGTGGTTTGCCCTGGCGCCCATGTTTAAATCATGCGCATGGTGCATTAATAGCGCCGTAACTGGTGTTCGGCAGGGTGAACTCGCATCTAATCTTGGGCAGTGAAATCTAATCATGAGGTCCTAGTTGCTCTCAAACCCCGCTCCGGTTTATGATGCGCCGATGGAGTTAGAGAGGCTCTCGCTGCCGCAACCTGGTATCCCGCAGATGCTGCTGCGGCTGGCAGTGTATGCGTAAATGCCATTCACGCCATTTCAATTTTGGAGATGCCCCACATCCTACCATGGAAGGAACGCACTATTACCACCTTGACAAACGTTACTGGGAGCGATGCGCGGAAATTTATGGGGTTGTCAGCCGATGCCGGGGTCGAAACGCAGGTGCAGTCCTCCCCCCTGCAGGGGGCGAACGATATGCCCAGAGATTGAAACACAGCCGCATTAAAATGGCAGTGCTGTGCTAATCGTGTGCGATTACTGACGTGCGTCAGCGTGTCCGTTTCCGTCATTTCACGAGACCGACGCGAGTGAATCGTATCACTTTCTGTTACAATGAGAGGTTTGAAGAGTGCCGTCAGAACATATCCCTTTCATCGTCTCTTTATGGGAAATTTGAACTAAATGATGCAAGTTAGCAGTGATTCCTATCCCTTACGCGTGGCCATAATTGGTTCCGGCCCCGCCGGTTTTTATGCCGCGGCTCACCTTTTCAAAGAGACCAAGGGTGCAGTTGAAGTGGATATGTTTGATCGGCTGCCGACGCCGTTCGGATTGGTACGCTTCGGCGTGGCGCCCGATCACCTGAAGATAAAATCTGTGACCAAGGCTTACGAACGCACCGCTTCACGTCCGGAATTGCGCTTCTGGGGCAACGTGGAGTTTGGCAAGCACGTCACTCTGGAGGATCTGCAGGCGCATTACCATTGCGTGCTGTTTTCTTCTGGGTCGCAGAGCGACCGTAAGATGGGTATCCCCGGAGAGGATCTGCTCCGCAGCCATGCAGCCACAGAGTTTGTAGCTTGGTACAACGGCCACCCGGATTTCAGCGAGCACACATTCGATCTCTCTGTCGAACGTGCCGCCGTCATCGGCATTGGTAACGTGGCGGTGGATGTGGCTCGCATCCTCTGCCGCACCGAGCAGGAACTCCTTGAGAGTGACATCGCTGATTATGCTCTGGAGGCTCTTTCCAGGAGCAACATCAAGGAGGTAATTATGCTCGGACGGCGTGGACCGGCACAGGCCGCTTTCACAAACCCGGAGGCTAAGGAGCTGGGCGATCTGGCCGGCGCTGACTTCTGCGTGCTTCCGGAGGAAGCAGCTCTGGATGAACTCAGCCTGGCGGACCTCGAAAACGGCGCAAAAAGTGTGGCCCGCAAAGTAGAGTTGCTCCAGCATACAGCGCGCCGCGAACCGAGCAACAAACCGAAGAAGTTAACCATCCGCTTTCTGGTGTCGCCAGTGGAATTGCTCTCAGATGAGAACAGCGCTGTGGCGAAAATGCGTATGGTGAAGAATGAGCTTTACAGGACTGAGACCGGGACACTACGGCCGCGTCCGACCGACATGATTGAGGAGGTGCCTATCGGGTTGGTTTTCCGCTCGGTTGGTTATCGCGGCATTCCACTTCCGGGAGTACCCTTTAACTATGACTGGGGGGTCATTTTGAATGAAAAGGGTCGCATCGTTGACCCAGAAAGCCGGAAGCCGCTACCCGGTCTGTATACATCTGGATGGATAAAACGTGGGCCAATTGGGGTTATTGGCACCAACAAAGCGGATTCGGTTGAGACAGTGAATTGTTTGCTGGAGGACGTGGACGCTGGACGGGTGAGTACACCTGTCAACCCCAGCGCTGCTGCTGCCGAGGAAATGGTACGGGCACGGCAGCCCGCCGTCTTTACATTCGAGGACTGGAAGATCATCGACGCTCTTGAACTAGAACGTGGCGCGAAGGCGGGCCGGCCGCGCGTAAAATTCACCAGCCGCCAGGAAATGGCAGCAGCGCTCGGCAGGGACTGAAGCTAGGGAGCGACAAAAAATCATGTCTGGGCATTCTAAGTGGAGTACCATCAAACGAAAAAAGGGCGCCACTGATGCGCGGCGGGGTATGGTGTTCACTCGCCTAGCCAAAGAAATCAGCGTGGCGGCTCGCACCGGCGGCGACCTGGCAACCAACTTTCGTTTGCGCCTGGCTGTGACAAAGGCACGCGAGGCCAACATGCCCAAAGACAATATCCAGCGCGCGATAAAACGCGGTACTGGCGAGGCAAAGGGCAGTGTGGCTCTGGACCAGGTTACATATGAAGGTTACGCTCAGCACGGTGTTGCACTGATGATTGAAGTGGTCACTGACAATCGCAACCGCGCAGTGGCGGCGCTGCGCCATGTACTCACCCGCGCTGGTGGCAATCTAGGTGAGAGCGGTTCGGTGGCATGGCAGTTCGAGGCTAAGGCTTATTTCGCCTTTCCGCCGGAGGGGCGTGGCGAGGACATGCTCTTTGAGCTCGCGCTTGAGGCCGGCGCGGATGACCTCATCTACTCTGATGAACTTGTGGAGATATTCGCTGACGTCGAGTCTTTTAAGGAAGTCGGCGATGCGTTGGAATCGGTCGACATCTCTCCAGAGGAGGCCATGCTCCGCATGGAACCGGTCAATTTAATAGAGCTATCACCGCAGTGTACTGGGCAGGTGATGAAGACCCTCGAGGCGTTGGAAGAACTGGAAGATGTGCAGAACGTGTACACCAACCTGGATGTGACCGCGGAGGCGCTCTCGGCGTACGAGTCCGACTGACTAGGAAAAGCAATGGCGCATCTGGTGATGGGGATCGACCCCGGCACAGCTACTACTGGATATGGACTGGTGCAGGAATATGAAGGGCATCTGGAGTGCGTGGGCTTCGGAGTGGTCACCACTCCGGCGGGCGAGCCTATGGTAGTGCGCCTAGAATCTATATACCGTGACTTAATCGCGGTCTTGAGGCAATATCACCCTACCACCGCGGCTGTGGAACAACTGTTTTTTCACCGTAATGTTACCTCGGCCATGGCGGTAGGTCAGGGCCGGGGGGTGGCACTGTTAGCTGTTGCGCATTGTGGATTAGATGCAGCCGAGTACTCACCTCAGCAAGTGAAACAGGCGGTGACTGGTTATGGGAAGGCTCCAAAATTACAGGTACAACACATGGTGCGCACTTTGCTCAATCTGGAAACGCTTCCCCGCCCGGACGACGCGGCCGACGCGCTGGCGGTCGCCATTTGCCATGTGCACTCGGCAAGAACTGTTGAGCTAACCGGGGCACAATCATGATTGCCTCGGTGAGTGGCGCGGTGCAGTCGCTGGAACAGGGGGCGCTGGTGCTGGAAGTTGGTGGAGTTGGGCTGCGTGTGTCAGTTCCAGATTCGGTACTGGAAGGAAACATTACGGTGGGGACAGGGATGCAATTGTGGACGCATATGCTGGTGCGTCAGGATGCAATCACTTTGTATGGCTTTTTGGAACAGGAACAACTCAGTCTGTTCGATATGTTGCTCAAAGCGCCCGGGGTGGGGCCGAAACTGGCGCTCGCGATTATTTCCGGACTGCAGGTGGAGAAGTTGCGTATGGCCGTCACCCAAGAGCGGGCGGAGCTATTGAGCCAGGTTCCGGGTGTGGGTATCAAGACCGCCCGAAAAATCGTCTTCTATCTCAAGGACAAATTGGAGCCGGGCGGTCCCTGGCCCGAGGCCGTCGCGGCCAATGAGCGGGACGTTGAACTGACGGCCGCGCTCACCACGCTGGGATACAGCGTGGTGGAGGCGCAAACTGCGTTGCAGGCCATGGCGGCGGATGCGCCAGAGGAATTAGAAGAACGCATTAGGCATGCGTTACAATATCTCTCCAAATGATTTCATGAGAGGAAAATCATGCTGAAAGATACGCGAATAGTCTTTATCGGAGCTGGCGCTATGGGCGATGCGATGATTTCCGGGCGGCTCTCCCGCAAACTGCTGACACCTGACCAGATCGTGGCAGTCGACCCTCACGAGGAGGTTACCGCTTGGTTGCACGAAAAATATGATGTCGATATCACCACGGACAATGTGGCCGCCTGTGAGGGTGCTAACATTGTGGTGCTGAGTGTAAAGCCGCATGTGCTGCCGCAGGTGTTTTCCGAGTTGGCTAGCATTATACCGGATGACGCGCCTGTCATATCTATCGTCGCGGGCGCGAAAATCAACTCCGTTACCGAGGGGCTTCAACACCAGAGCGTAGTACGTTCAATGCCGAACACTCCTGCGCAGATTGGGGCCGGTATCACCGTGTGGACCGAATCTGAGGCGGTGGCGGCGCGGCAACATCAATAGGCAGAGACCGTGCTACAGGCGCTAGGGATGGAGATCTTCGTGGATGACGAAGATTACCTCGATATGGCCACCGCGCTCTCCGGAACCGGTCCGTCTTATGTGTTTCTATTCATGGAAGCGCTAGTGGACGCGGGCGTCCATCTGTGGTTCTCCCGTAAGGTAGCGGAGAATTGGTGCACCAGACGGTAAAAGGTTCGGCCGACTTTGTGCTGCAATCTCCCAAACACTTTGCCCGGCTGCGCGATCAGGTTACCTCGCCCGGAGGTACCTCTGCGGAGGCGCTCTATTACCTCGAGAAAGCTAGATTCCGCACGGCGCTCTCGCGGGCGGTGTGGGCCGCCTACCAACGCTCGATCGAGCTCGGACGCGGCACCAAGCGCAATTTACTGGATAACAGCGCCAAATCAGGCTAATCTTCGCAGGTACAATTCCATCTCCTATAATCCGCATAATGTTCACACCCGTTTCGTGTAGATAACGGATGCGTCACCGCGTCTGCATCGTGGTTTTAATAAATAATGCTTGACACAGCATATCGGATTGATTACACTTTAATAAGGAATATAGACGTCTTCTTTATTAAAGTTTCTGTTGTGCGGTAAAGAGTTCTTGTGCAGGGCGTGACCGGAGATGCTGAGTAATGGACAACCGCAGCGGTGAGATTGCATATCAACTCTCGGATAATTCAGACCACGTTGCCTTTCTCAGTCACGAGGAAGAGATTAAGCTATCCGGACTTATCAGCGCTGGAAGGAAGGCCAAAGAGAGACTGGAATCTGGTTGTACTGATAGGTACCGACGCCGCAATTTGGAGCGTCAGATTGCACTGGCAAGGGGAGCGCGCGACCAATTGGTACTGCGCAACCAGGGTCTGGTCGGGAAGGTGGCGCGGCGCTATTTCGACACCGGTCTGCTATGGGAAGACCTGATGCAAGAGGGCCAGATTGGCCTGATAAAAGCCGGTGAGAGGTATGATTCCACGCTTGGCACGCGTTTTTCCACCTATGCGGTGTGGTGGATTCGCCAAGCGATTGGTAGGGCTGTGGCTAACACCGGACGTACGATTCGGCTGCCGGTTAACCTCGGACATAAACTGATGCAACTACGCCGCGCTGGACACGATCTCACGCAGCAGTATGGGCGTGAAGCCACCATCGATGAGCTCGCTGAGAAACTGGAGTGGACAACCGACCAGGTGGAGACGGTGAGCAAATCCATGGTATCCGTCGTCCGTCTGGAAAGTCTGGTCGGACCCTCTAATAAGGCCGACACCGAAATTCAGGATCTGATTCCAGATGAAGCTGTGCAGGGACCGGAGGACGAGGCCGAGCAACGCATGCTTGCCGAAGAGGTAGCCCAGGCTCTTCTGGATGAACTCACGCCTTGGGAGGCCTCGGTGCTGCGCATGCGCTACGGTTTCCATGATGGCAGTCCGCACCCTCTCAGTGATCTTGCCCGTCGGTACGGCCTCTCGCGCGAGGGAATGCGTCAGGCTGCCAAACGTGCATTGGCGAAAGTGCGCCATTCTGATTACGGAGATTCTCTCCGCGCTTATCTCGATTGAAAAACCGTTGTACCGTTAAGATGATCCTGCATCGTTTTGTCCACTCACGCTGTTTTTTTTGTGTAGCATGCGCCATAGTCGTGTCTCTGTTTGTGAAGTGCTGGACAATTCAAACATCATCAGGTATCATCGTTTCTCGCATGTCGTGCGCCCATTGGGCGATCGTTTATTTTTACTCCAGAGGGAGAAGCAATGACGGGAACTCAGACTTCAAGTGTTTTCGCTGACTTACAGCAACAGATTGCGGCTTTCACTCCGACACTTGTGCAGCAAGATGTAGGTTATGTGCTCGAGGCCGGAGACGGAATCGCGCGGGTATCTGGCCTTTCTGACGTCCGTAACGCAGAGCTGGTTCAATTTGCGAACGGGTCTCTGGGCACAGTTTTTAATCTTGAGAAGGATGCCGTCGGCGTAATTATAATGGGTGATTACGAGGAGATTGACGAAGGTTCAGTGGTGCGCTCAACTGGCCTAATCGCCGCTGTCCCCGTGGGGCCGGCGCTTGTTGGGAGGGTGATCAACGCGCTAGGACAGCCACTGGATGGGAAGGGACCCATCGCCGGGACCGAGACCCGTCCGATTGAACGTATTGCACCTGGGGTGGTACACCGAAAAGACGTTGACCGGCCTCTGGAGACCGGGCTGAAATCCATAGACTCGATGATACCGATTGGACGGGGTCAACGTGAGCTAATTATCGGCGACCGGCAAACCGGCAAAACCGCGATTGCCATTGACACCATTATCAATCAGAAGGGAAAGGATTGTATCTGCATCTACGTTGCCATTGGTCAGAAAAAAGCCGCCATGGCGCGTGTGGTGGCTACACTCGAGGAGTACGGCGCGATGGATCACAGCGTCGTTCTGGTGGCCGCTGCTGATGAACCCGCTGCACTGCAATACATCGCTCCTTATGCTGGCTGCGCGATGGGAGAGTATTTCATGGAGAGCGGTCAGGACGCGCTGGTTGTCTATGATGACCTTTCAAAGCATGCTTGGGCTTATCGGCAGGTGTCATTGTTGTTGCGGCGGCCTCCCGGACGGGAGGCTTATCCCGGGGATGTATTTTATCTGCACTCTCGATTGCTTGAGCGTGCCGTGCAGCTAGCGGACGAATTTGTGATTGTGGCCGCTGATGCCAGCGATGAGGTAGATGTGGGGGTGGACGGAAAGGTGTATGGCGGGCCTCTGGCAGAGCAAGATGCTCGAGATGCGCTTTCGGCTATGAATGATGTTGATGGATTGACGCTGTGGCGTTTGCCGCGGTCGGGAGGCTCGTTGACTGCACTGCCAATTATTGAAACGCTGCTGGGTGATGTGTCCGCCTACATTCCAACAAATGTGATTTCTATTACTGATGGCCAAATTTATCTTGAAAATGACCTGTTTTATGCGGGCATTCGACCGGCGGTCAATGTGGGTATTTCGGTGTCTCGCGTTGGTGGGGCAGCGCAGACCAAAGCCATGCGCCAGGTGGCGGGCCGGCTGCGCTTGGATATGGCCGCGTTCCGCGAACTGGCTGCCTTCTCCCAGTTTGGCTCTGATTTGGACAAGGCCACGCAGTTGCAATTGGAACGGGGTAAGCGGCTGCAGGAAATTCTGAAGCAGGCACAGTACGTGCCCGTGTCCCTCTCCGACCAGGTAATGATCATGTATGCAGGTGTGAATGGCTACGCGGATGAGGTACCGCTGGAACGCATGCATGAATGGGAGACTGGCGTGCTGCGCTCGATGTTGGCGTCTTATCCCCATGTCGGACAGGATATTGTTGAGCAGGGTCGTATCACCACTGAAACCGAAGCGGAACTAAAAACCGCTCTGGACACATACAACCTAGCCTGGAACTGACCAGTGGCCAGCGCACGAGAAATGCGGCTGCGCATCCGCAGCGTGAAAAATATTGCGCAGGTGACGCGTGCCTTGGAGGCTGTGAGTGCATCCAAGGTGCGCCGTGCGCAGGCTGCTGTGCAAGCCTCGCGTGATTATGCCCGGCGGGTCGTGGCCGTAATGCAGCGTATCGGCGAGCACTCAGGCGGCGCAACGCATGCCCTCCTGGTTCCTAGGGATTCTGTAGAAAATATATGCCTCGCGTTGATTTCCAGCGATCGGGGCCTCGCGGGTGCATACAATATGAACATCGCGCGCTCCGCGCTCACATTCGCGCAGCAGAAAACGCAGCCAGTCCGCTGGGTGACAGTCGGGCACAAAGGCCGTGATCTAGTTTACGCACGTGGCGCGAACATTGCCAGCGACTTCTATAGTTATCGGGGATCACCGACATTTACGGAAGTGACGCCGATTGCGCGCGTACTGTTGGATGATTTCCTGAATGGGGTTGTGGACGAGGTTTATGTCGCTTATACTGATTACATCAACACACTGCGGCAGGTAACCCGAGTGGAGCGGTTGTTACCGCTAGCACCTGAACTATCCCCAGATGAGGGCGGTGCTTCTGAAAAAGCCGGCGCAGGTGGTGCGCCGGTGGGTTACACATTTGAACCTGAACCGGAGGAGTTGCTAGGGGCGATTCTGCCGCGCTTCACTCAGGTTCAGGTATTTCAGGCAGTACTGGAATCTCTAGCTAGTGAGCACAGTGCACGTATGGTGGCAATGCGTAACGCTACCGACAATGCAAATGAACTATCCAGTGCGCTGCGCCTAGCATACAATAAGGCGCGGCAATTGGCCATTACCAGCGACCTGCTCGATATTGCCGGAGGTGCGGAGGCGCTGCGGCAGGTGGCCTGAGCGGTACAGACTCAATTACGATTGGAGGGTTGATTACTACGATGATAGGCACGGTGGCGCAAATTCAGGGAGCGGTGGTTGATTGTGAGTTTTCTC
>Ga0310123_10002932_pt1 | contig 13409 bp, 11 predicted proteins | sample CB6_AW_1057_MG_FD_203505 | JGI IMG/M metagenome (GOLD analysis project Ga0310123, IMG submission 203505) | Marine microbial communities from Western Arctic Ocean, Canada - CB6_AW_1057 | ecosystem: Environmental > Aquatic > Marine > Oceanic | place: Canada: Western Arctic Ocean | collected... | reverse complement strand
CGAGGCCGCGAAAGATGAGCAGGGAAATCCATTCCATCCACTTGAAATGAAAGATCAGAAAGAGGTTGTCGAACTGCATTACCGACTCTTTCCGGCCGCCCAACTGTTTGAGTGCCGTATACTGCTTCGGGCCGATGTAGACACCCAGGCGAAAGACCTTGGACTCGCCCGGCGCGAGCGCGAAGGGCGGCAGATATCCAGCTCCCATGATGATGTGATTCCCGGCGTCCTCTTCGTTGTCTGCTTCGAGAGGTTCCGTTGTCGGATTGAATCCGCTAAAGCCTTCTTCGACCGAAACGATGACGGCGAAGTACTTATTTTGCACGGCGACCCAATCGACCGGCCAAGCGTTCATTTCGGCGAGTTTAGCAGGTTTCCGTTGCAGTTTGCGTACCTTATCGACGATGTAGGCCTTGCTGCCCTTCTTGCCGGAGGGTAGAAAATCGACACGCTGATCGTAGCCGCCGGCACCCATGAACCCCTTGCTGGTATTGAGGGGCAGCATGGTTCCGCAGTTCACCTGTACGTTGTCTAACTCAACCGTGGCGCTGCCGGTGTTGGTTAATGTTACAACGTAGTCCCAGGCGTAATCGGATTCGGGGTTGGGGGCAAGAGACTGGGTAAGGACGAGGGCGGTGTTTTCTATAGCGCGCGAAAACCCAAACTCCTGGCCATTATTTTTTTCGACCTTTGCATGGCTGAATGTCCAGGGCCGGTCGGCAGGGCGGACAGCGAGCATGGGAAGCGGCGCGTGTCCCAGCGTCATGCCGGGCATGCCGTTTTCACCCGGGTAACTGGTGAGCACAGCCTCCTCGATGCCGCCGGTTTCTGGATTGACGGTCAAACTGGTCAGGCCGTCGATGGTCAGTTCGACGCTGGCGGCCGGCCCCAGTTCACTATATGCCGAAGTCGCATCGGACTGAAAGGCGACGGCGCGCTCGTTGGCGGGTTCGGGTGGCGCCGTCGCATCCGGCGCATCGGACCCGTCAATTGGCTGCTCCGTGCCGGCGGGCGCATACGTGTCCGTCACCGCGGGTTTCTGCGGCGGTGGTGGCGTACCACGCGGCGCATAATGCGTGAACCACAGAAACAGCAGCACGAGACAGGCGCCGATAATGAGAAAGTCCTGTTTTTTCATTCGCAGGATTCCATCTGAACACACATATCGCGGTGCGATGTCTGAGCATCCGGGCTACGCCCGATCGTCCATATCAGGAACCGGATCGTGGCCGCCGCGATGGAAGGGGTGGCATCGACAGATACGGGATGAGGCGAGGCAAACGCCCTTGATGACGCCAAACCGCTCAACAGCTTGCGTGGCGTATTCCGAGCACGAGGGGAAGAAACGGCAGGAGGGTGGTAGAAATGCCGATATGCAATACCGGTAAGACCGGAGGAGCACAAGAACTGTCAGTTTAGCCGCACGTCTCAACATGATCTATGACGGATCGGTAACAGAAACCTTGGCGTCAGCGAGGAGTTGAACAAACTCCCCTTGCACATCCTGTACCTTGAGACTGAAGAGTTGCCGGCGTGCAATGACAATGATCCACACCGGCGGCCTGATGCCGGTTCGCAATAAACGAAATGACTCTCTAATCAATCGCCTGGCACGGTTGCGGTGCACCGCTTTTCGGCTGTATCCCTTGCTGACAATTATTCCTATCCTGACTTTGTTATCCGGCGCCGATACGATATTAATCACGATCAGACGGCCGGCGAGCGTGGTCCCATTTGCCCTTACGTAGTCGAATTCGCTCTGGCGCCGCAAGTAATCGCCTTTGCCAATTCCAGCCAGTCCGACTTGTGGCGGCGTCTTTTCAACTTTCATGGGTACACATTCGCCGGTGCATCGGCCCATCCAACGGCAAAGCCGTTCATTTCTCCGCAGTGATTGCCCGACGTTGTAATCAACCCGGACTGTCAATTTCGGGCAACCCGAATGCTGTTTCGCGTACTCGGAAATTCAGGGATGGCTGTTGTGCTCACCCCACATGTGTCAATGATGTCGATTCCTTCCGTTAGCGTTTGATTAACTGCGATGCGTCAGGGAACCATCCAAACCTGGCGGTGCCCTGCGGTGTTCGTCGTGACGAGGCAGAACGCACCGCAGACATGGATACCGGTTAAATCGGTGTAAGTCGCTTGCGGCCCCGGCGGCGGCGGCGGCGCAATATTTCGCGGCCGCCGCGAGTCGCCATCCGTGCGCGAAATCCGAGGCGCCGTTTTCGCCGCCGGTTCGACGGATTATACGTTGGTTTCACTAGGTTTGCCCTCTTTCTTCGCCGGCCGGTCGGCCGGCAAAATCCTTTCGGGAAGCCGTTGCGCCTACCCATGGGTTGGACGGCCGGCGATTCATGATCACATTGATCTCCGAAATAAAAAGAGAATACTATAGATCCGCGGGTCGGCCGTGTCAATCTTTGCGAACGCCGCCCCGCCGTCAGCTCTGAGGTATCGGGGCACGGCGTCGCACTTTGCCCGTGGTCTGGCCGCGGCCGAGATCGTCACGCACACGAGTTCTGAATAAGGGCGGATCCGGACTACTTGAACTGCGCTCCGTTGAGCGGCTCGACGCGAAAATTGAAATCAATCGTGCGGTTGCCGATGTCCAGCGTCACGTTGGTGTTCAGACGTGTTAACAACAGACGATATGGTATCTTAACTTCACCGGTCGGCGTCGTCACCGAAACGTTACAGTTACCGAGAATATCTTCGGCATCCCGTACGGCCAGCACCAATTTCCGCAATTTCTCCAACTTTCTCAGGAAATCCTTGTCGAACTGGTATAAACGCCGGCAGTTCGGGCATGCAATCTGCCCCTTGGCATCCTGAAGCTTCAAGAGATCGAACTGTATGGTCTTCACACAGTCTTCCTCGACGCAATCAAAATCCACAACTGCCGTCAATGCATTTTCTTCGGACATATTCCGCCTTTCAGAGTTTGAATTCGGCCGATCCCAGGTGGTACATTAGTCGTACATAGGGCTTCGCGCAATCACAGGATCACAAGGGCTCGGTGCTTAGCCGCGTCCCAACGAACTCGGTATCATGAACAGACCCGTAATCCGAAGACGGCGGCCACTATCTGCCGCGTCATTTTCGTTATTATATTGCTTGTCGTTGATCGTTATCGCGGCGGGTGCCTCCGAGAAGAAGGGCGACGAAAAGACACGCGTCGCCGTTCCCGAACCGTCACGCGAGTCGGGCAACCGCTTCATATTCCGGCTCGACATTGCGAACGGTCACATCGGGCACGTCTTTATCGGGTGCCAGGACGGCGCCACCGACGGTTTCGATCTGCGGGTGGACGATATGGCGCCGCCGCCCGGCATTGGCGGCGTCGGTTACACGTTTCTTGTATCGCCCGACCGCAAGTATAATCTCTACAAGGATATCCGCCCTTTTGCCGATACCGCCCAGTGGCTGTTTTACGCCCGGATCGGACAAAAGCCCGTAAGGGTGTCCTGGAATTCCGCTTCGCTGCCGAAGGGTTGGGATCTTTTCTGCGGTAAGTGGGACGGACAGTCGGAAACGGTTGAGAGCATCATTGACTGTCGCCAGGAAAAGTCGGTAGAGGCGGCCAAGACCGGTTTCTTCCGATTCTGGATTGTCCGCCAAAACGAAACGGATACCCACGGCGCCGGCAAATAGCGGCCGCCGGCACTGTCTCCCCCCCCGCTGCCTTCGGAGCTCATTCTCGACAACGACGTGCTCTGCACACCAGTGTGAGTCCGGTGGGGATGAGCAACTCCAGGATCCCGGGGCTCTGTCAGTTGACGGCGCCCCGAGGTGTCCTCACGATCACCGCGCATTGCCGGGTCCGCTCAATTCACGACCCAATAAATACAACTGTCGCAGCGGGCAGGGAGACGACGACTTTCGCCGTGGCCGTGAGAATGAGCAAAAATGAAAACAGCACCATCAACAGGCCCAAAGACTTGGATCGGGCACTCTTGATGAACATGAAATAATACACGTAGAGCGGTACCAGCAGTGTCAATATCCCCTGCAGCGGGCTTTGGCCGAACGCCTCAATGAGATAGAGCAGCCATAGAAGCATGAAGCCGAACAGCAGGGCGGCATAAGCAATCTGCAGAGTGATCGTCATTTCTTTCCAACGGGGCGTTCGATTGGAATCGAATTTGCGGTATCCAAGTGCCGGGCTCAAGTGCGGACCCACGGGCACGGATCCGTTGCGACAACGACCGGCGTAATCGTCTCGCGATTTCAGTTGCAGAGGCACGGTTGCGTTTTGCGTTGACATATGAACAGGCGTGTTAAAGATAGGGGGCGATGATACACGCGTCAATCTGAACGAGACTCCATTTTTGATGGATTTTCAGGGATGCGGCTACTATAGTAATTGGTTAAACCGCAATCCAGCGATTCAGGATTGCGAGTCGTCAACGGAACCATTTAGATCAGGAACCCGTGCTTTGAACGTCGACGTTATCACCGCAACTCCGACAGCCACCGATCCCTGCCATTTCAAGCTTGACATAACGATTTCGGCAGCGGAGGTGAATGCCAACGTGGCGGCACGGGTCAAACAGTATCGGCAGTCGGCCCAGGTGCCGGGCTTCCGTCCAGGGAAGATACCGGTAGGGCTGCTCAAGAAGCGATTCATGAAAAGCATCCTGGCCGATGTCAAGCAGACACTGATCCGCGAGTCGTTACAGGAGGCCATCAGCAAGGCCGACCTCAGTCCGGTGACGCTGCCGCAATTCGTCGGCGATGATGCGGCCGATGTGGTCGAGGACAGCGATTACGGCTACAAGGTGGAGTTCGACGTTGCTCCGGAATTCGAGGTTCCTGATTACAAAGGATTGCGATTGACACAGCCGAAGCTGGCAGTCGATGACGAACACGTGGAACGATATATCGCGGATCTGCGCCGTCAGCGCGCCATCGTGAAGAAGACAGAGCGCCCGGCTGCGGCCGAGGATTTGGTGAAGGTCGGCTATCGGGCCGATGTGCCCGCGGGGCACGTCCCGGATTCGGCGAAGGGTATTCTCAAAGCCGAGGAAACCTGGCTTGCACTGGAGGAATCGACGGTCATCCCGGGAATACGCGAACATCTGTCCGGCCTCTCCGCCGGCGACACGAAACGGATTGCTATCGAGTTCCCTGTGGACTACGTCGAGTCGTTTCTTGCGGGCAAGACGGTCGAGTATGAGTTCGACATTCGTGAGGTGAATGCAATAATTCTCCCGGATTTCGACAATGCGTTCGCCAAGTCGATCGGCGTCGATTCCGTGGAGGAACTGCGCGAAACCGTTCGGGCCACGATGCGACAGCACCTCGAGGCAGCCCAAAAGATGGCCTTACGGGAGCAGGTCTATGGTCAGCTGGTCGCCGGTCCTGATTTCGATCTGCCGCCCAACGTCCTGAAAGCGGAGACCAGCCGAACGCTGTACGATCTGGTCGCTCGGAACCATGCCAGCGGGGGATCGCAGGAAGAGTTTGCGGCCACGGTGGAGAATCACCTCGAGGCAGCGGCAAAGGATGCCCGTAATCGGCTGAAACTTCGTTACGTGGTCGATGCCATCGCCTCGAATGAGAACATTGAGGCGACACATGAGGAGATCCATGAATCGGCGAATAGCATAAGGGAACAGATGACCAAGAGCGCCCGCGGTCGCAGTCCGGACATCGACGAAGACGCCCTCCAGACGATGGCCGCCAATGCAGTGGTATCAAACAAAGTCCTGGCGCGAGTCGTTGAATTGAACGATATCGTCGAAGGCGACCCCGAAACTAACGATTCCGACGGCGGACTATTAATGGAGTAGAATATGAGCTTTATAACGGTTCCGAACGTCCTCGAACAGACCGCCCACGGTGAACGAGTATACGATATATACTCACGCCTTCTGAAAGATCGCATCGTCATTCTCGGTACGCCCCTGGATGACACCGTTGCCAACCTCCTGACCGCGGAATTCCTGTTCCTGCAGTCGGAGGATCCGAACAAGGACATCGATTTCTACATCAATAGTCCCGGCGGCACCGTCACGGCCGGCCTTGCGGTTTACGATACGATGCAGATTTTGAGTTGTGGTGTGCGGACATATTGCATCGGCCAGGCGGCCAGCATGGGGGCCGTGCTTCTGGCCGCCGGCGCGCGCGGCAAACGCTACGCCTTGCCGAATGCCCGGATCATGATGCACCAACCCTGGGGCGGCACGCAGGGGACGGCCGCCGACATCAGTATTCAGGCCGCCGAGATTCTACGCGTACGCGAGGTGATCAACGGGATTCTTGCCGAGCACACGCAGCAGAAACTTCAGAAGATCCAAAAGGACACCGACCGGGACTTCTTCATGTCGGCACTCGAAGCCAAGGAGTATGGTCTCGTTGACGACGTTCTAGCGACATCCGCGAATGGCAAGAGTAAGGTAAAGAAAGATTGACGCCGTTCCCGCAGGCGGGATTTTCCGCGGTATAGAGCCCGCCCTGTCCCGGCTTCTCTGTCCGTCGACGGCGGCCTTGCGCCGCGGCCAGCGCTTCTCAGAAACTGAAGTTTCTACGGACAAGAGTTGGACTGCCTCCCAGATTGAGTGCAGTCCGGTCCTACCGTACGGTAGGATTTCGGTCACACATAAGCCGCCATGCGATGCGCCTTGCGCTGCGGCAAGCGCTCCCTAACAACCGGTCAGCGATCAGTGGAAAAGCGAGACGAAGCTTTTTGCTCATTTTGCGGTCGCCCGCGCGACGAGGCGCCGCAGATGATCTCCAGTCCATCCGGCGTGTTCATCTGCGCCGACTGCATCGGCTTGTGCAGCAAGATGGTGCAGGGCGAGGATGACGGTGACGGTGCGGGACTGGATGAAGATCTTAAAGGGTATGAGATTCCGGCGCTTGTCATTCCGAAGCCGGCCGACATCAAGCGCATAATGGATGATTACGTTGTCGGCCAGGAAAAGGTCAAACGTGTCCTCTCGGTCGCCGTTCACAACCATTACAAGCGCCTCAAGCATTTACGAACGACCGACACCGACTCCTACCCGCTGCTCGAAGATGACGTCGAACTCGAAAAGAGTAACGTCGTTATGATCGGTCCGACCGGATCCGGCAAGACGCTGATCGCCCGGATCCTGGCGAAAATCCTCGACGTGCCGTTTGCCATTGCCGATGCGACAACACTCACGGAAGCCGGCTATGTCGGGGAAGACGTGGAGAACATAATACTGCGGCTGGTTCAGGCGGCGGATTATGACATCGAGCGTGCTCAGATCGGTATCATTTATATCGATGAAATTGACAAGATATCGAAGAAGACCGAGAATGTTTCCATCACCCGCGATGTATCGGGAGAGGGCGTCCAGCAGGCGTTGTTGAAAATTCTGGAGGGTACGATTGCCAACGTGCCCCCGAAAGGCGGCCGTAAGCATCCGCACCAGGAATATATCCAGGTCGATACTGCCAACGTCATGTTTATTTGCGCGGGCGCCTACGTCGGGCTGGAGACAATTGTGGAACGGCGTATCGGCAAGCGTGTGCTCGGTTTTCACGCGGCCGGCGACAGCAAGGTCGGTGGCGCTGCGAACCGATCCGATCGCGATTCAATTCTCGAATGCGTGGAGCCGGAAGATCTGCTCAGATTCGGCCTGATCCCGGAGTTCATCGGCCGATTGCCGGTCATCGCAGTCCTAAATGAACTTACCGAGGATGATCTTGTCAAAATACTGACCGGGACGAAGAACGCCGTGACCAAGCAGTACAAACAGCTCTTTGCCATGGAGAACGTAACATTGACGTTCACGGATGGCGCCCTGCGTGCATTGGCCCAAAAGGCGATGAAGCGCGGGGCCGGAGCGCGTGGTCTGCGATCGATTCTCGAGTCGATTATGGTCGATATAATGTTTGATATACCCTCTCGCGACGACGTCGAATCCTGTGTTATCGACGAAAAGGTCGTCAATGCCGAACGCGACCCCATCATCAATAAGCCGGCCCAAAAGGCCAGCGTTGCGTAATTCACTGCGCCTGTTCCCAGATGTTACGCCAGTGTCCTGTCTCTTCTCTTGAATAGTGGCTGACCGAAAACCCCCAGATTCCCCGATTCGTGGCGGGGCCCCAGTGCAAGGGGCGCCAATAGCCGACCGAGTGGCCCCCCACGCAAGATCTGACGTCAAACGGACTCCGTTGGAGCGTCGGCGGGCCTCCGCAGAGGGGTTTTCGTTCAGCCACTAAATACGGTCACAACGTATTCAAGAGACCGGACACCAGACGTGCGAGCAGGCCGAAGACAGGTGGTTGCCCGGTAAAACGCGATTATCTACGCACGTATCCCAACCCCTCAGCCCCAGTCCAACCTCGCCGTCGAACTGGACAGGAGTTCCTATGAAACACAACAGTGGCTCTCGTCATGTTGTCCTCGTCTCTACGGTTGTCATCCTTTTCGTCGTCGTCGGATCCCGGCTCCATCAACTCTATGCTGTGGCGGAGTATGTCGACGGTATTGTGGCGATCGCCAATGACGAAGTCATCACAATCTATGATGTTGCCTCGATTACTGCCGAGGCGGAAAAAAAGCTGATCGCCAGCTATTCACCGGAGGAACGCGCCAACAAGGAGACCGAAAATAAGATCCATGATGAAATACGAAAGATTCGCGAGAAGGCCGCCAACGATCTGATCGACGAGAAAGTGATTTACGCCGAGTTTCTCGAGCGCGGCTACCAGATACCAAAGGAGATGGTTGAAAAGCGAATTGACTCGATGGTCGCCTCGCAGGCGGGAGGGGATTGGCAGCAGTTTGAAGAGATGCTCAAATCAACGTCGACAACCCTTGCCGAATTTCGCGAACGGATGGAGCGGCGGCTGGCGGTGGAATTGCTGTTGAATCAGGTGATCGACCGTAAGCTCGCTGTTATTTCCCCCGAGCAGATCGAAATCTATTACAACCAGAATCGTGCCAGCTTCGCGAAGGAGTCACGCATCAAACTGCAGTTGATCCAACTGCCCGGTAGCATGAAATCGTCGCGGGTCAGCGACGCCGTGAACGAAGTCATGCAATCCTTGAAACGGGGCGCCGACTTCAAAGATCTGGCACGTGGGTACTCCAAGGATCGCAGTTCGAAGGAGGGGGGCGAACTCGGGTGGTCGAATCAGAATCATGTCCGCGCCGAATTCCTCAACGCCTTCAAGAAATTGCAGAAGGGGGCGGTATCGGAGCCGTTCGAGCTTCTCGATAACACATACATTCTCCGCATTGCCGACATCAATTCCGGCACCTTCATCCCGCTCAAGGAGGCTTCCGAGCGGATCCGCCGGATGATCTACGATAAAGAGAAAACCGACCGCTATAAGACCTATATAAAGAAGCTGCGGGATCAGACGTATATCAAGTTGTATTACTAGCCTGGGTTATTCATAAATTTTCTACTGCGAGCCCGCATTGCGCGTCATCTCGCGGCCCTCGCTTGGCCGCCCATCTCAACGTATCTTCCGCCACAGCAGACCAGCCGAGGCTGGCGATCCGCCTGCACCCGGCACCCGGGGCGCGAAGACCACGATCTGACGCGCACTGCGGACTCTCGCGACGAAAATTTATGAATAACCCAGGCTAGTAATACACGTGTCGCCGGATGACATTGATCGCGCCGGTTAGGTCGCCGGCGGTGAAGTCCGCATCGCCGGCTTCGCCGTCGCCAAGGAGAATCGTCCGGCATCCCACCGCTTTGCCGGCTGACATGTCGGTAGCTTTATCACCGATCATAACCGAGGCGTTGCAACCGATCTGCATTGCCGCCGCGGCGGCTTCGAGCATGCCGGGCCGCGGCTTGCGGCACCGGCACCCGTCGCCGGGCTTGTGCGGACAGAACATAATCAGGTCGAACTCCGCCCCATGCGGCCGCAGAAGCGCTTGCAGGCGGTCATGTTGCTCGGTGACGACGTTTTCGGATAAGTAACCCCGGCCAATCCCCGACTGGTTGGTGACCAGCACCAGCAAATACCCCATCCCCTTCATCGCCGGCAGAGCCTCCGTCACCTGCGGCATGAGTTCGATGCCCTCCACATTGTTTAAATAGCCTTTATCCACGACGACCGTGCCGTCGCGATCGAGAAACACTGCTTTATTGGTTGGGGTCATGGCGCCTGTGCCGTGAAGAGTGAAACGCTTCACGAAAAGCTGTCCAGCAATTCGTCTGCGCCTGCTGACGCCGTCCCGACTTTTCCGACAACGATGCCGCCGGCATGATTCGCGATGATCGCCGCCTCGACCGGCGTCGCGCCGGCCGCAATAGACGTAACGGCCGCCGCGATGACCGTGTCACCGGCGCCGGCGACATCGAATACTTCTTTGGCAACGGTCGGTATGTGATGGGGTTCTCCATCCCGCTCAAAGAGGGCCATCCCGCCGGCGCCCAGCGTGATGAGGAGCATTTCCGGCCGCCACTGTTTCATCAGGTTCCGGCCGACGTTTCTGAGGGCTTGGTCATGGGTGAACGGCTTTACCGGTTCGCGATAATAGGTCGCGGACATGGCGAACGCTTCGGATCGGTTCGGGGTCAGGATGGCCAGTCCCGTCACCGGTACTGGATTTCCGGGATGCGGATCCAGCGCTACTGTGACGCTGCGGGCCGCCGCGCTGTCGCGAATCGCGGTCGCTAGTTTCGGGGAGATCATGCCCTTATTGTAATCCTCGATTATGATTGCATTCAGTCGGGCTTGATGCATCGTCTGCCGCAGGCGGTGCACCACTTCTTCCTGAATTGAAGCGGATACGTCCGTGTCGATTTCGTCATCGATTCGGACGACCTGCTGGTTCTCCGCAATGACGCGTGTCTTGACCGTCGTCTTCCGTTCCGGATCCGTCACCACCCCTGTTGCAGCTATGCCCGCGTCCCGACAGAACTCGCGAACCATTCCCCCCCCGACGTCATCGCCGACAACACCGAAGGCGCTTGCGTCGGCGCCGAGCGAACGGATGTTGCGGAGGACGTTGGCGGCGCCGCCGAGGGAAGCGGATTCCCGCTGCACGCGGACGACCGGCACGGGTGCTTCCTGGGAAATCCGCGATGCACGACCCCAGATATAACGGTCAAGAATAAAATCACCGACAACGGCGATACGGCAATCGTTGAACCTGCCGATCAATTCAGCGGCGCGTTCTGTGGTTAGGGATGCCGTCATTCAGGAATGGATGAATTATCCGGGTGGTATTCTTCGGTGATCCGCTGCAGCGCATCGCCGACATCGATTACCTCGGGCGGCGGATAGAGTTTTTCCGCTTCGAGTCTGCCCAGCAGGGATTCGAACATCAACAGATCGCTGTAGAGCAAGTCGAGGTGATCGCGTTTGACTGCTCCCGCATGGTCGCGGAGGAAGAGGGCTATGCGGTCCAACTCGGCCTTGACGAGTGCCACGGTCATAGTCGTTTCCGAGCCGGCGCTGGAAACCTGCCATTGAATGCAGCGCGGACGGAGTTCGTCAAGCACATAGAGAACACGCTGCCGTGCGATCTCCAAACTCCACAACTCCCGGGTCCGGGTCTCCTTCGGCAGCCAGACAATGACACCGACCTCGAAAATAAAAATCACGATGACAACAACCGTCGTTATGGGCGCCAGGATGCCGGTCTTTCGATCCTGACGGGCATCCCGAAAAACAACGACAAACTGGATCGCGTAGCCGGCTACCATCATGACATCGCCGTTGCGGACCGGCGCCGAAATTTCGACCACTTCGGAGCCACCGACTTGCAGAAGTATGCCGGCGGCCATGTGCGCGACACGGAAATCGCCGCCGGTTTTGCGTTCGATCGTCAGGCAACGATCGGGGAGGCCCGGCAGGGTCAGATCGCAGTCGGAGCCGGACCCGATTGTGACTTGGTCGGCGTCGACGAAATGAACATTTCCGACGTCCGCCGGGAGATCCCCGCCGTCATCGCGTCGTATGATGAGCTGGTAAGACACGTTGGCAGCCTCGCCGTGACTTCGGCCCGGTTCAGGTTCGATCTGCGCTTGGTGACACTGTCATGTCGCGGCAGCAGCAGGCTCGTCATATCTCGATATTGCCGTAATCGGATCGGTCCCGCCGCGGTAAAAACGGACGTTTCCCATTTCGCGGGGTGATCACGTGAAAGATTTTGATGGCACCGCTGGTGCCGATCTGCTCGAGCTGGACATCGACCTCCAGCGTCCTTTGATATGATTCGCGAGCATGTTCTTTGCTGTGAGCCAGGATCAATATCGGAAGGCGTCCGTACGCCGCCTTCGGGAGTGCCAGTTCGAATAAGGCGCCGCCGTTCAGGCATTCGACAGGGCTCGGTCGGCCGCGCCACGGAAGCCAGTAGAGCCGCAGGTAACGATCGAAGCTCAGATAGAAATGAAAGTCGACGAAAATCCGTGTTCGTGGCGTGACCAGCGGGCTGATGGCGAGGACCCGGGCCGTCTGCTGAATGTCCTGATTTCGCGTATAGAACTGCTGAATCAAGTTCTGCCGAATGTGTCCCTCCAGCAGGCTTCGGCGTGTAAAATAATTACCGAGATGAAACCATACGACACCATTTGCAAGAATGAAGAATATGAGAAGATAAAAATTCTTGTTCGGGCGGCATACCCACGGCCGATACAGGATCAGAGCGCAGAAGGTCAGCGGTCCGAGGTAGCCCAGAAAGGCGCGGGGGTAGGGAACCCGGTAGAGCGACATGAAGACAATGGGAACAACGCAACAGACGAATAGAACCGGTAACGCCGACAGGACGATGCGCAGATCAGCCGGCAACTCCGGTTTTTGTTCGGACTTGGGCACCTGCCGTCCGATACAAAAGCAGGCTGCCAGAAACAGCCCGTTGTGAGCAAAGATCGCGAGACCCCAGTGGGCGCACACCTGCCAGCCGACCTCCCAGCCGCCCGTTGTGGAGGCAACCTTCAGGAATTTCTCTTTAATGGGAAGATAAATCAGCATCCCGACCGCCGAGACAATAGCAAGGAAAATCAGCAGCGGCAGCTTTCGCAGCCAGATGCGGCCCTTGAGAAACATGATATTAAGGAACAGAAAGAGGCTGCCGTTGACCAGAACGTTGCTTGGCACCACGCCGGGAAGGAGCAGGACGCCTGGGATATACAGGCTGAGCCCTTCCCACGTCTGGTTACGGAAAATGTAAAACGCGCCGATGGTCGCCATAACGGACAGCAGGATGGACAGGCCATAACCGCGCAGCTGACAAAAGAATCCCAGATAGACCGGGCTGAAGGCCAGGGTGAGCGCGAGCAGCAGACCGGCGGCGTTATCGAAGAGGCGGCGGCCGTGAGAGTACAACAACGACAAAGCCAGCAGTGCCATGACCAGGCACGGGAATCGCAGCACCTCTTCGCTGATCACAAAGTCGGTGATGCGGAGCCAGATCCAGAGGAGGAAAGAAAAAAGGATATGGTTATTGGCAATCGGATATG